>Ga0307967_1000430_pt1 | contig 28775 bp, 17 predicted proteins | sample OrgLakmetagen648_FD_201828 | JGI IMG/M metagenome (GOLD analysis project Ga0307967, IMG submission 201828) | Saline water microbial communities from Organic Lake, Antarctica - #648 | ecosystem: Environmental > Aquatic > Non-marine Saline and Alkaline > Saline | place: Antarctica: Organic Lake... | reverse complement strand
GACATACCCGCGATCCGAAAACCCCGAACCCGCACCACGCGGCACAAGCGTTCAAGGCCAGCCGGCTCTGACTGCATACGACAATGCAAAATATGCCGGTTGGATGTCGTTGTGCCGGATGTCGTTGTGCTGGATGTGATGGCCTGGCTCATGCTGCATTCTCCTCGGTTTTCTTCTTCGCTGGTTTGGTATTTTCCATCATGTCGCGGTTGCTACCGCCGGGTTTTACCGTCGGCCAAACGTTCTCTTCGCGAGCAATAGCCACGTGCAACAGCATCGGGCCCTTGTAGGCAAAAATAGTCTCAATGCCCCGGCGAATCTGATCGGTGCGGTTGATGTGCAACGCTGGAATATCAAAAGCCCGCGCCATAGCGACAAAATCCGGGTTGTCGTCCAGGTTAATGTGGCTTTCGCGGTTGCCGTAAAACAGCTCCTGCTGCTGGCGCACCATGCCCAGGCACTGGTTATCCAGAATGATTATTTTCAGCGGCAAGCGATAACGGCGAATAGTAGCCAGCTCCTGGGCGTTCATCATGAACGAGCCGTCGCCGGCTACGTTGATAACCGCGGTACCAGGCTTTGCGAACTGCGCGCCTATGGCCGCCGGCAGGCCAAAACCCATGGTGCCCAGGCCGCCGCTGGTCAGGTGCTGGCGCGGGTGATTGAACTGGTAGTGCTGTGCCACCCACATCTGGTGCTGGCCCACGTCGCAAGAAATAATCGTGTCATCACCGGCAATGCGGGACAGCTGGCGAACAAACGCCGGGCCGGTGATGGGTGCCAGGGCTTCCTCGTTATCCGCCGCCTGAAAGCCACCGGTGGTGAGCCAGGTGCGACATTGCTTCTGCCAGGGTTCAATATTCAGCGGCTGTGCTTGTACCTCGCGGGTAAGGGCGCGCAACACGTCATTCAAGTTGGCATTGATGGTCACAGCCGCGGCTTTTATCTTGTTGAACTCGGCGCTGTCGGCATCGATGTGAATAATCTTTGCGTTGGGAGCAAAGGTTTCCGGCTTGCCGGTCGCACGGTCATCCAGGCGGGCGCCGAACACCAGAAGCAGATCACATTCGTCCACCGCGCGATTGGCCGCACGACAGCCGTGCATGCCTAGCATGCCCAAGTGGTTCGGGTTGTGCCGGCCCGGGTTGCCAATGCCCTTTAGAGTTACAACACCGGGCAGGGCAGAGTGTTCAGCAAACTCGCGAAAGCTGTCCTCAGCGCCGGCTAACGTGATGCCACCGCCGCTGTACAATAATGGCTGACGGGCCTCGCGCAGCAGGCGCAGAGTCTCGTTGATACCTTTATCAATAGCGGCGTTATGTGTGGCTGAATCGGTTCGTGGCTCTGTACTCTCAGAATGTTCGCACCCTTCATGATCAGCTGTTTCCGGGTTTACCTGAGTCAGCAGAATATCTTTGGGAATATCGATCCATACCGGTCCTGGCCGACCGCTTTGCGCCAAAGTAATCGCTTCAATAAGAATGCCGGGCAGGCTGTCGGCGTCATCCACCAGATAGCTGTGTTTAACAATGCCCAGAGTCATGCCCAGTACATCGGTCTCTTGAAACGCATCGGTGCCAATCAGCTCGGAGGGCACCTGGCCGGTGATGACCAGCAGCGGCACCGAATCCTGAAACGCGTTGGCCACGCCGGTAATCAGGTTGGTAGCGCCCGGGCCGGACGTGGCAATGCACACGCCCAAGTTGCCGCTTGCGCGGGCGTAGCCGTCGGCGGCCAGGGCGCAGCCTTGCTCATGGCGGCACAGCACATGTTCCACACTCACATCATCCACCAGAGCATCGTATAGCGGCATGATGCAACCGCCGGGATAGCCAAATACCGTGGTAATACTGTGCTGCTGGAAAGCCTGAAGTATGTGCTGCGCGCCGTTCATGGTCTGAGTCCCTGCGAGTGTTGGTTTACCGTTTAAAGTGTTTTCAAAAAGGCCAAAAAAAAGCCCCCGGGACCTTTCGGTGCCGGGGGCTTTGGTGTTTGCAGTATCGGTTTAGAAATCTCGCCTCAACTGTGTATCCACGCAAAAGCCCCCGGGGGATACCATCACCACCAGGACTAGCTTCACGAGGACAACAACAACGTTAAAGTTCATTTAATACGTGTCTCTTTAAAATTCATTTACCGAATCTGTGTAGAATCTAACCTGATTTTTATGCGCCTGGCAACCTGTTTTTTCAGTGGTGTTCGCAACAACCGGTTTTTTCTATGAGAGCAGTATGAACAAATTCAAATGGAGCTCTGTCGGCCTGTCCGTCGTGTTAATTGTGGCGTTGCTAGTCTGGATGGCCAGCGGCGAAATCAAACAGACAGAAACCAAAGCGCCGGAACGATCGGCACAGCAGAACACCGAGTTGAGCCGGGTAGAGGTCACAACCCTGAACGCTCGCAATTATCAGCCCGAATTGTTGGTTCAAGGTCAGGTCTTACCGTGGCGATCCGTTATGGTGTCGGCCCGGGTATCCGCAACGGTGAAATCACTGGTGGTGGAACTGGGTGACACCGTCAGCCAGGGGCAAACATTAATCACCCTCACCGACGACGGCCGCAGCGCCGAACGCAGTCGCTGGCAGGCACGGGTGCGCAAACTGAACGCGGATTTGAACGCTGCCCGGAGTTTGCGCAGCCGTAATCTGGCGTCTGAGTCGGATTTGCTGGGCCTGGAAAGCGAAATGGCGGCGGCCAAAGCCGAATTGGAAATGGCCAATCAGGCGATTGCAGATTTGGCGCCCCAAGCGCCCTTTGATGGCGTGATTAACCAGAAATCCATCGAGGCAGGCGACCTGGTACAGCCAGGCACGGCGTTAATGCGCGTGGTTCAGGTAGACCGGCTAAAAGCCACGGCCCAGATACCCCAACAAGCGGTGCACCAAGTCGCCGAAGGTCAGTTGGTCAGTGTGCGGTTGCTGGACGGCGATGAATTAAGCGGGCGTGTCCGTTTTTTAGCCAGCGCCGCCGACACCGGCACCCGCAGCTTTGCGATCGAAGTAGAGGTAGACAACCCGCAGCACAGACGCATCGCCGGGGGCAGCGCTAACCTGGCCATTGCCTTGCCAGAGGTCAGCGCCCATCACCTGTCGCCTGCATTTTTGGCGTTGGATAACAACGGTAAGCCTGGCGTAAAGCACGTCAGCGACGACAACAAAGTGGTGTTTTCCCGGGTTCGCCTGCTCAGCGTGAAAACCGATGGCGCCTGGGTGGACGGCTTGCCGGACAACCTGCGCTTGATTACCCGCGGCGCTGGATTTGTCAGCGAGGGTGAAGAAGTCACGGCTGTTGCCGCAAGCAACGGCGAGGGCTAACCCATGCGCTCTCTTATATTTGCAGCCATAGACCGCAGCCGCACCACGCTGCTGTTACTTCTGTTTCTAGTGGTTGGTGGTTACGCCGCTTACATGGCCATTCCCAAAGAAGCCAATCCTGACATCACCATTCCGATGATTTATGTGTCCATGAGCCTCGAAGGCGTGAGCCCGGAAGACGCCGAGCGTTTGCTGGTGCGGCCGATGGAGCAGGAATTGCGTTCGCTGGAAGGGGTTAAGGAGATGCGCGGCAACGCTTCCGAAGGCTTTGCGTCCGTCATGCTGGAATTTGACGCCGGTTTCGACGCCGACAAAGCCTTGCAGGACGTGCGCGAGCAGGTGGATACGGCACGCAGCAATCTGCCACAGGAAGCCGATGAGCCGCGGGTGAATGAAGTAAATATTTCACTGTTTCCGGTGATGTCCATTGGCCTCTCCGGGCCGCTGGCCGAGCGTGAACTGATCACCATCGCCCGCGGTTTGAAAGACGCCATTGAAGCCATTCCGGAAGTGCTGGAAGTCGACATTGCCGGCGATCGCGAAGATCTGCTGGAAATTGTGGTCGACCCCCAGGTGCTGGAAAGCTACGGCTTGGACTTCAACCAGTTAGGCACACTGGTGTCGCGCAACAATCAGCTGGTGGCGGCCGGCTCTATTGATACCGGCAACGGACGAATGACGTTAAAAGTGCCAGGCGTAATTGAAAACGTGGAAGACGTGATGTCGATACCGGTCAAGGTAGATGGCGACACGGTGATTACCTTTGGTGATGTGGCCATGCTGCAGCGCACTTACAAAGATCCCCAGGGCTTTGCCCGCATTAACGGTGAACCGGCGCTGGTGCTGGAAGTGTCCAAGCGTTCCGGGGCCAATATCATCGCGACCAGCGCTCAGGTGCGTGAATTGATCGTGGCGGCGCAAAAACGCCTGCCCGACGAGCTGGACATCCGTTACATCATGGACCAGTCGGGCGAAGTGCAGGACATGCTGACCGACCTGCTGAACAACGTGCTGACCGCCATTGTGCTGGTCACCATCGTGATCATCGCGACCATGGGCCCGCGCGCCGCTATCTTAGTCGGCCTGACCATTCCGGGCGCCTTCCTGACGGCGATTCTGGTGATCTGGTCTATGGGCATGACCCTTAACATTATTGTTCTGTTCTCCCTGATTCTGGTGACCGGCATGCTGGTAGACGGCGCCATTGTGGTGTCGGAGCTGGCAGACCGGAATCTGTCAGACGGCCTGAGCGTTAACAACGCCTGGGGTGAAGCCGCCAGCCGCATGGCCTGGCCCATTATTGCATCCACCGCGACCACCCTGGCGGTGTTTGTGCCCTTGCTGTTCTGGCCCGGTTTGGTCGGCGAATTCATGAAGTTTTTGCCCATCACGGTGATTATCTGCCTGCTGGCGTCTTTAGCGATGGCGCTGGTGTTTTTGCCGGTGCTTGGTGGCATTGGCGGCGGCAGCCGCCGGGCGCGGGCGGTGCAAACAGACAACCGCCTGATGGGCGTGTACCGCAACACTCTGGCCGCCATATTGTGCCGCCCCGGACTGACCTTGCTAGCCGTGATTCTGGTTATTGGCGTGGTTTACGCCATCTATGGCCGTTTAAACCACGGTGTGGAATTTTTTCCCAGCGTAGAACCGGAGTCGGCCCAGGTTCAGGTGCGCGCCCGCGGTGATTTGTCCATCTGGGAGCGCGACGCCATTGTGCAGACCGTGGCCGGCCGTTTACAGGGCATGCCGGAAGTACGCGCCTTGTACAGCCGTTCGATGATCAGCGGCAGCCAGCAAATGGCGCCGGATGTTATTGGCGTGCTGCAATTCCAGTTTAACGACTGGCACACCCGGCGTGCCGCCGACATTATTCTGGAAGATTTTCGCCAGCGCACCGCAGACATTCCGGGCGTGGAACTGGAGTTTCGTAAGCAGGAAGATGGCCCGGCCGGTGGCAAACCGATTGAGTTACTGGTTAGCAGCAGCAATCCCGACAAGCTGGAAGCCGCGGTCAGCGCGATTCGTGCGCAAATGCTAGCGCAGGGTGCCTATGTCGACACCGAAGACGACCGCAGCCTTGACGGCATTGAATGGCGGCTGAAGGTGAACCGCGAAGCAGCCGCCCGTTTCGGTACCGACGTGGCCAGCATCGGCAACGCCGTGCGGCTGGTTACCAACGGCTTGGTACTGGCCAGTTACCGCCCTGAAGACGTGCGTGATGAAGTGGATATTGTGGTGCGCGTTCCTGACAACTGGCGTGAACTGGATCAGCTGGAGCGGCAAACCCTGAACACCTCACGGGGCCAGGTAGCACTGTCGCAGTTTGTCAGTTTAGAACCCGGTGATAAAACCGGCAACATCGTGCGGGTGGATGGCCGCCGTACCATCACCATCAAAGCCGATCTGCAACCCGGCCGGCAAGTGGAAGAGGCGCTGCGAGAGCTGCGCGCTAACATGCCTGAGTTGCCGGCTGGCATAACCGTGCTTGAAGGTGGCGAAAGTGAAGATCAGCAACAAGCGGCCAACTTCCTGATTAACGCTTTTTTGGTGGCAATAGGGCTCATGCTGCTGATTCTGGTGACCCAGTTCAACTCGCTGTACCAAAGCTTTTTGATTTTGTCGGCCATTGTGCTGTCCACCGCCGGCGTGCTGTTGGGCCTGCTGCTGAACAGTCAGCCGTTTGGCATTGTGATGGTGGGTATGGGGACGATCGCGTTGGCGGGTATTGTGGTGAACAACAACATCATTCTGATTGATACCTACAACCAGATGCGCGCCGACGGCATGGAACCGGCGACAGCAGCGCTGGAGACCGGCTGCCTGCGCCTGCGCCCGGTGTTGCTAACTGCCATTACCACCGTGCTGGGCCTGATGCCGATGGTGCTGGGTATAAACGTAGATTTGATTACGCCGTCGCTAGGGCTAAACGCGCCGTCCACCCAATGGTGGACCCAGATGTCCAGCGCCATTGCCGGCGGGCTGGCGTTCGCAACCCTGCTTACGCTGCTGCTAACACCGGCGCTGCTGGTGCTAGGCGAGCGCAGTGGGCAAAAACTGAAACAGTTGCTGTGACAGAGGTAGGGAAAAGGGGACGGATTTGAAGGGACGGATTTGAAATCCGTCCCTGGGGGTCGGAGCTTGGGGACAGATTTCAAATCTGTCCCCTTGAGTTGAGGTGAGAGCTAGGGGACGGATTTCAAATCCGTCCCCGGGAGCCTGTCCCCGGGAGTCGCACTATCTATTTTCACTGCGGGCGTCTTTGATTACATCGTAAGCATGGGTGATTTCACCGGTGCGCTCTTCGGCCATCTCGCGCATGCTTTCCGGTAATCCGCGGCCGGCCAGTTTGTCCGGATGGTTCTCGCTCATCAATTTGCGGTACACCTTTTTGATGTCGTCATCGCTGTCTTGGGGCGACACGCCCAGCACTTTATAGGCGTCGTCGGTCTGTTGGACGCTGGAGCGCTGGCCGCCGCCGGTCTGGCTGTAATGGGCACCACGCAGCATGGCTTCCAGCTGGTCAACCTGGCTTTCCGGCAACCCCAGGCCACGGGCAATTTTAACCAGCATCTCGTGCTCGGCCGGGTGCACTACGCCATCGGCGGCTACAGCCGATACCTGAACCTGCAGAAACATCTGCAGCAAAGCCGGCTGGCCGCCGCTGACGCGCATAAAGCGTTGCAGTTCGGCGTCCAGATCAAACTCTGGTGCTTTGCCGCGGTTGAACGCGGCGCGGGCGTTGGTCTTCTGGCTTTCGTTCAGGCGAAAGCGGGTAAACATGGCTTCTGCCACGGCGATTTCATTTTGTGAAACCACGCCGTCGGCTTTGCACACCGCACCCATGACCGCGAACACAGACTCAACAAAACCGCTTTGAATATTTTGCAGTTTTCCGATTAACCGGCTTTTTATTCGGTTCAGTAAAAATGCACCAATCGCGCCGCCAATAACGAAGCCGGCGAAGCCGCCAAAGGCCGAGCCAATCAGGCCACCCAGAATGATTGCAAACAGCATTAAGGTATCCTTTGTAAAAGATTTAGATCGTGGAAATATACGGGTTTTTGCCACTTAATACATGAATAGCGCGTTACAAGGGTATTTTTTCGCACAATTCTCGGCTTCTGGACCGGGTTTAAGGCGCTTGTAACAATGCCGTTAGCAAACCGGCCGCCAGCGACAATACCATGGGCACCGTCACCAGCAATCCAGTCTGGCGGCTGCCAATACCCAGTGCCATGCCGGATTTCACCAGATTGTTCACCGCCGCGGCGATCACAATGCCTATTACCGCGGTATTGCTGTCCAGACCAGCGAGGGACATGCGGGTGAGCGACAGAGTAATGGCATCCACATCTGCGATGCCTGAACTGGCGGCCAGCACATAGATGCCGGTATCGCCCAGCCAGTTTTTCAGGAACTCACCCAACAGCAGGATGCCGGTCAGAAGAGCACCAAAAACCAGGGCCGAGGTTAAGTCCAACGGATTCTGGCTTAGCACCGGCTGGCTGACATTGCTGTTGTGGCTGTGCCGATACCAGATTATCAGGGCCGGGCCGTAAAGCAGCGCCGTCATCACCAGAACCGGGAGCACCAGGCTGGGAAGCAGAGCCGGCGCAATCACAAAGCAGTAAATCAGAATGCGCGGAAACATGGTGCCGCAAGCAATCAAAATGCCGGCCGCCAGTTGCGGCGCTATTTGCGGCGCCTTTGCAGACTGCCGCGCAAAGTGCAGGGTCAGCGCGGTAGACGAGCTCAAGCCGGCGAACAGACTGGTGAACAGAATACCCTTTTGAGTGCCGGCCAAACGCATAGCGAAATAGCCGACAAAGGAAATGGAGGCAATCATCACCACCATCCACCAGATTTCCCGCGGGTTCAGCACACCGCCGGGGCCCATGCTTTGATTGGGTAACAAGGGCAGCATCACCACGGAAATCAGCAGTAGCTTCAGCGCTGCGTCCAGCTCGCTGGCCTGAAGTTTATGTACCAGGCTGTGAATCTCTTCCTTATTGTCCAGAATGATAGCCGTGACCACCGCTGCTGCCGTGGCAATCACAGGATCTATGGCCACCGCAATGGCGCCAAAACAAAAGGTCAGCACCATGCCGATGATTCCGGTAATGCTGAAGTTGCGGATGTACTGCAAACGGCTGTTGTAGGCAACCAGGCCTGTCGCAACCACGGCAATCAGCAATACCGGGAATGCCCAGGCTGAAAGTTCGCGGGTAATCAGCGCGGCCACCCCGCCCAGCAAGCCGACGAGCGCAAAGGTGCGAATACCCGCAATACGATCGCCGGATTTCTGTTCGCGGGCATCCCAGCCCCGTTCCAGGCCCACAATGGCGCCCAGCAACAAAGCAATGGCCAAACGGATAGTGGATTGATTAGTGGCCAAAAAATCGGTGGTTACGTTGTCCATGGTAATAACTGTCCTGCACAGCGGTTTTTGCCAGGCAACACAATCTGCTAAACTCTGTCGCCTTTTCACAGCTATTTTCACGCTTACAACCCATTACCACAACCGCAGACGGTTGCTGGCGATAGCGGCTGTCGCAATGACCCGACCTGAGTAACCCTTAAGCAACTCTTAAGAAGCTCTTAAGTAAAAACGGAACCCGATATGGTGAACACCCTTAAACATCAATGGCTGTCGAATGTGCGCGGCGATTTACTCGCGGGCGTGGTGGTGGCGCTGGCGCTGATACCCGAAGCCATTGCCTTTTCCATTATTGCCGGCGTAGACCCGAAGGTAGGTCTGTACGCGTCATTCTGCATCGCCGTGATCATCGCCTTTGTTGGCGGCCGGCCGGGCATGATTTCTGCCGCCACCGGCGCCATGGCGTTGCTAATGGTCACCCTGGTAAAAGAACACGGCCTGGAATATCTGATGGCAGCCACGTTGCTAACAGGCCTTATTCAGCTTGTGGCCGGCTATTTAAAACTCGGCAGTCTGATGCGCTTTGTATCGCGCTCGGTGGTGACCGGCTTTGTAAACGCCTTGGCCATCCTGATTTTCATGGCACAGTTACCGGAACTGACCAACGTTACCTGGCACGTCTACGCACTCACAGCGGCGGGCCTGGGCATCATCTATTTGTTTCCTTATATACCGAAGCTGGGCAAGGTGCTGCCGTCGCCGTTGGTTTGCATTGTGGGGCTGACGGTTGTGGCGTTCCTGTTTGATATCGACGTGCGTACCGTGGGTGATATGGGCGATCTGCCGGACACACTGCCGATTTTCCTGTGGCCAGATGTGCCGCTGAATCTTGAAACCCTGATGATTATTTTGCCCTACGCCATACCGCTGGCGTCAGTGGGCCTGCTGGAATCGATGATGACAGCCACCATCGTGGACGACCTGACCGATACCGAAAGCGACCGTAACCGCGAATGCAAGGGGCAGGGTATTGCCAACATCGGTTCTGGCTTGCTGGGCGGTATGGCGGGCTGCGCCATGATTGGCCAGTCGATCATCAATATAAAATCCGGTGGCCGTGGCCGCCTGTCGACGCTGTTCGCGGGTGTTTTTCTGATGGTGTTGATTCTGGTGTTGGACGACTTTCTGGTGCGCATTCCCATGGCCGCGTTGGTGGCGGTGATGATTATGGTGTCCATCGGCACCTTCTCATGGGAGTCTATCCGCAATCTGAAAACCCATCCGTTGTCGTCCAACATCGTGATGCTGGTGACGGTCGTGGTTGTCGTGTTCACTCACAACCTGGCACTGGGCGTATTTGCCGGTGTGTTGTTGGCGGCGCTGTTTTTCGCCAACAAAATTGGCCATTACATGGGCGTGGATAGTGCTCTGAACGAGGCCGACAGCACTCGTACCTACACGGTTACCGGGCAAGTATTCTTCAGTTCGTCGGAAAAGTTTGTAGCTGCCTTTGACTTCCGTGAAGTGGTCGATAAGGTAGTAATAGATGTTAGCCGCGCTCACTTCTGGGACATTACCGCCGTGGGTGCGCTAGACAAGGTTGTTATCAAGTTCCGTCGCGAAGGCGCCGAGGTAGAAGTCATTGGCATGAACGAAGCCAGTGCCACCATCGTTGACCGCTTTGGTGTGCACGACAAGCCGGAAGGCGTTGACCAGCTTATAGGCCATTAATATGCAAAATACGACACCGAACGCCAAGCATCCTTCACAACAGGCGTCACAACAAGCGTCACAAGAGACGCAGCAAAACGCGCCGCAAGACACCTTGTACGTGGTGGCCTGCATTGACGGCTCACGCGCTGCGCCGGCGGTGTGTGACTACGCTGCCTGGGCGAGCAAATATATGGACTCGCCGCTGACCCTGCTGCACGTGCTGGACGAAGAGCGCTACCCGTCAGAGCCGGACCTGGCCGGCAACATTGGCCTGGGCAGCCGCGAGCATTTGCTGGACGAACTGGCCGAACTGGATCGCAAACGCTCTAAACTCGCTTTGGAGCACGGCAATCACATGCTGGAAAACGCCGAGCAGCGAGTTAAGCAGGCGGGCATCAGCGACATCAAAAAGCGTCAGCGCCACGGCGACCTAACCGAATCCCTACTGGCGCTTCAGGAACAGACGCGCTTATTGGTGATGGGCCTTTATGGCGAAAGCAGCTCCGACCGCGATGTGCGCATTGGCAGTCAGCTGGAGACGGTGATTCGCAGCATGAGCCGCCCAATTCTGCTGGTTCCAGACAACTTTTCCGCGCCGCAAAGCTCCATGTTGGCTTTTGACGGCAGTGCTACCGCGTTTCGTGGAGTAGAACACTTAGCCGCCAGCCAGGTTTTGAAAGGCATGCCGCTGCACCTGGTGATGGTGGGCGAGGAAAGCCCAGAGGCCATGGTGCAGTTGCGCAAAGCCGAAGCCATGCTGGCGCCGCTGGAAGCCGAAATAACCCTGGCCATCCGCAGCGGTGAGGTAGAGCCTGTTCTGCACCGCTACCAGGACGAGCACAACATCGATTTGCTGGTGATGGGAGCCTACGGCCACTCAAAAATCCGCAGGTTCCTGCTCGGTAGTACCACCACCAACATGTTGAAAACGGCAAAGAAACCCTTAGTCATTCTGCGCTGAGAGATGACGAAATAGGGGACAGATTTCAAATCTGTCTCCGGCTTGGGTTTGCGTGAAGGGGACAGATTTCAAATCTGTCCCCTGTCTTCTGCCCAGCCTGTTCCAAGATCAATTTGTCGTGTAGTGTGATTACAAAATCTACAATAAAGTCTAAGATTAATGGGTCTGATGCAAAGGAACTTATCTTGATGAAAAAGAGAGTTAACACGGCCAATCCCGGTTCTTCCATTGAGTCCAGTCGATTAGCTATTGTGAACACGCCAGTCGTTATCGGCGTCGGTGCATCTGCGGGTGGTTTGGAAGCATTAGAAGATTTTTTTTCGCACGTGTTAACCCCCTGTAGCGCCGCATTTGTTGTCGTCCAGCATCTTGACCCCACCCAAAAAAGTATCATGTCCAAGCTGTTGCAGCGCATTACGCAAATGAAAGTGACACAAGCACGCAACCGTATGAAAGTAGAGCCGAACTGCGTGTATGTGATCCCACCCGACAAAGATTTGTCCATCCTTCACGGCTCATTATTTCTGCTTGACCCCGCCAACAGGCGCGGGTTGCGGTTACCCATCGATTTCTTCTTTCGATCTCTGGCCGATGATCAGCGCGAACGTGCTGTGGGTGTCATTCTGTCTGGCATGGGGTCTGATGGTACGATAGGTTTACGCGCCATCAAGGAAAATGCGGGGCTGTCTTTGGTGCAGTCGCCTGAGTCCGCGAAATTTGATGCAATGCCTCGTAGCGCGATTAATGCGGGGTTAGCTGACATCGTCGCCCCGGCTGACGAACTGCCAGAGCAGATTATGGCGTTTCTCAACCATAGCCCGCGAGGTGTCCCAAACGACGTTGAATTGAAATTAAAGCTCACGCCAGCAAGCTCGCTGGAAAAGATCGTTATCATATTGCGTGAACGTACCGGGAACGACTTCTCGCTCTACAAGGAAAATACCCTATACCGTCGTATTGAACGGCGTATGGGGTTGCATCAGCTTAAAAGCGTAGAGCTCTATGCACGCTATCTGCGCGAGAATTTACAAGAACAAGATTTACTGTTCAAGGAACTGTTAATTGGGGTAACCCATTTTTTTCGTGATCAAGAGGTGTGGGCGCAGCTCCGGTCAGTTTCATTACCAGCACTATTGGCCAATTATCCTGAAGGTAAAGAACTTCGAGCATGGGTGACCGCCTGTTCCACCGGAGAGGAGGCCTACTCGTTAGCAATGACGGTAATGGATGTGTTAGATGACGTTAAGCCTAAAGGGTATTTCAAGCTACAGATATTTGCTACTGATCTAGATAATGATGCCATTAATATTGCACGATTAGGTCGTTATCCCGAAAATATTGAAGCTGATATACCTTTAGAGAAATTAAATCGCTATTTTGTTAAAGAGGAAAGTGGTTACCGCATCAACAAGCAAATACGTGACATGGTCGTATTTGCACCACAAAACATCATCATGGACCCACCGTTTACTAAATTAGATATCATTACCTGTCGTAATATTCTGATTTACTTGGGAGCGAAGTTACAACAGAAGCTAATTCCACTGTTTCACTATGCATTGACTTCTCATGGAATTTTGCTTTTAGGTAGTGCTGAGACAATTGGTAACGCCACCTCATTGTTCTCAGAATTAAACGACAATGCACGAATCTACACCCGCATCGACACGCCTGAACAGCGTGCCGATGTCGACTTCCCCACAAGAATATTCCCCGTCATTTCCTTGCTAGAAGACAAGCCTGAGAGTCCCCGCGAGATGACTGAAAAAATCATCAATCTACAAACGAAAGCAGATCAAATTCTGCTGCAAAACTACTCGCCCGCAGCGGTTCTGGTGAACGCTGCGGGAGACATACTCTACATCAATGGCCGCACCAGAAAATATTTAGAACCCGCTGCGGGTAAAGCCAACTGGAATATTCACGTGATGGCGCGTGAAGAGCTCCAATATCCAATTAACCTCGCTATGAAGAAAGCCCAGGCGCAGGTAGAGCCCGTTAATGTTCCAAACCTGACGGTAGACACGCACACGATTAATTTGACGGTACAAGCCGTTACTAAACCAAAATCTATGCAAGGTTTGCTGATGGTGGTGTTTGCCGATGTTGCAAAATCAATCAAGTCGCCACGCAGAAAACCCGGTGCAGCCGAGCAGGAAAGCCAAGCTGAATTGCAACAGACACGCGATGAAATACAATCACTTCACGAAAAAATGCAGGTCTCGCAGGAAGAGCGAAAATCCGCTAATGAAGAACTGCAATCAACCAACGAGGAGTTGCAGTCCAGCAATGAAGAGCTAACCACGTCAAAAGAAGAAATGCAGTCGATGAATGAAGAGTTGCAAACCGTCAACGCCGAACTGCAATCCAAGGTCGAAGATTTGTCGTGGACTAACAATGACATGAAAAATCTGCTCAACAGTACAGAAATCGCTACGATATTTCTGGATAACAAGCTGCGTGTGCGGCGTTTCACTTCCCATATTTCTCCTCTGTTCAAATTGATCCCGAGTGATGTTGGTCGTCCATTGTCTGATGTAGCGACTGAATTGGATTATGGCGCACTGCAGCAGGATGCGAAGGCCGTGTTGGAGACACTGGTGTTTATAGAAAAAGAGATAACTGCCGACAATGATCGCTGGTTCATGGTCCGTATCATGCCTTATCGCACACAGGAAAACGTTATTGATGGCGTGGTTATTACCTTCATCAATATTAGCGAAGCCAAGAAGCTAGAGAAAGAGTTACGTGTATTAAGGCCGGGCAAATGACCACTACGCCGAAGTCGCCAAAACCATCCTCAACAGAGCTGCGCCAGCGCGCCGAAGCACAACTGAAAAAACAGACGGGGAGCAACAAATCCATCCCCAGTGATGAACATGTTAAAAAGATGCTATATGAACTGCAAGTCCATCAAATCGAGTTGGAGATGCAGAATCAGGAGCTGCAACAAACGCGGATAACAGAAAGACTGTATTATCGCTATACCGAGTTGTTTGAATTTGCACCGATTGCCTACTTTGCATTTGATCTGGTTGGCGTCATCAGCCAGGTCAATTTGCGAGGGGCGAGCCTATTGGGCATTGAACGAGCCAATTTGGTTGGAAAATTGTTTTCAAACTACGTGATGGCTCAATACCGTGACACTTTCAACCGTTGTCTGGCAAAAGCATTTGAAGGCGGCGGTATAGAATTCTGCGAGATAGTAGTAAAGGCGGGCAAGCGCACATTGTGGTTCAGTGTCGAGGCTAATATAGGTGTCACGGGTACGGACTGTCTCACTGCAATGTTTGACATTACCGATAGAAAAAAAGCTGAAAACAGTCGAAATCTTGCCAACGAAGAGAAAGAAAAGCGAGCAGATGAGTTAATTCTCGCCAACGAAGAACTTGCCTTTCAAAACAAAGAGAAAGATAAGCGAGCAAGTGAATTAACCCTTGCCAACGAAGAGAAAGAAAAGCGAGCAGATGAGTTAATTCTTGCCAACGAAGAACTTGCCTTTCAAAACAAAGAGAAAGATAAGCGAGCAAGTGAATTAACCCTTGCCAACGAAGAGAAAGAAAAGCGAGCAAATGAGTTAATTCTTGCGAACGAAGAACTTGCCTTTCAAAACAAAGAGAAGGATAAGAGAGCAAATGAGCTAACTCTTGCCAACGAAGAGAAAGAAAAGCGAGCAAATGAGTTAATTCTTGCGAACGAAGAACTTGCCTTTCAAAACAAAGAGAAGGATAAGAGAGCAAATGAGCTAACTCTTGCCAACGAAGAGAAAGAAAAAGTGGCAAATGAATTAGCCCTTGCCGCCAGCGTATTTGCGCACGCGGGTGAAGCCATTTCTATTACCGATGCTGCTGGCACCATAATTGATGTTAACGACACCTTTACCAAAACAACCGGTTATAGTCGTGAAGAAATTATTGGAAAAAACTCGCGTATTTTGCAGTCGGGTAGGCAATCTCCAGAATTTTATGTCGACATGTGGCAAGCGCTAGTGAAAAAGGGCTATTGGTATGGCGAAATCTGGAATCGTCGTAAAAGTGGTGAATTGTATGCTGAAATGAAAACCATCAGTGCCGTACGTGACGAAAACAATGTCATCACTCATTATGTATCGTTATGTACTGACATCACCCTGCTCAAGGAGCATCAAGATCAACTAGAACGTATCATTCATTATGATATGCTTACCAAGCTACCTAATCGTTCATTATTTGCTGATCGATTATCTCAAGCCATGTTGCGGTGCAATCGTCACGATCAGTCACTGGCCGTCGTATTTTTAGACTTAGATGGTTTTAAAAACGTCAATGATGCCTATGGTCATGATATGGGAGATGACCTGCTAATTGCACTATCGCGGCGCATGAAAGATGTATTTCGTGACGGTGATACCTTGGCCCGGATTGGTGGCGATGAGTTTGTTGCTGTCATAACTAATTTAGAAAAAGTTGAAGATTGTGAGCCGGTATTAGAACGGATTTTACTGGCAGCCTCCGGGCCTGTCGTACTCGGTGATGCTGCTTTGAAGGTCTCAGCCAGTATTGGCGTCACGTTCTACCCGCAAGACAGCGTCGATGCCGGCCAACTGGTACGCCATGCGGATCAAGCGATGTATGTGGCGAAAGAATTGGGTAAGAACCGTTATCATTTATTTGATACAGCTCAGGATGATGCAATTAAAGAGCAACAGAAAAAATTGGCGGCTATTCGCATTGCGCTGGATAATCATCAGTTTGTACTTTATTACCAGCCTAAGGTTAATATGCGGACAGGTGCAGTGACGGGTGTTGAGGCGTTAATTCGCTGGCAACATCCGGAGCGAGGTCTACTAAATCCAATGGAGTTCTTGCCCGTTATTGAAAATCACACCATGAATATCGAAATGGGTGAATGGGTTATTGATACGGCAATTTCACAAATAAGCCAATGGCAAGAAATGGGGCTCAATCTAGCCATAATCACCAGCGTAAATATTTCGGCAGTACAATTACAGCAGCCTGATTTTGCAGAGAAGCTGGCGACCCTGTTAGCGGCCCACCCTGATGTTAAGCCCCACTATTTAGAGCTAGAGGTGCTGGAAACAAGTGTTTTAGACGATGTGCAGCATGTATCCGATGTTATGGATGCCTGTATAGAGTTGGGCGTAAACTTTGCGTTAGATGATTTTGGCACGGGCTATTCATCACTTACACACCTCAGACGTTTGCCTGCCCACCTGATAAAAATAGACCAGAGTTTTGTACGCGATATGCTAGTGGATGCTGATGATTTTGCCATTGTTGAAGGTGTAATAGGCTTGGCCAAACCATTCAAACGTGACGTAATTGCCGAAGGTGTTGAAACAATTGAACACGGCACGGCTTTATTGCAACTGGGCTGTGAACTGGCACAAGGATACGGCATCGCAAGACCGATGCCTGCGAGTGATGTTCCTACGTGGATTAATAACTGGAAACCGGATGTGAGTTGGCAGGCCTGAGTAAACAGCAGGATAGGGGACGGATTTCAAATCCGTCCCCGCTTTGCACGGTCCAGGATAGGGGACAGATTTCAAATCTGTCCCCGGTCTGCAATGTCTGGTCTAGGGGACGGATTTGAAATCCGTCCCCGGTCTGTCTCCTACGCCGCCTGCCCGGCCGCCACCCCCGATGCCCAGGCCCACTGAAAGTTATGGCCACCCAGGTGGCCAGTCACGTCTACCACTTCACCAATAAAGTACAAATCCGGCTGTTCCAGAACCGCCATGGTTTTAGAGGACAGCTGGCGGGTATCTACGCCGCCCAGGGTCACTTCCGCAGTGCGGTAGCCTTCGGTGCCTGCGGGCTTTATGGTCCACTGCTGCAGCGTGCGGCTGATGTGTTTGATATCCGGGTTGCGGTAGCTTTGAAGCGGACCGGCCCAGCGCTGCAGCTCGTTGAAGGCTTGCGCGAAGCGTTTTGGCAGGTGCGCGTTCAGATAGTGTTCGAGCGTGCTTTGCGGTTTGAGCTTGCGCAGGCCTAGCAGATCTTGCTCAACCTGCTGCTGCGGTAGCAGGTTGATGTGCAGTTCATCACCGGGCTGCCAGAAGCTGGAGATTTGCAGCATGCTTGGGCCACTTAAACCGCGGTGGGTAACCAGCATCGGTTCCTGGAACTGTTCATGATTGCACTCCGCACTTACCGGGCAGCTGATGCCAGCCAACGGCGCCAGTGTCATCTTCAGCTCGGGGTGTAGGGTAAAGGGCACCAGCCCGGCGCGGGTGGGTAGTATTTCCAGCCCGAATTGGCGGGCCAGGTCGTAGCCGAAGCCGGAAGCCCCCAGGGTGGGGACAGACAGCCCGCCACAGGCAACGACTAAAGACTCACAGGTTAATGCCTGGCCACCCGCCGTCAGGCAATAACCTTTGGGCGTTCTGGCCACCTGCGTTACGCCGGTTTTCAGGCGCACTTCAGCGCCGGCCCATTCACATTCGGTTAGCAACATGTTCAGAATGTCTTTAGCACTGTGTTGGCAGAATAACTGGCCCGGTGCCTTTTCCTCGTATTCCACACCGTGCCGTTCCACCAGCTCCAGAAAATGCCGGGGTGTGTAGCGTTTCAGCGCCGAAATGCAGTAATGCGGGTTGTCTGACAGAAAGTTCGCGGTGGTGCTGTTCAGATTAGTGAAATTACAACGCCCGCCGCCGCTCATCAGAATTTTCTTGCCGGCCTTATTAGCATGGTCCAGCACCAGCACTTTACGGCCGCGATATCCAGCGGCAGCGGCGCACATCAGCCCGGCCGCGCCGGCGCCGATGATGATGACGTCGTATTCGGTAATGGCCATTATTGATTGCCCCGCAAATCCAGCGCATCCATCAAACCCGCAGAAAGGGCGATGCCAGTGACGTCTGGCAGCCTGTCTGCCCCTAGCCGTTTCATCACCCGCGCACGATAAAGGTCGATGGTTTTTACGCCTACCCCCAACTGTTCGGCAATTTCACGGCTGGTGTAGCCTTTTGCTAAAGGCAAAAATACGTCCCGCTCGCGACGGGTGAGGGTGTCTAGTAGCGCAGTGGTTTGGCTGCTGCCCTGCAGTTGATGGCTGGTCTGTTGCCGCTCCTGCAGTGCCTGCTGCACGCTGTCTAGCAGTAGCTGTTCGTTAAAGGGCTTCTCAATAAAATCAAAGGCGCCGGATTTGAACGCGCGCACCACAATGGGCACATCGGCGTGGCCAGATACAAAGATAATGGGCAGCGCCAACCCACGCTTTTGCAGTTCTTCCTGCACGTTCAGGCCTCCCAGCCCGGGCATGCGGATATCAAGCACCACGCAGCCGTTGCTTTGTGCGGTCATGGAATCCAGAAATTTGCGGCCGTCGCTGTAGGCTTCCACGGCCAGGCCCACCGATTCCAGCAGCCATTGCGTGGACTCCAGCATGCCGGCGTCGTCGTCCACTACATACACGAAGGTGGTTTGGGCTGTGGGCTGGTCAGTCATTGGCAATTGGGTGCCTCCCGTGGACTTATAATAGATTTTTGACAGGCCGGTGGTGGAAATCGACAAACCAGCGTTAAACCGCCGGTTGGCGCCGGGTAAGCATCCAGAAAACCGCCGAAACCTTCAACAATAGAACGGCTCATGGACAGTCCCAGCCCCAGGCCATCAGGCTTGCTGGTGTAAAATGGCTGAAACATCTGGCGGATGCCATCGGCGTTCAAACCCGGCCCTTGATCCGTCACTTCGACCAGGGTTTCGCCCAGATCGTTCACCCGAATGGTCAGGATGATGGCCGATGCGGAGCTGGTATCAACGCGGGCCTCCACATTGGCTTCGATGGCGTTACGCACCAGGTTGATGAGCACCTGCTCTAGCAGTACCGGGTCGGCGGTCAGGGTAGGGCTGCTTTCTGGCAGCCGGCACACGACCGATACTCGATGCTTGTCGGCTTCCCACTGGCACAGAAGGGCAACGTTGCTGGCCACCTGATTCAGGGCCAGCAGTTCTGAACGTTTGCGGCCCTTGCGCAAAAACGCCCGCAGCCGGCGAATGACTTCCGAGGCGCGATTGGCGTGGTGAATCACTTTTGTCAGGCCGTCGCCTACCCTGGTCAGGTTAGCGGGCTGGGTGTCTGCGGTTTTCAGAAAGCGCTGGCTGGCGCTGGCAAAATTCACAATAGACGCCAGCGGCTGATTCATTTCGTGGGCAATGCTGCTGGCCAGTTCACCCAGAGTGGCCAGCCGTGCGGCGTGGGCCAGTTCGTCCGCCAGGCGGCGGTTATTTTCTTCCGACGCCACCCGCGCGCTTATGTCTCGGGATACGCTGATCACTTCTACCACCGCGCCTGTGTAGGTTTCGCGAATGGCGCGGCTGGCAATTTCAAACCAGCGTGGGGTGCCGTCACGGTGCATAATTTGCGCGGTTACAATGGCGTAGCCATCTTCGCTCAGCCGGTTACGGGCTTCTATCAGGTGTTTTTGTGGCTGGCCACTGGGAAACAGGTCTTCCAGCAGGCGCCCGCGCAGGTCTTCCGGCCAGTAGCCCAGCAGCCGCCACGACGCCGGCGTAGCGTCAATAAAACGGCCATCCGGCGCGTGGCGGGAAATCAGGTCGGTGGTGTTCTCGGTGATCAGCCGGTACAAACGGTTGGAGCGCACCGCCTGCTCTTGCAGTTCCAGCTCTCGGGTTGCATCCCGACCCTTTAACAACACCTGATTTTGAGCAAGGTCAGGAACCAGCGCCCAAAGATAAATTTGGCCCTTGTAACGCGCCTCTGCGTTGTCCACAGGGCGTTGCTGATTCAGGCAGGCTCGCACCAGCTCTTCCACGTTCACGGGCAAAAAACGTCGAGGATCGGCCATCGCGCCGGAATGGTCAGCCGCATTGGGCGACTCATCAATCGCTTCAACCAGATTTTTCATGGCCGGATTCATACTCAGCGTGCGGCTTTTGTGGTCAACAATCAGCAGTGGTTGCGGATCGGTGGCGGCAAAGCCCATTGATAAGTCAAAGCAATTTGCGTTCATGGCAAGCAGATCTTCGATATGCGGTCAATTTTATAGTATTTTTACTATAATACGTTGGTGCAATTTATAGTAAGACTTCTATTTAATACTATTTGTTCAGCTGTAAATTATAACTAATTTGGTGATTCGTCAGAATATACCAAGCAAAACAGCGTTATGCCTACCTATAGGACCACACAGAATGACTTCGATCTACGACCAGGGCCTTACGCCCGTTGATGCCAATTACGCCGTTCAAACACCTATCGATTTTATCACTCGCACCGCCAGTGTTTATCCGGATTATCCTGCGATTATTCACGGTGCCATTCGCCGAACCTGGGCCGAGACCCACGAGCGCAGTTTGCGCCTGGCGTCGGCGCTGGTCGGCCGCGGCATCAAAAAAGGCGATACCGTCGCCGTCATGCTGCCCAATATTCCAGCCATGGTCGAGTGTCATTTTGGTGTGCCCATGACCGGCGCCGTCATGAACGCCCTGAACGTTCGGCTAGATGCCGAAGTGATTGCCTTCATGCTTGAGCACGCAGAAGCCAAAGTCATCCTGGTTGATCGCGAATTTGGCGAAGTGATTCTGGACGCCGTCAGCCGTTTGGACAAAAAGCCGCTGATAATTGATGTAGACGACCCTGAATACGGTGAAGGCGTTAAGGTCAGCGATCTGGATTACGAAGCCTTTTTGCAAGAAGGCGACCCCGAGTACCAGTGGGATATGCCGACTGATGAATGGGACGCCATTTCCCTGAACTACACCTCTGGCACCACTGGCAACCCTAAAGGGGTGGTGTATCACCACCGTGGGGCCTACTTGAATTCACTGGGTAATACTGCGGTATGGTCTATGGCCATGCATCCGGTGTACCTGTGGACCCTGCCGATGTTCCACTGCAACGGCTGGTGTTTCCCCTGGACCATCACCGCCATGGCCGGTACCCACGTGTGCCTGCGCCGGGTTGATCCGGAAAAGATTCTGCAACTGATTCGCGAGCACCGCGTTACCCATATGTGCGGCGCCCCGATTGTGCTGAACGCCTTGTTGAACGTGCCGCCTGCATCCAAAGCCGGTATTGATCACGTTGTGAAGGCCATGGTTGCCGGTGCTCCGCCTCCCGCCCAGGTTATTGGTGCAGTAGAAGAAATGGGCATCGCGTTGACCCACACCTACGGCCTGACCGAAGTATACGGCCCTGTGACCGTCTGTGCCTGGAAAGATCGTTGGAACGATCTGCCGCTGGAAGAGCGCGCTGCCATCAAATCCCGCCAGGGCGTTCGTTACCACACCCTGGGCGGCACCATGATTGCAGACCCGGGCACCATGAAGCCGACGCCGAAAGACGGCAAAACCATTGGTGAAATCTTCCTGCGCGGTAACACCGTGATGAAGGGCTACCTGAAGAGCCCGAAAGCCACCGAAGAAGCCTTCCGCGGCGGCTGGTTCCACACCGGCGACCTGGCCGTTTGGCACGAAGACGGTTACATGGAAATCAAGGACCGCCTGAAAGACATCATTATTTCCGGCGGCGAGAACATTTCCACCATTGAAATTGAAGACGTTCTTTACCGTCACCCGGCGGTTCTGGAGGCAGCCGTTGTTGCCCGCCCGGATGAAAAGTGGGGCGAAACACCCTGCGCCTTTGTGACTCTAAAGCCCGACGCCGGCAACGTGACCGAAGCAGAAATGATCGACTTCTGCCGTAAGCACATGGCCCGTTTCAAAGTTCCGAAAACCGTGGTGTTTTCGGACCTGCCGAAAACCTCGACCGGTAAAGTCCAGAAATTCCTGCTGCGCGACCAGGCTAAGGAAATCAAGTAGCTGGAAAGCGCCTTGCAGGGACTTACACAAGAGCTCACACAAGAGCTTACACAAGAACAACATTAACACCCGGTTCGCCGGGTATTCGGAGAAAGCTCAAGATGCAAATGTTCCATCGCAAGAACGGCGAAGAACAACCCTACTGGCCGGCGGGCCCCTTCAAGATTCGTCTGCCGTTTGTGCATTACCGCTGGGAATTCGCGGAAATGGCACAGGCGCTGATTATGTTCGTGGTCAGTTTGGCCATGATTCCACTGCTTGAGAACTACCTGGGCGTGCCGTATGACGTTGCCCTGGCGTATGTGGTTATCTGCGGTATTGGTTTTATGTTGCCGGCGCTGTTGGGTGTGCCGCTGATTCCAGGCTGGATCACACCGGGTATTCCCGTGGTGCTGCTGTTCTTGAGCGATTATGAGCCCGGCCCTGAAGCTATTCAGGCGCTGTTCGCCCTGCAGTTTCTGGTGTTTATCATCTTCCTGATACTGGGCGTTACACGTCTTGGCAGTAAACTAGTCGACTTCATACCGCGCTCTATGAAAGGCGGCATTATTATCGGTGCGGGCATTGCCGCTCTGATGGGCGAGATCGAAGCCGGTGGCCGTTTGGCAGCCACACCCATTTCGCTGATTGTTGGCGGTCTGGTGTGTCTATACCTGATGTTCTCGGTGTCGTTTAAAGGCTTTGTTGAAACCAACTCGTTTGCGCGCAAAATTGCCAACTACGGCATGGTGCCGGGCATGATTGTGGCCATTCTGGTGGGCTTTGCCACCGGCGAATACGCCGTGCCGGAGGTAAAGTGGGGCATTACCGCGCCCAATTTTGGTGAGCTTTGGAACTACCTGCCATTCAGCGTCGGTTTTCCGGATGCCAGCGTATTTATGTACGCCATACCGACCGCGGTGATTGCCTACGTTATTGCCTTTGGTGACATTGTTGTGGGTCAGTCACTGATGAATCGTGTTGATCACCTGCGTCGCGACGAAGACATCGACAACAGCATCGACCGCGTCCACCTGGTCACCGCTATCCGTAACGGTGGTCACGCTTTCTTCGCCCCTTACCCCGGTTTGGCCGGCCCGATCTGGACCGCTGTTACCGCCACCATGGCCGAGCGTTACAAGTATGGCCGCAATGCGATGGATTCTATCTACAGCGGCGGCGGTACCTTCTGGATCACCGGTTTCATCGCGCTGTTTGTATTGCCGCTGGTGAGCTTCTTCCAGCCGGTGCTGCCCATAGCACTGTCGCTGACCCTGCTGCTGACCGGTTACATCTGTTTGATGGTGGGCCTGGAGCAGCTAGAGAACAACACCGAACGCGGCATTGCCGGTACCATGGGTGTGGTGCTTGCGGTATACGGCGCGGGCTGGGGCCTGGCCACCGGAGCGGTGCTTTACTTCCTGATTGAGCGCACAAAGCTGCTGGGCTTCACGCCGGATCCAGATTCCCCGGGTGCCGATGATGTGATCGTTAAGCCGGAAACCAAACCAAAAAGCTAAAGAACTCTGCTGACCGGGGTCACAAGGCCCCGGCGGCAAAACGATGTGTGTCCTTGGGAGGCCTTAGTGCCTCTCTTTTTTGTGTCTGAAAAACGCGATTGCCAGGCATAAAAAAGCCGGCGGTTAGCCGGCTGTTTTCTATCGCACTGATGGTTTCTATCTTGCGCGTATCTGCTTTCGGATGAGGTAGAAGTGTTACTTCTCCAGATACTGAAGCTTGTCGGGCACGCCGTCCCATTCTGCAGCGTCAGGCAACGCCTCTTTTTTCTCTGTGATATTAGGCCATTTTCCGGCCAGATCTGCGTTCAGTTCGATAAACACTTTTTGGTCGGCAGGCAGCTCGTCTTCCGAGAAAATAGCCTCAACCGGGCATTCGGGCTCGCACAGGGCGCAGTCGATGCACTCGTCAGGGTCAATCACCAAAAAGTTCGGGCCCTCGTAGAAGCAATCTACCGGGCAAACTTCCACACAGTCGGTGTGTTTGCACTTGATGCAGTTATCAGTAACGATAAACGTCATGTTTATATTCCTGGTTGGCTGGTCTGTCTCATCAGGAGCTTAGAATGCGGGCTCCCGAGATTATAGTTTGATGCGCGATATTGTAGGGAGCCACTACTCTGGTCGCAAGCATCCGTATTCTATAACGTTATACTTACATCAATTTATCCGCACTTTTTTTGCCACTACTTTTCAAGTCGCTGTTTCAGCTGATACAGCTGTTCGAGCGCCTGGCGCGGAGTCATGTCATCCAGGTCGAGCGCGCTCACCGCTAGCTCTAACGCGCTGGGCTCCAGCCTGGCGAACATATCCCCCTGAAACGCAGTTGAATCCGCAATAGCCGTCGCCCGTCGCGTCACTTTTTGCGGCAACCCGGTGGTTGAGCGTTTTGCATCGGGCGTTGCATTGGCGCCTTCCAGGTTCGCCAGTTGGGCTTTGGCATTGCGGATAACCTCCACCGGCACGCCGGCCAGTTTGGCCACCTGCAAGCCGTAGCTCTGGCTGGCAGGGCCTTCGTGTACGTTGTGCAGAAACACAATGCTGTCATCGTGCTCGGTTGCGGTCAGGTGGACGTTAACGGCATGTTCCAGTTCATCCGCGAGCTGGGTCAGCTCAAAATAGTGGGTGGCAAAAAGCGTGTAGCACAGAATGTCCCGCGCCAAATGCTCGGCCGTGGCCCAGGCCAGCGACAAACCATCAAAGGTGCTGGTACCACGGCCTACTTCATCCATCAGCACCAGGCTGTGTTCGGTGGCGTTGTGCAGAATGTTGGCGGTTTCGGTCATCTCCACCATAAACGTGGAGCGCCCGCCGGCAATGTCGTCAGACGATCCCATGCGGGTGAATATGCGGTCTACCGGCCCAAGCACCGCGCTGTCGGCAGGCACAAAGCTGCCGGTGTAAGCCAGTAAAGCGATCAGTGCCACTTGCCGCATATAGGTGGATTTACCCCCCATGTTGGGGCCGGTGATCACCAGCATGCGGCGTTTGGCGTCTATCAGCAGATTGTTAGGCACGAACGGATCGTCTAATAGCTGCTCGACCACCGGGTGCCGGCCTTCCTCAATCTGCAGGCCGGGTTCATCGCTGAACTGCGGTGCACAAAGGCGCAAACTGGTGGCGCGCTCGGCAAAGTTGCTGAGCACGTCCAGCTCGGCCAGCGCCTGAGCGGCATCTTGCAGCGGTGCAAGTTCTGCCGCGACCGTCTCCAGAACCTCATCCCACAGGGCTTTTTCCCGGGCCAGGGCACGACTTTTGGCGCTTAGGGCCTTGTCTTCAAACTCTTTTAGTTCCGGGGTAATAAAACGCTCGGCGTTTTTCAGGGTTTGCCGGCGAATATAATCCGCAGGCGCCTGGGCCGATTGTAAGCGGCTGATTTCAATGTAATAGCCATGTACCCGGTTGTAGCCCACTTTCAGGGTACTGATGCCAGTACGCTGTTTTTCGCGTGTTTCCACGTCCAACAGATATTGGCCGGCGTTTTCGCTGATGTTGCGCAAGTCGTCCAGTTCGGCGTCAAACCCGTCTGCAATCACCCCGCCTTCGCGAATCACTACCGGTGGGTTATCAATGATTGCCCGGCCCAGCAAATCCGCTAACTGCGGATATTCGCCGATATTCGTGGCGAGTTCGCCGACGTGGTTGGAATCAACCGCGGCCATGGCTTTTTGCAAATCGGGTAATACGGCAAACGCATCCCGCAGCCGTGCCAGGTCACGGGGCCGCGCTGAGCGCAGCGCGACGCGAGCCAGAATGCGTTCTATATCGCCAATGGTTTTCAGCTGGTCGTGAATCGGCTCATAGTCAAAATCTTTCAATAGTGCACTGACCGCCTGCTGGCGCTGGCGTACTACCGCCACATCGCGTAGCGGACGGTTCAACCAGCGCCGCAGCTGGCGCCCACCCATGGCGGTGGCGGTGCGGTCCATCACCCAGGCCAAAGTGTACTGGGTGCCGCCCATCAGGTTGGTGTCAATTTCAAGGTTGCGACGGCTGGCAGCGTCCAGAATTACCGCGTCTTCGCGGCGCTCGCGGCTGAGCTTGCGAATGTGGGGCAGGGCGGTGCGCTGGGTTTCCCGCGCGTATTGCAGCAGGCACCCAGCGGCGCACACGGCTAAGTGCATATCTTCACAGCCAAAACCGGTCAGGTCGCGCACCTGCAATTGCTGGGTAATCACCCGTCGCGCGGTATCGGGTTCGAACAGCCAGGGCCCCTGGCGACGAATGCCGGTAAAGCCTTCCAGTAAATCGGTAAAAGGAAAGTCTTCGCTGATCAAAATTTCCGCCGGGCGCAGCCGTTGCAGTTCGCCTTGCAAGGCTTCGGTGCTGTTCAGCTCCGACACTGCGAAGCGGCCGCTGGAGATGTCCAGAGAAGAAAAACCGAAGTGCTGCTTATGGTGATAAATCGCCACCAGCAGGTTGTCACGGCGGTCTTCCAGATAGGCGTCGTCGCTGAGGGTGCCGGGGGTGACAATGCGCACCACTTGGCGATCGACCGGGCCTTTGCTGGTGGCCGGATCACCAATCTGCTCGCAAATTGCAATGGATTGACCTGCGCGCACCAGGCGGGCAATGTAACCCTCAGCCGCATGGTACGGAATGCCCGCCATGGGAATCGGGTTGCCCCCTGACTGGCCACGGGCGGTCAGGGTAATATCCATCAGTTCCGAGGCTTTTTTAGCGTCGTCATAAAACAGCTCGTAAAAATCCCCCATGCGGTAGAACACCAGCTCATTGGGATGCTGGCCCTTTATTTTCAGGTATTGCTGCATCATGGGCGTGATTTTTGGACTTTCGGTGTGCGCTGCTGACATGGGACATCCGCGATGGCTGTTTTGAGGAACGGGCGGTGGATTGTAGAAAATTACACCGCAGGATGAAACGTGGATTACAAATGAGGTCACCATGCCCGATATCACTGATGAATACATCCGCCAGCAGGCGGCAGAACTGGGTAGCGTATTAACCCGCGCCGGCGCCATGCTGGTGACGGCAGAAAGCTGCACCGGCGGCTGGGTGGCCAAGGCCATGACCGACCAGGCTGGCTCTTCGGCCTACGTCACGGGTGGGCTGGTTACCTACAGCAACCACGCTAAACACGCGTTGCTGGGTGTCAGTGAACAGGCCCTGGCGGAACACGGCGCGGTGAGCGAGCCGGTGGTGCGGCAGATGGTCGCCGGAGCGCTGCGAGCGTCGGGTGCAAGCGTCGCCGTTTCAATCAGCGGCGTTGCCGGGCCTGGCGGCGGCAGCGACGCCAAGCCGGTAGGAACGGTGTGGTTCGCCTGGGGCAGCGCTGAGAATATCAGCACCGGTTTGAAGCATTTTGACGGCGATCGCGACCAGGTGCGGCGCCAGGCTGTGATCTTTGCGATTAAAAGTGTGTGCCGTTTCTTGTCGAGTGATATCTGACTTGCAATGGCTAAAAAATCCCCTACACAAGGGTTGGTCTGCTTCGTCTAATGTGGTTTAATGCTGGTTAAATATACAGTAATTTGCCGGAGCAGCCAGTTCCCAAATTCAGATTAGCGCATTACATTACCGGCGCACCATATCAGCGCACTATTCTAACGCACCATTTTGAAGAAGGTTCGTACCTATGGAAGACAACCGCAAGAAAGCTTTGTCCGCCGCCCTGACCCAGATTGAACGCCAGTTTGGTAAAGGCGCCATCATGAAGATGGGCGACCACCCCCGTGAGGCAATCCCGTCCGTTTCCACCGGTTCTCTTGGTCTGGACGTTGCTCTTGGCATTGGTGGCCTGCCTTATGGCCGGGTTTGTGAAATCTACGGCCCTGAAAGCTCTGGTAAAACTACGCTGGCTTTGCAGGTTATTGCCGAAGCCCAGAAGCAGGGCAAAACGTGTGCTTTTGTTGATGCTGAGCACGCCCTTGATCCTCAGTATGCTGAAAAGCTGGGCGTGAACGTTGATGAGCTGCTGGTTTCCCAGCCCGACACCGGTGAGCAGGCGTTAGAAATCTGCGACATGCTGGTGCGCTCTAACGCGGTGGATGTCATCATCGTGGACTCCGTTGCCGCATTGACGCCAAAAGCTGAAATTGAAGGCGAAATGGGCGATTCCCATGTTGGTCTTCAGGCCCGCCTGATGTCACAGGCTCTGCGCAAACTGAATGGCAACGTCAAGAATGCCAACGTCCTGCTGATTTTCATCAACCAGATCCGCATGAAAATAGGCGTGATGTTCGGCAGTCCCGAAACCACCACTGGCGGCAACGCGTTGAAATTCTACGCCTCTGTGCGTCTGGATATCCGCCGCATTGGCGCAGTGAAAGACGGCGACGAAGTCACCGGTAACGAAACCCGGGTGAAAGTGGTTAAAAACAAAGTGGCACCGCCGTTCCGCCAGGCCGAATTCCAGATTTTGTACGGCAAGGGCATTTACCGCATGGCCGAAGTGGTGGACATGGGTGTAAAGGAAGGCTTTGTGGATAAGGCTGGCGCCTGGTACGCCTACAACGGTGACAAAATTGGCCAAGGCAAAGCCAACGCTTGCAAATTCCTGGAAGAAAACCTGGAAATGGCGAAAGAAATTGAAGCCAAAGTGCGCGACAAGCTGATGCCCAAGCCAGAGAAAAAAGACGCGGCAAAAGATGCAGGGAAAGATGC
>Ga0307967_1000423_pt1 | contig 29111 bp, 24 predicted proteins | sample OrgLakmetagen648_FD_201828 | JGI IMG/M metagenome (GOLD analysis project Ga0307967, IMG submission 201828) | Saline water microbial communities from Organic Lake, Antarctica - #648 | ecosystem: Environmental > Aquatic > Non-marine Saline and Alkaline > Saline | place: Antarctica: Organic Lake... | reverse complement strand
GATCCTTCAATACAGGGGAGGTTTTACTTTCTAAATTCACATTAGTTAAATTTCAAAAAAGCAAAAATAAATCCACACCTCTAAAATCCACGGGAATTTGTATTTTCGCCCGAGCTTAAAAACTGTATGGCAAAGAAAAAAAAGAAGCAAAACAAGTCTGCCGGCAGGCAGAAAAAGAAGACTTCCAAGCGGAAGATCAGTCTGAAAACCAACCGGAAACAGCGGGTGGTTTCGGGTACTTTTTTTATGCTTTTTAGCCTTGCACTGGTCGTTGCCTTCACGTCATTTCTCTTCAATTGGCAAGCTGATCAAAGCGCGCTGACAGAATTCTCAAACCGCAGTGTGGAAACCCAAAATTGGCTCTCAAAATTTGGTGCGACCATCAGTGATTTTTTTATTTACCAGGGTTTTGGCGTTGCCGCATATGACCTTGCGTTTCTACTCGGCTTGACCGGGGTTTACCTCTTTTTTGACTTTAACCGCAAACGCTTATTGAATTTTTGGTTTTGGGGCATTTTTGTGATGCTTTGGCTTTCGGTGGCTTTTGGGTTTTTAGGACAAAATAGCGCAATACTCGGTGGAACGCTTGGTTTTGAAATCAATGATTTTTTGCAGGATTATCTCGGACTGACCGGGACAATTTTAGTAATGCTGTTCTTTTTAATCGGTTATCTCGCCGTTCGCTTTGAATTTACGCCAGAAAAATTTAAAAATCATTTTCAGAAAACAAAAAAAGAAGTTTCAGAGGATTTTAAAAGCGCAAAACATGAATCGTTAAGTCATTCAAAAAGTAATTCAAAATCAGAAAATAACACTGGTGATTCTGCTTCGGTAGAAGAAAATGATTCAGCAAAAACCGAAGCCGAAGCTCAAGTTGAAGAAGAATATAGCCAAGATAAAACGGCTGAAAAACCTTCTGAAAATGATCCAGGACCAGAAGATCACGGAAATAAAAAAGAAAAAGTGGTCATAAAAAACGAAGAGGACCACAACCTGGATATGGAAGTTGAAACCACGGAAGAAGAGGAATTTGAAGAAAATCAAAGTTCAAAACTCGTCAGGGATTTTGGTGAATTTGACCCGACTTTAGAACTCAGTAAATATCAATTTCCAACTATTGATTTGCTAAAAGATTATAGCAGTGGCGGCATCACGATCAATCAGGAAGAGCTGGAAGAGAATAAGGACAGTATTGTCAAAACGCTCAAGAACTATAAAATTGAAATTTCTCAAATTAAGGCTACTGTTGGCCCGACGGTGACTTTATATGAAATCGTTCCTGCCGCCGGAATCCGGATTTCAAAAATCAAAAACCTGGAAGATGATATCGCGTTGTCACTTGCCGCCTTGGGAATCCGCATCATTGCGCCGATCCCTGGAAAAGGTACAGTAGGAATTGAAGTTCCAAACAAAAACCCCAGCATTGTTTCGATGCGGTCAGTGGTGGCTTCCTCGAAATTTCAAAAAGCTGAAGCTGAATTGCCGTTGGCGATGGGTAAAACAATTTCGAATGAAACCTTTGTGGTAGATCTGGCTGCAATGCCCCACTTGTTGATGGCCGGCGCGACTGGTCAGGGAAAATCTGTTGGTTTGAATGCGATTTTAACGTCTTTACTTTATCAAAAACATCCAGCAGAAGTCAAATTTGTGTTGGTCGATCCCAAAAAAGTTGAACTCACGCTTTTCAATAAAATCGAGCGGCATTACCTCGCAAAACTTCCGGATAGTGAAGAGGCAATTATCACCGACAACGACAAAGTGATCAACACGCTGAATTCACTTTGTATGGAAATGGACAACCGTTATGAGTTGCTAAAAAATGCGATGGTGCGTAATATTAAGGAATATAATGACAAATTCAAGGCCCGGAAACTCAATCCAGAAGACGGTCATAAATTCCTTCCATATATCGTGCTGGTCGTCGATGAATTTGCCGATTTGATTATGACTGCTGGAAAAGACGTGGAAACCCCCATTGCGCGTTTGGCACAACTCGCGCGGGCGATCGGGATTCATTTGATCATTGCAACACAAAGGCCTTCCGTTAATGTGATTACCGGTATGATCAAGGCAAATTTCCCATCACGGATGGCTTTTCGCGTAACCTCAAAAATTGATTCCAGGACAATCCTCGACACTGGCGGCGCTGAACAGCTCATCGGCCGTGGGGATATGCTTTATACCAAAGGAAATGAACCCGTGCGCCTGCAATGTGCGTTTGTCGATACACCTGAAGTTGAAAAATTAACAGACTTCATTGGCTCTCAAAAAGCTTATCCCAGTGCGCATCAACTTCCGGAATATAAAGGTGAAGAAAGTGGCACAGGAATTGAAGATATTGCCGATGAACGCGATAAAAAATTCAGGATGGCGGCTGAGGTGATTGTTACCGCTCAGCAGGGTTCGGCCTCTTTGCTTCAACGAAAATTGAAGTTAGGCTACAACCGCGCCGGAAGGATCATCGATCAGCTTGAGGCCGCTGGAATTGTTGGCCCTTTTGAGGGCAGCAAAGCCCGCCAAGTTTTGGTAACCGATTTAGCTTCACTCGATGAACATTTAAAAGACGATAAATCATCATAAATTATGCTCAATAAAAATAGATTACTCATTGTGCTACTATTGATTGCCGGCACAATCAGTGCTCAAACTTCTCAAAAAGCTGAAAAAATGCTAAATGAGGTTTCCTCGAAAGTGAAATCTTATGACAACATTGTCATTGAATTCAGCTATACCCTGGAAAATAAAGCAGCCGACATGAAGCAGGAAACCCGCGGAGAGGTGAGCTTGAAAGACGAAAAATACCGATTGAATTTGATGGGTGTCACACGTCTTTTCGATGGAAAGAAGCTCTATTCCATCATTCCCGAAGACGAGGAAGTGAATATTTCTAATTTTGACCCAGATGAAAGTAATGGTGTTTCACCTTCAGAAATGCTTACCTTTTATGAAAAAGGTTATACTTATAAAATGGGCGAGATGAAAAATATGAACGGACGGATGATCCAGTATATTGAATTGATGCCAAAAAGCTCCAACGCCGAGGTTAAAAAAATCGTTTTGGGAATTGACAAGCAAACCAAACATATTTACTCAATGCGGCAAATCCAGAAAAATGACACGGAAATTACCATTACCGTTAATTCCTTCAAGATGGATCAGCCACTTTCCAAGAATCTTTTTACATTTAATAAAGATAAATATCAGGGATACTATATCAATAAATTAGATTGATTTTTAGCAACCTGAACTTTGTTAAATTTCAAATAACCTAACTTCAAAAACCGTTCTGTTTGAAAAAGCTGGACCGCTATATATTCATAAGCTTCCTCAAGACATTTCTTGTGGTGTTTGTGATTCTGGTCTTTGTATTTTTACTGCAAAGTATCTGGCTTTATATTTCAGAATTAGCTGGGAAAGACCTCGATGCCCAGATTATAGCGAAATTCTTAGTTTACGTTTTTCCCAATTTGATGCCGATGATTTTGCCATTAACGGTTTTGGTGGCATCCATAATGACCTTTGGGAATTTTGGTGAAAACTACGAATTTGCGGCGATGAAATCTTCCGGGATTTCACTCCAACGGGCGATGCGCAGCTTGATCGTCTTTATTACATTTTTGAGCGTACTCACATTTTTCTTTGCCAATACAGTAATTCCGTGGTCTGAATTTAAATCCAATAACCTGAGGCGGAATATTAGTCAACGGAAGCCGGCGATGGCCATTGTCGAAGGGGTTTTCACTCAAGTTCAGGACATTAACATCAAAGTCGAGAAGAAAACCGGCGAAAATGGGCAGTTCCTTCACGATATTATTATTCATAAGAAAAAACCAAATCGGAACGGGAATTATACCGTCATAAAAGCCAAAGAAGGTGAACTGGTGGGGAAAGGTTCAAACACGCTGACCTTGATTTTGAAAAATGGAAACTATTATGATGAAATTATCCCCGATGACTACCGCAAAAGGCGGAAAAAACCATTTGTAAAAAGCTACTTCGACACTTATAACTACAACATTGACATTTCGGGTTTCAATAATGTGGACATGGAAAAGGAAAAGTATAAGAACGGTTCAGATATGTTGGATATGTCTGAATTGCGCGTGGCTTTAGATTCCTTTTCCGACGAATACAACCAAGAACGTGAAAATTTTTCAAATAATCTATATATGCGAAGTGGTGCTGACCGCAATCTCGGACCTGAACCCGATAAAGGCAAAAAGATAAAAAAGGCGCGCCGTTTGGGTAAGTCTAAAAAGGATACCGTAAGTTATGACATCATGACCCTCGCTGGTTTTTATGAATCCTATCCTTTAAAACAAAAACGTCAAATCGTCAACATTGCTCAGGGAAATGTACGGGGTACGATTTCAAACATTCGCGGCAAAAAGACAATTTTAGAGAATAAAGCTAAACGCCTCAATAAATTTGAACTGGCGCTGCATAAAAAGTTTTCAATTGCTGCTGCCTGTTTCATCCTTTTTTTCGTGGGTGCCTCACTTGGCGCAATTATCAGAAAGGGTGGTGTTGGCTTGCCTCTTGTCGTTGCTGTCCTGCTCTTTTTAGTCTATCACTTTATTGGGATTTTCGCCGAAAACAGTGCCGAAGATGGCACGCTCAGTCCAGCTTTTGCGACTTGGCTTTCCACAGGTATTATGTTTCCTTTGAGTATTTATTTATTTTACCGGGCCACCACCGATCAAGGTTTTGTCAATATGGACGGCATTGTCCAGCCCATTCGAAAAGTTTTCCGGAAAATTGGTTTTGGAAAGAGAGGGTGATGTGGACGTTATGCCTATTTAGCTTTTTGATGGCTTAATATAATTTCTTCTAAGGTTTCATCATGCCGAGGTAGTTTTTAAGAAGCATTTATGCGGTATTAAAATTACATTCGGAGTATTAGAAGGAATGACTTAAAAATTGAAAGCTAACTCTGATTCATTAAATTCAAGGGGTTTATCTTTAATTGGAATGATTTATCGTCTAATTTTTTGCAATATGTTCGGATAATGAAACAATGAATTGTATAAATTCTAAATTTAGAACTGTATAATGTATTTTGTATAATGTAGATTAAAAGATTAAATAATTGGGTAACAAAATAACTGAGACACTGTCCCGTTAAGTGTGTAAGTTGTTAATAGCTGGTTTAGGCCTTTTTAACGAAAAACTTATAACTATTTCCGCATCAACACACCAGCACATTACCACATCAACACATCCCCAAATCAGCACACCAGCACATTAACACATCAACACATCAACACATCAACACACCACCACATCAAATTCACTTTTAACCAACTCTTAACAGCCTAAGCCTTAATAATTACCGATTTTGCGGCGTTATTATTATCAATTCAAATTACAAAAAGTAATGGAGAATACCACTGGGGTCGATATTTCTCAACTCAACGAAAAAATTAAAAAGGAAAGCGCGTTTGTCGATCTGTTGACCGGCGAGATGAACAAAGTCATCGTCGGGCAGAAAAAAATGGTCGATCGCTTGCTCATCGGTCTTTTGGGGCAAGGGCATATTTTGCTGGAAGGTGTTCCTGGTTTGGCAAAAACCTTAGCAATCAATACGCTTTCAAAAGCCGTCCACGGTAGTTTTAACCGCATTCAGTTTACGCCAGATTTGCTTCCCGCCGATGTTGTGGGAACGCAGATTTACAATATGAAAGAAGGCGATTTCAGTATTAAACACGGTCCGATTTTCGCCAACTTTGTCCTCGCTGATGAAATCAACCGCGCACCGGCTAAAGTGCAGTCGGCATTGCTGGAGGCGATGCAGGAAAAGCAAGTGACCATTGGTGACAAAACATTTACTTTGGATCGTCCATTTTTGGTGATGGCCACACAAAACCCAGTGGAGCAAGAAGGAACTTATCCTTTACCAGAAGCACAAGTTGACCGGTTTATGCTAAAAACCGTGATCGATTACCCAAATATAAAAGACGAACAAATCGTGATGCGCTCAAACTTGCAGGGCTCTTTTGAGGAAGTCAATCCTGTTGTGAGTTTAGAGCAAATTTTGAGTGCCCAGAAAGCTGTGCGCGAAGTCTATATGGACGAGAAAATTGAAAAATATATCCTGGATATAGTTTTTGCCACCCGTTATCCAGAAAAATATAACCTCGGGTCGCTGCAAGGCTTGATCAGTTTTGGGGCCTCGCCAAGGGGAAGTATCAACTTGGCATTGGCAGCAAAATGTTATGCCTTTATCAATCAACGCGGTTATGTGATCCCCGAAGATGTGCGCGCCATCGTGATGGATGTTCTGCGCCACCGTGTGGGAATTACTTATGAAGCCGAAGCTGAAAATGTGACTTCTGAAGATATTGTGGGCAAAGTGATCAATGAAATTGAAGTGCCTTGATTAACCCCCCCTGTGTCCCCCTAAAAGGGGGATTAAACTTAAAGCAAAATGTTTTAATACAGTTCAAGGAAAGTAAAAAGAATTAATTATTTCCTCATTTGAAAGATGAGAGCGCCTGAATATGGACACCAAAGAATTACTTAAAAAAGTCCGGAAGATTGAAATCAAGACCCGCCGGTTGAGCAACCACATTTTTGGTGGGGAATACCATTCTACGTTCAAAGGCCGCGGAATGACCTTTAGCGAGGTGCGCCAATATCAATTTGGCGACGACGTGCGCACGATTGACTGGAATGTCACGGCGCGTTATCAAGAGCCTTTTGTCAAAGTTTTTGAAGAAGAACGCGAACTGACAATGATGCTGATGGTCGATATCTCGGGTTCTGGTTTTTTTGGGACCAAAGAGCGGTTTAAAAAAGATATGCTCATAGAAATTGCCGCGACTTTGGCTTTTTCGGCCACAAAAAACAATGATAAAATTGGTTTGTTGCTCTATTCCGATAAGGTGGAAAAATTTATTCCGCCCAAAAAAGGTTCGCCACACGTGTTGCGCATCATTCGTGAATTGATTGAATATCAGCCCGACCACAATGGAAGCGATCTCGATGTTTCGCTAAAATATATCAGGAATATGCTGAAAAAGCGCGCCATCATTTTTATCCTTTCAGATTTTATGGATGACAATTATGAGCAAAGTTTAAAAATTTTGGGCAACCGCCACGATGTTACGGGAATCAGGGTTTTTGACCGCCACGAGGAAGAAATGCCAGCGATGGGAATGGTGCAATTTCAAGATGCTGAAACAGGACAGAGTAGGGTAGTGGACACAAATTCCAAACGCGTGCGAAAAGATTATCAGAAATTTTACCGCTCGCGGGCGGCTTATTTTCAGGAAAGCTTTAGAAAAAGCGGGGCAGGGGATTTGAGCATCCGTGCCGATCAGAATTATGTCAAAAAATTATTGGGCTATTTTAAAACGCGATAAGAACTAATGAAATTCTTGCTAAACATAGTATTTAAGCTTAAAAAATCCGATGCGCGTTTATTCGGATTTTTGCTTGTTTCCCTCTTGTTCAGTGCGTTTAGCTCAGCCCAAACCGTCAAAACCAGTGTCAACCGCGATTCTATCAAAATCGGGGAAGAGGTTAAATTTCAAATTAAGGTTACATCAGACTCTTCGGCCATTGTGGTTTTCCCCGAAAGTAAAACTTTTGGAAGTTTAGAGGTTTTTAATTCAAATCCACCGGATACATCTTTTGAAAAAAGCACCAGAAAACTAAATAAAACCTATAGCCTCACACAATTTGACGCAGGTTCCTACACCATTCCTTCACTTGCTGTGAAAATCGACGATCAGGATTTTGCGACTGATAGCTTAAAAGTCCAAGTGGATTCAGTGGTGGTCGATACCACAGAGCAAAACCTTTATCCCATCAAAAAATCCATCGATTATGAAGCGGGCAGAAAATTCCCGATCTGGGTTTTATGGCTTGTGATCGCTTTGGTGGCTGCTGCTTTGATTGTATTTTTTATTTTAAGGCGAAAGAAAAAACAGCGCGAAGAAAAGCTTCCGCCTTATGAAGCTGCGATCAAGGAACTCGATGAACTCGATCACAGCGAAAGCCTCAAGCAAGGAAATTATAAAGATTATTATTCGCGTTTAACCGCTTCTGTAAAACGTTATCTCGACGAAAAAGTAGAAGAGGGCGTACTGGAAAAAACAACTGATGAGGTTATAGCCAGGGTTCGCACCTTGAAAAATGAAAACAAACTATATCTCAAAGAACACGTTATTCAGAGTCTGGAAGCGGTGTTGAGACGGGCAGATTTGACAAAATTTGCCGGGCATTCCGGCGATAAAATAACGGCCAATGAAGACCGCGAGACCATTCGCAATGATATTGATGCCTTTGATAAATCCATCGCGCCGCCTTCGGAAGAAGAATTAAAACGCGATCTGGAATATCAGCGGGAAATAAAGCGCCAGCGCCGAAAACGCAATTTGAGGTTCGGCATACTTGGTGGACTGGGTTTACTGATTTTGGTCGCGGCAGGTTTTGTGCTCTACAATGGCTGGACAGAAAGTAAAGAGATGGTTTTTGGCAACGAGGCGGAAGAAATGCTTCAAGAAGATTGGATCACCAGTACTTATGGCAGTCCTGGGATTTCCTTGACCACGCCCCAGGTTTTGGTCCGGGACACGACCGCAGTTGATAGTTTGAGCAAGTCATCATTAGAGAAAAAAGCCACATCTATTGAACACTTTGGATTTGGAAATGCCAATGACGATTTTCAAATGAAGCTCACGCTGATGAAAAAAATGAAGCTCAAAGAACTTTCTGGCGAACTGGTTACTGAACACGTTAATAAAATGATGGACCGCTTAAAGGGTGAGAATATAACGATGACCAAAGACTCGCTGGAAACTTTTGGCGGAATCAAAGGCCTTAAAATCACGGGAAAATTTACTGAAACCAAAGACGACGAAAAAATAAGACAGAACTATACGCTATTGAATTTTGGTCAGAAAGGCGGCATTCAGCAAGTATTAATGTTGTATAAAGAGTCTGAACCGGCAAAGAAAATAGCACAACGCGTGGTCAATGCCGCGCAATTTAAGAAAGAAGGTCAATGATGGATTACTGGCAAAATATCTTTTTTGAGAGCCCAAACTGGTTTTGGCTCTTTTTGCTGATCCCGCTTCTCATCGGTTGGTATATCTGGAAATGGCACCAACAATCGGCTGAAGTCAGGATTTCCAGTTTGGAGGGTTTTAAGATGAGCCAGGGTTGGTTACCAAAACTGCGGCCCATTTTGCCCGTGCTCAAATTACTGGCCTTGAGCACGTTGATTATTGCAATGGCAAGGCCGCGAACAGTGGATGTCACTTCACAGACCCAAAATACAAAAGGGGTTGACATTATGATGGCCATCGATGTTTCAGCCAGTATGCTTGCCCAGGATTTAGAGCCAAACCGGTTGGAAGCGCTCAAAAGTGTGGCGGGTGATTTTATTGAAAAGCGTTCCACAGACCGGATTGGTTTGGTGGTCTATTCTGGTGAAAGTTATGCGAAAATGCCTTTGACCAGTGACCGTGCGCTGACAATTGAAGCTTTAAAAGATATTAATTTCAGCGAAACCCTCAAGGGCGGGACCGCAATCGGGATGGGATTGGCGACCGCTGTAAACCGCTTGAAAGACAGCAAGGCTAAAAGTAAAGTGATCATTTTGCTAACCGATGGCGTCAACAACGCCGGTTTTATAGATCCAAATACTGCTGTTGATCTGGCGCAACAGGAAGACATCAAGGTTTATACAATTGGTTTGGGAACAAATGGAATGGCATTGAGCCCTTACGCAAAAACCCAAAATGGAAAATTCCGTTACCGAAGGATGAAAGTGAAAATCGACGAAGATTTGCTGAAAACCATCGCTGAGAAAACCGGTGGGCGATATTTTCGGGCCACCGATATGGAAAAATTAAAAACGATTTACGACGAAATCAATAAACTTGAAAAAACAGAAATCAAGGAATTCAAATATTACAATTATCAGGAAAAATTCCGTCCGCTTTTATTTTTGGCCCTGGGTCTTTGGTTGTTAGAAATTATTTTGAGTTTCACTGTGTTTAGGACATCGGCATAATGGTAGAATTTGAAAAAGACATATACTTCTGGTTTTTATGGATTATTCCGGCAATAGTCCTGGTATTCCTGCTCGGCTTCTTTTGGAAACGCCGCGTTCAAAAGAAATTTGCAGACAAAGATCTCTTTGAGCGGCTTTCGCCAAAGCGTTCGTTGTTGAAGTCCGTCTTAAAAATTGTATTGATTTCCTTGAGTTTAGCGTGTTTGGTCGTCGCTTTGGTGAACCCGTTAATTGGTTCTTCAGAAGAAACCGTGAAACGCAAAGGGGTTGATATTGTCTTTGGAATGGATGTTTCCAAAAGTATGCTTGCCGAAGATATCGTCCCAAACCGACTGGAAAAGTCAAAACGGATTGTCAATGAAATTGTCGATAACCTCGCTGGTGATCGTGTGGGAATAATTGCTTACGCGGGAAGCGCATTTCCGCAACTGCCCATCACAACAGATTATGGCGCGGTAAAACAATTCACCCAAGCCTTGAATACCGATATGGTTTCCAGTCAGGGAACCGCTATTGACGAGGCCATTAAACTTTCAAAATCATATTATGATGATGAATCGCGGACCAAGCGTGTTTTATTCCTGTTGAGCGATGGCGAAAACCACGCAGGGAATTTAGAAGATATTTCTAAAGAAGCCGCTGAAAAAGGGATCAGGATTTTCACGATCGGTCTGGGAACTGAAAAAGGGGCACCCATTCCCATCAAAAAGAATGGCGTGGTGCAGCGCTATAAAAAAGACCGCCAGGGCGAAACCGTCATCACTAAAACCAATCATCAGACTTTAAAAAACATCGCGAAAGCCACTGGCGGAAAGTATATTGAGGGCAGCCGACAAACCAAACAAGTCATCGAAGATGTAAAAAATTCTTTAAAAAATATTGAAAAAACAGATTTTGAGTCCAAACGCCTTCAAAATTATGACGATCAATTTCAGTGGTTTGTGGGCTTTGGCATATTTTTTATGGTTATAGAGATACTGCTGCTGGAACGAAAAACCAGTTGGGTCCAGCGGTTGAATTTATTTAAAGAAAAACGGGATTAAAAAAGAGGCTTATAATCAGAGCCCCCTTTATGGGGCCGGGGGGTAAAATTAAAAATCAATTTATGAAAGGTCTAAAATATAAAATTACAGTCTTTATGGCCTTGGGTTTTGTCTTGAACCCAAGCTTGATTTTTGGTCAGGAAAAAAGCCGCCAAGCGAAAATAAAACAATCGGAGGTCTTTGCCCAAAAGGCAGGTGAAAGCCTTGCCAATAATGATTTCGCCCAGGCCGAAGCAAATTACCGCCAGGCCGTTGCCGCCGATCCAGACAATTCAGTGGCCAATTATAATTTTGGGAATTTATATTACGGCAAAAAGCTTAAAAACGAATCCAGCGCCCAACTCGGGAACGCTTCAAAATCAACAGAAGACAAAGCCCTTTTGCACCGCATTTTCCACAATCAGGGTAATATATTGATGGATAAAAAGCAGTATGCCAAAGCGGTGGAAGCATATAAAAATGCGCTGCGCAAAGACCCCACTGATGATGAAACGCGCTATAACCTCGCTATTGCGAAAGAAAAACTGAAAAAGAAGCGCAAAAAACAAAAGAAACAGAACAAGAAAAATAAAGACGACAAAAAGAAGAACAAGAAAAACGATAAGAAGAAAAAGAAAAAGCAGGACGAAAAGAAAAAGGGATACAAGGGTAAAAAAGACAAGAAGAAAAAAAACGACAAGAAGAAGGGCGGTAAGAAAAAAGACGACAAAAAAAACAAAGGCAAGGAGAAAAAGAAAGATCAAAAGAAGAAAGACGGTAAGTCTAAAAAAGATCAAGAGCGCAAGAAAAAGCAAGGCAAACCTCAAAAGGTGAAAGGAAGGCTTTCCAAGCAGCAGGCAAAAAACCTGTTGCAGGCCATTCAAAATCAAGAGGAAAAAACCCGCAAAAAAGTGAATGCCAAAAAAACGCGGGGACGTCAAAAAAACCTTGAAAAAGACTGGTAAATGAAAGTGATAAAAAATTGCATCCTGTTTTTCTTAGTAGCTGTTTCTGCGGTTAGTTATGCTCAAGAGGTTGAGTTTAAAGCTGAGCTTAGCAAAGAAACGCTCGGTCTCAACGAGCGTTTGCGGATGGATTTTATCATTAATAAAGCTGGGGATAACTTTAAACGGCCAGAATTTAAAAATTTTAGGGTTAAGGCAGGCCCACTTCAACAGGTCAGTCAAGTTTATAGAAATGGGCAAGAAACTTTTAAGCTCAGTTATGGCTATATTTTAGTACCTAAATCAAAAGGGAAATTTACAATTGGTTCGGCAGAAATTGAAGTCGATGGCAAAATTTACAAAACCCCTCAAAAAGAGGTTAAGGTAACGGCTTCAGTCGATAAAGATGATCCAAATTCCAATGCCTATGAAGATGAGGTTATGGATCAAATTCACTTGGTAGCTGAAGTTTCAAAACGAAACCCATACCTCAATGAAGGGCTTGCGGTGAATTTCAAGTTGTATATTCCTTTTGATCTCAATGTTTCCAATCCGCGGGTGATAGATATGCCAAAATTCAATAACTTCTGGAGTCAAGTTATCGATATCGACCGCTTGCGCATCCAGCAGGGAAAATATAATGGACAGGCATATCAATTTGTTACCTTGCGCCGCGTAGTGCTTTATCCACAGGCATCTGGAAAATTAAAAATCGAACCCTTTACCATTTCTTTAAAAGTGCGCATTCCCACAAACCGCAGAAACCGATTTGGGCAGCCAATTTATGAAACCACAGATAAGAATTTAGCGAGCAACACAAGAACGATTAACGTGAAAACACTTCCCATTGCTGGAAAGCCGGCAAATTTTACCGGTGCCGTGGGCGATTTTGATTTTGGCGTCAGCACGACTAAAAATAAGTTAAACGCATCAGAATCTTTAGAAGCTGAAGTCAAAATTTCTGGTAAAGGGAATTTAAAATTGCTTAATATCCCTAAACTTACCGTGCCGAGTTCTTTGGAAATGTATGAACCGGAACACAGCGAATCTGTAAACACTAATCTCGCTGGAATGCGCGGAAGCGTTACAGATAGTTATACTATCGTGCCCAGTTACAAAGGTAAATATACTATTCCCAAAATTTCCTTTTCATACTTCGACCCCAATTCAGAAACCTATAAAACCTTAAGTTCAAACCCTTTAAAAATTGATGTGGAAAACGGTCCTCAAAGCGGACAGGTTGCGACAACAGTGCCGGCAACTGATTCTTCACAAGTCGCCACAACTTCCCGGAAAAGATCGGTCGATGGCGGTCAACAATTTCGATTTATTAAACTGAATGGAAACTTGCAGCCCATTGATCAGGAACGGTTCTTTAAAAGTCCGGCCTTTTGGGTTTTATTACTGATCCCTTTAATTGCCTTCCCGATTGGATTTTTTGTGAAACGAAGACGTGAGCGAACCGTTGATGTGAAGGGAAAACGCTCAAAACGTGCGGGGAAATTAGTTAAAAAATATCTTTCTGACGCCAAGAAAAATTTAGGCCAGCAGCAAGAGTTTTACAACGCTTTGGAACGGTCGCTTTACAATTATATTAAAGCGAAATTTTTAATCCAGACCGGCGAGATGAGCAAGGAGCGCACCGCAGAGTTACTAGCTGAAAGGGACGTCGATCAATCGAAAATCGATCAATTTACCGAGCTGCTGAAAAGCTGTGAGTTTGCGCGTTACACCCCTTCGTCTGATGTGCAGATGAAAGAAGATTATAACTCTGCGGCTGAATTAATTTCTAAAATCGATAAACAGTTGAAATGATGAAGAAGTTAATTGTCTTAAGCTTGATTTTATTGAGCTCAACCATTTTTGCACAGAAGCCTGACTTTGAAAAGGCTAACACAGATTATTCTGACGGAAATTATAAAATGGCTTTAAAGGCTTATAGCTCAATTCTCAAAGAAGGGAAAACTTCGGCTGAACTCTATTTTAATTTGGGGAACGTGTATTACAAATTGAATAAGGTTCCCGAAAGTATTTTTTATTACGAAAAAGCTTTACAATTAGATCCTACCGATAAAGACATTCAGAATAACCTGAAATTTGCCAATAAACGGACCATTGATGCCATCGAAACCAAAAATGATACTGGGCTTGCTAAAATTTTGAATGGTATTATCTCAAGTTTTGATGTAAATACTTGGGCTTGGCTTGCTGTTATTTTTGCTTTTGCCGTGGGGATTTTCTTTTTATTTTACCGTTTTGCAGCGCGCCAAATTCAGCAACGCCTGTTTTTTGCGTTAACGATTATTTCCTTTGTAATGAGCGGTGCCGCTGTGTTTTTTGCATTTCAACAAACCGGTGTTCGGCAAAGTGAAAAGTATGCCATTGTTTTTAATAAAGAAGTTGAGGTCAGGGCAGAGCCCAATCCAGGTGCAGATCTAGCCTTCACCCTTCACGAAGGCACCAAAGTCCAGATCTTGGAAGATTTTAACGGGTATTATAAAGTTGAACTTACCGATGGACAAATAGGTTGGTTGAAAACCAGTGCGATCAAGTCTTTAAAACGCGCAAAAATTTAAATCCCAAAACTGAGCGTCAGGATATAATTTGTAAAAACACTTTGACGCAGGGCATTATTTGCATTTGAATTCCTGACTGGATCTGTATAATCGCGTTCGGAACGGTCAAAAGCAAAATCCAATCTTAGATTTTTGTTGAAAATATACCCCAAACCTGCAGAATATCCGCTTAGGGCAGACATAACATCCTCATTCTTATAAGGGCTTTCTTGGTAGCGGTATCCAGCGCGAAGGTTCCATTGTCCCAATCTATATTCCCCGCCGATGCGATATGTTGAAGCGGCCTGTAAAGTATTTTCAATGCGGTTATTTGGAACTGAAAAATTAACATTGCCATCAGAGCTGTATTCCATATTGGAATAATTTTTTAGTGAATACCCAAAATTCAAAACAGCCGATTTTCCGATCACAGCGGCCAGGCTTCCCGTCCAGCGTCCGGGCGTGCGCAAGTTATAATCCACAAAGATATTTTTAATCCGCGGGTCGGCAGAGGCAAATCCATCTTCACTGCTATTGGTCGCTAAATATTGAGTGGTTTCATCGGAAAGGTTCATCCAAGTCGGCGATTTATAAGAAACCCCCACTCGGAACATTTCATTGATTTTAGCAATTCCACCGAGGTCGAAGGAAAACCCGTTTCCATAAGTTTCAAGACGGTTTTCAAAATAAATTTCATTAATGTTACTGGGGTTTGGAATGAACTCATTAAAAGCCGTGCGGCGGACATAATTTACAAAACTGCTGTTGAGGTTCAGCCCAAAATAGAAACGCTTGTCGAGCTCTAAAGAAAAATTGGCACTCACTTTTCCTTTCAGTCCATTAGTGTATTCACTATAATTTTGATCGAAAGAATTTCCATTGACGTTGGATGTATATTGGGTGCTTTCCAAATTATCAGGATCGTTGGCATTAAACACAAAAGTTTCATAACCCAGATAGGCTGTTTGCAAAGCACTGTTATTGAAGCCCTGCTCAGAAAAATTGTTTTCGCCCAAATATTGATACAATCCAGCAAGTGACTCGCCATCTCGCGGTTTAAAAAGGTCTAAAGGAACTCCTGAAGCGAGATTTACAAAATAATCTGAAATTGAGCTGTTGCTGTTTCCACGACCACGGATGCGGTTATCATAGTCTGCAGTTTTGCCATAAGTAACTCCAAACGAGAATTTAGAGACCGCAGCCGCCTCATCAGAATTATTAAACACAAAAACGGCACCGCCCTGACCGAGGTCAAAATTATTATTCCTGTAAGAAGTTACATTATTATTGAAAAAGACATCATTATCAAAAGTCCGGGTATTCAGAGAAACGCTCGCCCGATTGGTAAGAAATATTGAAGAACCGGCAGGATTGACTTTTAAGGCAGAGAGGTCACCGCCCAATGCACCAAAAGCACCACCCATCGAGACAAATCGCGCTGTCCCCAGTGTTTGATCATTTGAATAGCGCACCGCATCGCCAAGGTTTTGGGCTTGGGTCAAAAGGGGAAATAAAATGCTGAGTAAACTTAATTTTAAAAACGTGGATTTCATAATGTGTAATAGTGTTTAGTTAAAATTCAAAAAAACAAATAGGCCGACTTAAATATAATATTTAAATTCAGTTCGCACTTGTTTCAGGACCTTGAACAACTTCTTAGAATTAGCTATAACTATGCCAAAAATAAACTTAACGATAGTTGATCGGGCTCAAACAAAAAAAAACCTGCCACAAATAAAGGTGGCAGGTTGTTCTTTAAAATTACTAATTGAGTCTATTGCTCAAAATTTGAATTTTCCAAACCACTGTTGATTTTCACTTCATCAATTTTCAACTCCATAGTTTGACCAAGATTATCGGCGGTTTGCATATAAGGCATCATAATTCCGTCAACTTTCTTATAATTGCCATATTCTGTGGTAGAAACTTTTCCTTCTTCTGTAGTTTCTCTTTTCATTTTCAAGCCGGTTTTAGCATTGAAAAAGGTTTTCACCGTGTCTCCATCTGGTTTTGTGGTTTCAACAACATAAAGTTCATCCCCGTTATCGGCATATTCAGCACCGATCAATTTAGAGGTATATCCATCTTTGCTATAATTTAGCTCAGGGAACATCAGAGTTTGCTTTTTATAGCTTTCCAACTGCTTTTCATCCATTGGCTGGGTTTTTCCACGGTTTGTGATTTTTCCTTTATCACCATTGAGTGTGATTTTCGCTACATCCTGTCCCATGGCCGGCACTGAAACAACTTGAGAATATTTATCAGGGCTCTTTTTCATAGTCGTAATTTTGATAGCAGTTCCTTGAATGCTGGTAGTGAACTTTTTCATCATATCGTTTACTCCATTCAACTTATCTTTTCCGCCGAGTTTCGCGATATACTTATCCAGCACATTTTGAGCATTCATGCCTTGTGGCGCTTCCATCATTTTATTCTTCTTGTTGTTTGCTGGATTTGCATCAGGGATTTGTTTTTCAGGATCCAATTCCACAGAAACAACCGGTGCTGTTGTTGGCATTGTCAATGTATATTCTGCGCCGGTCAACCAAACTTCCACGGGAAGGTGCTTTGTCATTGTTTTTCCGCCTTCTTGGGTCACTTTAATGTCAACTGGCATCACCATTTTTCCATTGTTCTTGATTGTGATCAAAGAACCTTCTTCGGCATTTCCATTCACATAATTGATTTCTTCGACAGATTGATCCAATTTCCAGTTGTTCATAATCCAACCTTTCCAGAACCAGCCCAAGTCTTCGCCGGCGGCGTCGCTCATCGTGTTGAAGAAATCCCAAGGTTGTGGGTGTTTGTATGTCCAGCGTTTGATATATTGTTTAAACGCATAATCAAAGCGGTCTTTCCCGAGAACTACATTCCGTAGGACTTGCAGGGCGATGCTCGGTTTATAATATGCTGCGATCCCTAAATTAGCTTGGTTGTGAATAACATCTGGAACAGTAAATAATGGGTCTAAACTTTCATCAAAGATACGCCCGCCCGTTTGCTGAAGGTTGCTTTTGCTGTAATATTCACCGTTATTGAAAGCCTTTGTGCTTAAGTCGTTGATAAAGGAAGTGAAACCTTCATCCATCCAGGCATATTTGCGTTCATTAGAACCCACGAGCATTGGGAACCAATTGTGGCCAAATTCGTGGTCAATCACACCCCAAAGGCGATCATTCTTACTTTTATAACTGCAAAAAACAATTCCGGGATATTCCATTCCGCCTTCGTGGGCACCGATATTGGTCGCAACTGGATAAGTATATGGCGTCCATTTATCAGAATAGTGCTCGACTGACTCTTTTACATATTCCGTCGATCTTGCATAGCCATCTTCCCCGCTGTTTTCTACTGGATAAAGGGATTGTGCTAAACCATCTTCGCGGTTATTGAATTCCATTTTTGCAGCATCCCAGATAAAAGCTTCTGAAGCTGCCCAAGCAAAATCGTGGCTCTTTTCCATTGTGAAATGCCAAGTGAGCATTCCATTATCACCATCTTTATGAACACCGTTTTTCATTTCTTCTTCAGTGCGGATCATAACCGTTTCATTGCTGTTATGCGCTTTTTCCAAACGGTCCTGCATTGTTTCGGTCAGCACATCATCAGGGTTCTGCAATTCTCCTGATCCGGCCACCAGCATATTGTCGGGTGCAGTGATTTCCACATCATAATGTCCAAATTCGAGATAGAACTCACCAGTTCCCAAATATGGAAGAGTGTTCCAACCTTCGACTTCATCAAAAACCGACATTCTTGGAAACCATTGGGCCAAGGTATAGATCCAGCCATCTTCTGTTTTTACGCGTCCCATCCTGTCTTTTCCGTGCTCTGGGATTTTAAAGGAATAATCAATGGCAATTTCAATTTCTTCACCATCTTCTTCTAAAGGCTCTTTCAAGCGGATTTGCATTCGGGTGTCATTTACTACATATTTAGCGGACCGCCCATTTACCTTAACACTTTTGAGTTCGTAACCATTCGTGAAGGTTTTAATTCCGTTCCTGTCATTTGGCGGATAAAGCGCTGAACTGCGGGAAGTCTTTTTAAATGTATTTTGATCGAGCTGCAACCATAGAAAATCCAGTTGATAAGGACTGTTGTTTTGATAAGTCATAATGACTTTCCCGTTGATCATATGCCGATCGGGGTTAAGACTAACATCAATTTCATAATCCACATTGTTCTGCCAGTACATTGGACCGGGTTTTCCAGAGGCACTGTGAAAGGCGTTTGTCTGTCCGCTCAAAAATAGCGGGCTAAAAGCTTCATATTTGTTGTAACTTGATTCCTTGGCTTCTTTTTCCGGCTGTTGAGCCATTACCACTACTGGGCAAAGCATCAAGAGAATTAAGGAAAAATAATTTAATTTTTTCATCGATTTTATGTATTTGTTTTAACGGCTAAAATTAACAATATTAAGAAGAAAAAAAAATTAAAAATTCAGTTAAAATAGAAAGTTTTTTTTTGATTTAAAATAAAGCTTGATACTTAAGTTTTATGGCTGCAAGAAAATTTTTCTCACTTGCATCGAAAAAGTCTATTGGAACGGAGGTTACTTTTGTAATTCCAATTCTTATAAATTCATAGGGCGGGATATATTTATGAACACCCAGTCGATTGAAATGCAGTTTTTAGGAATAAAAAAACCGAACCCAGTTTTGGATTCGGTTTTGAAATCATAAGGTATTTAAATTAACGCCTTCTTGAGGAACCTCCACCACCACTTGAGCGTCGGCTTGATGAAGAACTACTACTGCGCGTACTACTGCTTCTGCTTGAGCTTCTACTCGGCGAAGCAGTGGAACTTCTTGAACTTCGGCTGCTGCCCGCTCTTGTATTTTGACGGCTGTTGCGGTTTGAACGTGAAGCCTCATTAGATGATGAGCGTCTTGAACTATTGTTATAGAAACCCCTTCTTTTTGAAGAAGAATTTCTGTTTGTTCGGGCACGCGATTGCCCTTGTGCAGAACTCCGTTGATATCTTCGGCTGTTACTGCGGGCACTAACGTTACTTGGATTGTTCACACGTCTTGAGCGGTAAGAATTATCATCTGATCGTCCTGCTCGTGAAACCCGTCGGGAACGTTGCTCGCGTTGGGTTTGACCTCTCCGCGCACTAGAGCGCGAATTTTGAGAGCGTGCACTGGATCTTGAGTAACTTTGGTTAGAGGATCTGTAGTTCCTTCCATCATAACGTCTGGAATTCCTGTGATAAGCATAACCATTGTAGTATCGATTGCTGTAGTAAGGATTTCCATATCCATATCCGTAGCCATAGCCATAGCCATATCCATAACCAAATCGATTACCATAGCCATAAAAAGGACGTCCATAATATGGATTACCATATCCAAAACCACCATATCCAAAAGGTGAATATCCAAAGGTAAAAGGAGAATAAGCATATCCAAATCTGTTACCAAATCCATAGCCACCATAACCACCATAACCAGAATGCCAGTAGCCGTTGGACGGACTGTTATAATAATTTATATTGACCTGAGAAGGATTACTTCCCCAAGCGGCACCTTGGCTATATTGATTTTCATTTCCCTCGGCATAATATATTTGATCCTGTTGAAGGGAATCTTCATAAACGGTGTCCCTGGGTGAGGAATAACCGTTAACGTCAGTGAATACATCACCTTGCTGTTGATTCATTTTTTGAGCCTTGGTAATCATTTGACCTTGGCTGTCAAAATATTCTCTATAATTCCGATTAGAACTGTTTTGATTTCTTGTTTGATCAACTGCTTGAGACTGATTACGGTTATCTTGACCGTAGTCCCGTTGATTGCTTTGACCATAAATTCCGTCTTGATTATATCCAGAATTTTGGAAAGAACCGCAGGCAGTGAAAAGAAAAGTAGCCACTCCCAAAAGGATTAATGAACCGTATTTATATGTAGATTTATAAAATTGCATAACATTTGATTTTTACGTTGTCGAGCGCATCAAAAATAACTAATTTTGTGCATTCTTTAAAGACATTAACATTAGCACAAGATTTGTGCCACTCTAATATTTTAGGCCATGGGCAAAAAACTCACCACACGCGAACAGGATTATTCAAAATGGTATAATGAAGTGGTCGTGCAGGCCGATTTAGCCGAAAATTCAGCCGTTCGCGGATGTATGGTCATTAAACCTTATGGCTATGCAATTTGGGAAAAAATGCAGGCTGAACTCGATGGAAAATTTAAGGCCACCGGCCACCGAAATGCTTATTTTCCTTTGTTGATCCCTAAAAGTTTATTTGAAGCGGAAGAACAAAACGCCTCTGGATTTGCTAAAGAATGCGCTATTGTTACGCATTACCGCCTCAAAAGTGATGAGGATAATCCAGGCAAATTAAAGGTGGATCCTAAAGCAAAATTAGAAGAAGAACTCATTGTCCGGCCCACTTCTGAAGCTATAATCTGGAACACTATCCGCGGTTGGATCCAGTCATATCGAGACCTTCCAGTGAAAATTAATCAATGGGCAAATGTTGTTCGCTGGGAAATGCGCACGCGTTTGTTTCTGCGCACCACTGAATTTCTCTGGCAAGAAGGCCACACCGCACATATCACGGCAAAGGAAGCTCAGGATGAAACCCGGCAAATGATTGATATTTACGAAAAATTTGTCGAAGATTTTATGGCCATTCCAGTGATGAAAGGCCTTAAAAGTGAAAGTGAGCGCTTTGCCGGTGCCGAAGAAACCTATTGTATTGAGGCACTAATGCAGGATGGGAAAGCCTTGCAGGCCGGAACATCCCATTATTTGGGGCAAAAATTTGCCAAAGCTTTTGATGTTAAGTACGCATCAAAAGAAGGCAGTCAAAAATATATTTATTCCACCAGTTGGGGCGTTTCCACGCGTTTGATGGGCGCTTTGATTATGACACACAGCGATGACCGTGGTTTAGTGCTGCCACCAAAACTTGCGCCCGAGCAAGTAGTGATCGTTCCCATTTATAAAAGCGATGAACAATTTGAACAGGTTTCTGAAAAAGCCAGGGAATTTGTCAAGGAATTACAACAAAAAGGGATAAGTGTCAAATATGATGACCGCGACACCCATAAACCGGGCTGGAAATTTGCTCAGCACGAGATGCAAGGGGTTCCATTGCGCATCACAATTGGACCGAAAGATTTAGAAAAAGGAACGTTGGAACTCGCGCGGCGGGACACCTTAGATAAAGAATTTATTGACCAAAAAGAGGTTTTGGAAAAAATACCCGGATTGCTCGATGAAATCCAAGAAAACCTTTTTCAAAAGGCCAAAAAATTCCGTGCAGAAAATATAAGTGAAGCCGGTGATTTCGATGAATTCCGGAAAATTATTAAAGCCAAAGGTGGTTTTGTATGGGCACATTGGGATGGAACGCCAGAAACTGAACAAAAAATAAAGGAAAAAACAAAAGCAACGATCAGATTGATCCCACTTGAAAGCGATGGCGAACAAGGGAAATGCGTCTTTTCTGGAAAGCCGTCAGAACAAAAAGTCCTTTTTGCAAAAGCCTATTAAAAAAAAGCTCGGTTATTGTTTGTGGCATTCAAAATTAGTTTTATTTTTGCAATCGAAATTTTTCAGAACGGTCCGTTCGTCTAACGGTTAGGACGCATGGTTTTCATCCATGTAATAGGGGTTCGATTCCCCTACGGACTACAACTCAAATTTGAACGAATTTAAAAATTATTTGGTCCGTTCGTCTAGGGGTTAGGACGCATGGTTTTCATCCATGTAACAGGGGTTCGATTCCCCTACGGACTACTTTTAAAAACAGAACTATGGCAAATCACAAATCGACAATCAAGCGAATCCGCACTAACGAAAAACGACGTCTGCGCAACCGTTATCAGTTTAAAACCGCCCGGAATGCAATCCGGAATTTAAAAACGATGACGGCTAAAGCTGATGCCGAAAAACAATTGCCCACGGTAATTGCTATGATCGACAAGTGCAGTAAGAAAAATATTGTTCACGAAAATAAAGCCGCGCGATTGAAGTCGCAGTGCGCAACTTACGTGCAAGCGTTATAAAGTTTACGTGATAAAAAATACTAAACCCCCTTTCCAGGAATTGGACAAGGGGTTTTGTTGTTTCTAAATTTTAAACTTTTTAGTTCTGGGGTTTTTAAGGTTTGATAAAGAATATTTATAAGGACTATATTTCACTCTTCCATTACAAGTTTTTCGTCCTTAACCCCTATTTCTTTTAATGCATCCACAACTGCATCAATCATTTTAGGCGGTCCGCAGACATAGAAGTACTGATCTAAACTTTTAATTTTGGATTTTAAAAGATCCCTGTTCAAATAGGCGTGTTGATAATCAGTGTCTTTTTGATCGGTAATAATATACTGCGCTTTATCGCCGAGAATTGTGTCAAATTCTTCTTTGAGGATAATATCCTTGTCCGTTTCATTTGCAAATAAAAGTCGGTTTTTCTCAATTTTTCCGGACTCGTTTAAATCGCGTAAAATTGCAATGAAAGGTGTTACCCCAGCGCCGCCAGCAATAAAAGTTCCTGGCCCTTTATATTCGATTGCCCCCCAAATATCACGCACTATAAAATGATCGCCTTCTTTCAATTTTCCGATTTGTTCGGTCACACCTTTGTGGTCCTCATAAATTTTGATCGTAAATTCCAGATCCTCTTCTTTATTTAGTGAAGTAAAAGTAAATGGACGGGCTTTATCTTCCCAGCCTTCTTTAGCGATTGAAACCTCAGTGGCCTGTCCTGGCGTAAATTTATAATCTTTGGGTCTTTCACACCGAAAGCTTTTCACATTGTGTGTTACCTGCTCGATGGATTTAATTTTGATTTGTTCTGACATACTCTTTTTTAGACTAAATATAAGATTATAAGGCGACCCGAATTTCTATAAAAGATTATTTTAACGTTTTTCCGTGTAATTATAAATCAAATATTCGTGAAATAAGAAAAAAATACAGGCATAACTAAAAATTTAAAGTGCTAAAACTTGATAGTTGATAAAGCAAAAATCCTGACTCGACCTTGGCGAAGTGTTGAACCATACTATTTGAAACTTGAAATTTGAAATCTTTTCAATTTTGAAATTATTTCAATTCCTTCAAAAATTCAAAATACTTCAATAAAATTTCATCGTTTAATTCCGTGGGTGTGAAAATTTCCAGGATGCCCTGTTTTTTAGAATAGAGGTTTTTTAGGCCTTTTTGAAGTGAATCTTTATCTGTTGCTTTAAAATAATGGAAGTCAAATTCATTTGCAATTCGCTCAGCTTTTCTATCGTGGCGGGTTTCAAAATAGTGTTTGAAATAATCTTCGTTCTTTGCGCCGGGCAGAATCCTGAAAATTCCGCCGCCGCCATTATTGATGACGATCGCGCGAAAGGTTTCCGGCAAAACCCCGTTCCAAAAAGCGTTGCTATCATAAAAAAAGGCCAGTTCCCCGGTTATTAAGGTGGTGTCTTTTTTTGAAAATTTAGCTGCACCCACAGCCGTAGATGTGCTTCCGTCAATTCCGCTGGTGCCGCGGTTGCAAAAAACCTCATTTCCTGGTTTTAGCGGAAATAATTGCGCATAACGGATCGCCGAACTGTTTGAAATATGAAGTAATTGCTGATCGGGAAGGCTTCTAAAAATCTCTGAAAAAGCATAAAAATCACTGAAAGGAATTTCCTGTATATAATCTTTATGCCCCGCGTCATTTTTGTTTTTGATCTTCAACCACTTGTCCCGGTAACCGCTTTCTGTTTGATCAGTCTGCGGAAAAAATTTACTGAAAAACTCGTTGGGTTGGATGTCAAAATGCTTATTCAGGCAAAAATAAGTATTCAATGCTTTTTTAGGATCAACGTGCCAGTGATGCTGAGGTTGATAGTGCCTCAAAAAAGCCTTTAACTTTTTAGAAATCACCATCCCGCCAAAAGTTAATAAAATATCTGGTTGAAGTTGTTGAAACGCTTTCTTGGGGTTTTCTGCAATTTCCAGCGGTGCAATGAAACGGTCTATTCTCGAAATAAAATCAGGGTGGTGCAGGTTAGAAGTGGTTTCTGAAAACACCAAAACAGATGGATCTTTTGCCATTTTTTCTAAAAATTGCTGCTCGATGGCATCAGGTTTATTGACGCCCACCAAAACCAACTTGCGCTTGGCCGAATTCCAGATTTCAACATAAGGCTTCAATGCTTGTTGCGTGGTTGTTTTAGCATTTAAAATCGGTTCGATGGAAACGGGATGGGTGGAAAATTCAGTTGTTGTCTCATAAAGCGGCTCATAAAAAGGAACATTAATATGCACAGGACCTTGTTTTTCAATTGCCGCGTTCAATGCTAAATTAATCTCGCGCTCATTGTGCTGTTGCGCCTCGCGGTATTTTTGCTGAAGTTTGGCTTCTTTTGGCACTTTATCCAGAACAATTTCCGAATATAAATTAGCCGAATACAAGACGTGATCGCCATAAACATTTTTCTGCATAATTGTCTGACCATCACCAATATTAATGCGTTCCACAGGGCGGTCGGCAGAAATAACGACCAAAGGGATATCGCTGTAAAAAGCTTCGGCAACGGCCGGAAAATAATTGAGCAAAGCTGATCCCGACGTGCAACAAATCGCTACGGGCGCATCGAGCTTTTGCGCCATTCCCATCGCCATAAAGGCAGCTGAACGTTCATCGACAACACTATAGGCTTCAATTTCAGGATGATTTGCAAAAGAAATAGTCAAAGGTGCATTGCGTGATCCGGGGGAAATAATGACTTTTTTAATATTTTTTGTGAGGCACAACTGCAAGATATTTTGCGCCATCGGGATCGCGGAAAATTTGGCTTTTTTCATAATGGCAATTTACGGATAAATAAAGACTCTTTCTCAATTACGGGAATTCTTCTAAATGATAGAGTAAATTTTATTATATACTGATAACCAGTGTCTTATTTATTAAAAGACAGTTCCCATCGAGGCGGGGATTTAGGGGATTATAGGTCTAATTCTAGGGTAAAAACCCTACAATTTATTGGATTACTTTACTTTTGCGAAAAAATTTATAAATAATGCAATTATGAGAAAAGGATTGCACACAGTAAGTGCATTACCTTAATATGTAGTTTGGAAAACAAAATAGAGTTATAAAGTTTTACGAGGGATTTAAAAGTTCGTCGCAGGGAACTTTTTATCCAGATATGTGAGGCAGAAGGTATAGAAATATTGGAAGGGGGTGTCAGTTCATATCTCATCAACTTTAAAATTTACTGATAATATTTAAATTAGGAAAGGAAAGGAAAGGTTGTAACTTGGAGCCGTATAGTAGCACAGGACCGCAGATTTTTAATAATTCTTTTACGTAACTTTGAGATGGCAAATTGAGTTGTTTTACACAACCTTAAAAAATTGAGCAAAAATATCGATACCGAATCAATTCTTTCCTGTAACAAATATAATGTTGTTTCCTCAAATCATTAAAAAGTTTAAATATTCATCTTTTAACAAATTATTGAAAATAGGCAAACCGGTAAATATTTTATAGGGTTTAACAGCGAAACATATTTATTTTCGATGCTTTCTTGCCAGCTTGCCAAGAACATTGTTAGAAAAACAAAGAGATCATATTACAGCCAATTTTAATAAATTACTATTAATAACGAATCATCAATCTTCTTGGCACTCCGTTAATCCAGTGCTAAAGCACAATTTAAGAAATTGGGATAAATATTATTTTCAAACAATTAAGTTTTAACTTTTTTAAAATTTTTTAAAAATACTTTGTTAATTCGTTTTTATTATTATTATTTGTACTTGTTAGCTAGCAACAGATCCAAGAGCAGATAATCTGCAAACTGAATTGCAATGATCTAAAACTTTTAGAATTCAGTATTTAATCATTTATTCAAAATTCAATTAAAATGAAAAATGTAATTTTTACTTTAGCATTTGTGCTAATAGGAACCTTTGCTTTTGCCAATAGTGCAGAAACCTTCAAATCAGGTGATAATGGTTTTAAAGGCGAAATAGTCATAACTGAAAATTGTCAAAATGAGTCTTCGGTAATAAAAATATCTTTTGATTCAAAAACTGAGTTTGATAATTTTGATATGACTGAGTTATCGACTCTATATGACGGGGATTGTGAGGTTCACGTTGAAGTTAGTGTGAGTGTCGGTGAGACTTATGTCAAAGCTAGCATAACAATGAAAAATGCTGATTGTGCCGAAGTAATTGAAAAAACTAAAGATTTGAAAAAAAATCTTGAAAAAGCGCGAAGAAATATTTTTTAGGCTTAATGATGCTATCTGTTATATCTTTTGCTTCTGCAGAAAAAACAGATTATTCAAGAGATACCAAAAAAATGAACATAAGCCAATTATGCGTAAAGAACAATCCAATAAATAATTTTGGAATTGATATTAAAAATAAATTTATATATTCCAAAATCAACGTTAGAAACTTAGATTGGAAAAATACTTGTAAAGTTGAGGTTACTGTAATAGTTCAATACGGTGACAAAAAAGCTAAAGCTTCTAGCATAGTACCTTGTGAAGAGGTTGAGGAAACAGAAGTTAAATTAACAAAAGCTTTAACTAAGGCAGTCACAAGCTGATAATCAAAGGATAGCTAATTTAGTGAATAAAGCTAAATTAGCCTATTCTTGTTTAAAAATAAATCAGAAAATGAGAACAGGTTTTGTTATTACATTATTTATTGCACAATTTTCCTTTTTTATGGTTAATGGTCAGAAAAAAAGAGCCACTTCAAAGATTGTGGTGCACTATGAGATGCACACTACTTATAATCAATCCACACCCAAATATGAAGCTACACTTTTTGTCAATGATTCGTTTTCTTTATTTCAATACCATTCTACCGGAAAAAAAAATATAAGTAAAAAGAAAGAGAAAAGTTATGATGGGAGTAAAACAGAAATAATAATACCCGATACCACCACCTATAAAATTTTGATTGAAAAACGACAAAATATGCTATATAAATTAAGTGGAGGTTTGGGCGATAATAAAAAATATTATATCAAAGAATCTATTCCTGAATTGAATTGGAAACTTGGAAAGGTTAAGAAAGAAATTCAAGGCATTAGTTGTCATTCTGCTTCCGTAGATTTTCGCGGACGTCATTATAAAGTTTGGTACGCGCCATCAATACCAAGTAATTCTGGTCCCTGGAAATTAAATGGCTTGCCAGGACTAATATTGGAAGGCCATGATGCCTATAATGAAGTGATATTTATAGCGAAGAAAATAGAATTTACAAAAGAGAAATTCAGTGTGGCTATAAATGATTCTTATGATGTTTTGAGCATAAAGGAGAATATAATACGTCAAAAAGCCGATTTGTCCGATTTTAAAAGTAAGTTACAATCAAGACTTGGTGGAAGAGATTCCAATGTAAAAGTTGAAGTTAATGAAGTAAAGGCAATCGAATTAAATTTTAATGATATTGAAGAAGAATAAGCTGATAAAAATAACTTTCTTTTTATTTTTCTTTGTTTGGAGTTCAACCCTATTTTCCCAACACATTATTCAAGGTGTGGTTAAAAATTCTTTTGAAGAAGGCTTATATGGCGTGAATGTAATACTAAAACAAGATGATAATATTATTACATACACATCTTCTGGCAGCAACGGAGATTATATTATAACTGTTGATAAGACGGGCGAATTGAATTTGGTATTTTCTTATTTGGGATTTAAAACCCAAACAGTACCTATAGATATTAAGAAAAAGGAAGAAAAAATTGAAAAAAATATAGTTCTTGAAAACACATCCGAGAAATTAGATGAAGTCGTTATTGAGTCAAAAAAACCGACTAAAATAAAAGAAGACACGATTGTTTTAAGAGTAGAGAATTTCGTTAACGGCACAGAACAAACCGTGGAAGGGCTACTTAAAAAAATTCCCGGTTTGGATATAGCTAACGATGGAACAATTAGGGTCGGTAATCAAGAAATAGAGAAATTAATGATTGAAGGAGATGATTTTTTTGGGAAAGGCTATAAAGTCCTTTCCAAAAATATGCCGGCTTACCCCATCGAAGAAGTTGAAGTACTCAAACATTTCAGTAATAACAAACTTTTAAAAGGCCTTGAAGACAGTGATAAGGTTGCCTTAAATCTTAAATTAGATGATGAATCAAAAAATGTATGGTTTGGAAATATTAAGGGTGGTTTAGGGAATGATGGATTTTATGAATTCAAAGGTAATTTGATGGATATAGGGAAGAAAAATAAATTCTATTTCTTGACCGATTTGAATACTATCGGAATGGACGCAACTGGAAGTATCGATAACCTCATATATTCTTCATCGGATTATGAGTATGATGTTGGAAGTAACGAACATGTGAGTTCCTTATTAGATTTATCAACATCTTCTTATTTGGGTTTTAAACAGCGTAAGTCCAATTTCAATAATGCTAAAATGACTTCTTTAAACGCAATTTTTCATCCGACAGAAAAATTAGAAATCAAAACACTGGGTTTTCTAAATTGGGACCACACCGATTTCTATAAAAATAGTAGAAATATCGTGAATGTTGAAAACTCAAATTTTACAAACACAAGGAATAACCACCGCTACAA
>Ga0307967_1000410_pt1 | contig 29523 bp, 25 predicted proteins | sample OrgLakmetagen648_FD_201828 | JGI IMG/M metagenome (GOLD analysis project Ga0307967, IMG submission 201828) | Saline water microbial communities from Organic Lake, Antarctica - #648 | ecosystem: Environmental > Aquatic > Non-marine Saline and Alkaline > Saline | place: Antarctica: Organic Lake... | reverse complement strand
GTATTATCAACTGTTAATTTTAGATTGCAGTTACATTTCCAAAAATCCTACTTTGGGTAAAAATTATGATGGTATCGTTAATTCTTTATTGGGTTTTCGGGCACAAAAACACATCATTTTTTACAGGATAATCGCTGAAAATCAAATTGAAATATTCAGGATCCTTCACGGTAAAATGGATTTAAAACACCGGATCAAGGAATGAAAAACTAATTCCTGCACTATATTTGAAATTATGGATTTTCGATTTCAAGTCTTTAAAACCGTTGCAGATAAGCTGAACTTTACAAAAGCTTCTGAACACTTATACATTTCCCAGCCGGCGGTTTCTAAACACATTCGCTTACTTGAACAACACTACCACACCACACTTTTTGAACGTCAAGGCAATAAAATTAAATTGACAACTGAAGGAAAGGTATTGCTGTCACACACAAATCAACTGCTGGAACACTACCGGGCGATCGATAATTATTTTTTGATCCTCAATCAAGAAATTTCAAAAAACATCGCTCTGGGTGCAAGCACAACCATTGCCCAATATATTTTACCGCCACTATTAGTAAAATTGCGTGAAGCATATCCAGAAACAAAATTGAGTCTGGTAAATGCTAATTCTACTGAAATTGAAGAAATGATCAACCGCCAGGAAGTTGATTTTGGTTTGATCGAGGGAACCCAGAACAATCCACTTTTAGAATATGAATATTTTACCGAAGATGAAATAGTCCTTGTCTGTAAAAACGGTCTGCATTCAGTTAGAAATGACGAATTATCGCTAAAGGACTTAAATAATATCCCGTTGATATTTCGTGAAAGTGGTTCTGGAACTCGGAAAATTATTCAGAAAAAGCTGAAAAAGGTCAATCTTTCTGAAAAGGATTTAACTATAGAAGCGGTTTTGGGCAGCACTGAAAGCATTAAAAACTACGTGTTGAATTCAAATTCTTATGCCTTTTTATCTATTCATTCCATTCAAGCAGAATTGCGGGAACAAAAAATGCAAATTATTGATGTCAAAGGACTCGAGATCAACCGAAGGTTTTATTTTGTCAAAAAAAAAGGACAGAATTCTACGACTTATGAAACCTTGAAAAATTTTATTCTTCAGAACCAATAACGTACTAAAAGTTTTTTGAACGTACTGGTAAACTCTCTCTATACGATTATGTTTTGAGAGGTTTTTATAGAATGGGGGTTAGGTTGAACGTTTTTTCTTTCGGCCTATCGAAAATTTATCGTAAAATTTGAAGTGAGGACGCCGTAAAATTTTAGGCTGTTTGAGCTTAATAATTTTTTTCTATTCTATTGAATTTCAATAGCGAGTTCCTAAAATTTAGGCGTCGAGCAATAAATTTAGATAAAGGTTCGTAAGCCTAGATTTTTTTGGTTCGTTTTTTCATCAATGGAAAAAATGAACGACTTAAATGTTTAGGACAGAATTGATTCAGAACCATAACTAAAAGTTATCGGTTATAACTATTTACTCTTTTGATGTGCCGGTTTTTTAAAGGAACTTTGTAGCGTATTAATCAAAAAATAAAACGCTTTGATTTCAATTCCTTCAAAATTAAGAAAAGTATTATTTATTATTATTGCTCTATTGTGTTTGACTTCTTTGCTTTCGGCGCCGATAGCTTTGTTGTCGGGTTTTATTTTTACCTTATTATTTGGTAATCCATTCCCAACCGAAAGCGGAAAAATCGTAAAGTGGTTACTGAAACTTTCAGTTATCGGCTTGGGTTTTGGAATGTTCCTGCAAAAAACGCTCGAAACCGGTAAAGAAGGTTTGACGCTCACCGTATTGTCGATTTCAGTGACCTTGATTTTAGGCTTTATTATTGGTAAACTATTTCACTTGGATAAAAAAATCGCTTATTTAGTTTCGTCGGGGACAGCGATTTGCGGGGGAAGCGCTATTGCGGCGGTTTCATCTGTTATTCAGGCAAAGGAAAAGCAAATTTCCATTGCCCTTGGCGTTGTGTTTTTCCTCAATTCAGTGGCCATATTTGTGTTTCCGCCCATTGGACATTGGCTTGATTTGAGCCAGCACGATTTTGGGTTGTGGTCTGCGATCGCTATTCACGACACCAGTTCTGTTGTGGGCGCTGCGATGGCTTACGGACAGGAGGCTTTGGATATGGCCATCACGGTAAAACTTGCACGGGCGCTTTGGATTATTCCTGTTTCACTGCTTTCGATGCTTTTTTTCAAAAGCCAAAACGGTAAATTTAAAATCCCTTGGTTTATTTTTATTTTTGTGGGTGTTATTATTGTAAACAGCTACTTTGATTTACCGCTTTTTTTTACGGAAAGTATTCCCAGATTTTCAAAATTGAGTTTGATCTTGACCTTGTTTTTGGTGGGATCCGGTCTTTCCATAGAGTCAATTAAAGAAAGCGGATTCAAACCCATTAGTCTAGGCCTGATACTCTGGGTCGTAATCTCTGTGATGTCCCTGTCCTTTATTCTGTATTTATAACTGGAAAATGCAAAAGCTTAAACTGAGCTATTTGTTACGAAAATCATCCCAGCCATTTTTTAAACTCACTCACGCGTTCACGGCTGACCACTAAATCTTTTGGATTTTTAAAAAACTGTAGGTTTACTTTCAAGCGACTATTGGAATAACTCACAATATCCTGAATAAAGTCAATATTCACAATCAATTGCCGGTTGATGCGGAAAAATTGTTTGGGATCGAGTTGAGGTTCGATTTGATTTAAACTTTCATCGAGCAGATAATGCCGTCCTTGATCGGTGTTGAGGTAAGTTCCTTTGTTTTGGCTGAATAAACATTCAATGTTTTCTATTTTGAAAATTTTATGGTGTTCGCCCACTTTTACGCGAAAGCGAAATTTATAATTATCAGTTTTGACCAAAGCTTTTTTTAGTTGCTCAATGGTCGAGTTCCCAAGCCGGTCTGAAGGGGTCCAGTTTTGTTGAAACTTTTCAACGGCATTTTTCAAACCTTTTTCAGCAATGGGTTTGAGCAGATAATCCACGCTGTTCAATTCAAAAGCGCGCAGGGCATAGCGGTCATAAGCGGTGGTGAAAATCACGGCAGAATTCACGGAAACCTGGTCAAAAATTTCAAAAGAAAGTCCATCGCTGAGCTGAACATCCAGAAACAGCAAATCAGGAGCAGGGTTTTCCTTAAAATAACCCACCGATTCTTTTACGCTGTGAAGCAAAACAATTTTTTGAAAACCTAATTTTTCCAGCATCCGTTGCAAACGCCGCGCGGCAGGTTTTTCATCTTCTATTATTGTCAAACACAAATTTAATAACTGCATTTTTCTTGATTTCAATGAGTTGAAGGTGTCGTTTTTTTGCTAAAAACAGGGATGCTCACCTCAAAATGGGTTTTGGTTTTCTTGACCTGCACCTCTTTATCTGTCAGCAAAGCATAGCGTTCTTTAATATTTTGTAAACCAAACCCGGGTCGTTCGGTCAGTTGTTTTTTGGGCGAAAGTGAATTGCGGACGGTTAACGAACCCGATTGCTTTTTAATGCTAACCTGCAATGGGTTTTCTTCGGAAGCAGAATTGTGTTTGATGGCATTTTCCAGCAGCAACTGCAGGGAAAGCGGGATGATTTCATCTTCATCCATTCGCAAAGCTTCCTCGATATTGAGTTCTATTCCGTTTTCAAAACGCGTTTTGATGAGGTTCATATAAATTTCAGCAAAATCAATTTCGCGTGAAACCGGGATTTTTCTGTTTTTATTTTGTTCCAAAACATAGCGGTAAACTTCCGAAAGTGAAACCGTAAAACCCTGTGCTTTTTCGGGTGCTTCATCAATTAAAGAGGACAGCACATTTAGGCTGTTGAACAGAAAATGGGGATCCAGCTGACTTTTCAAGGCGTCGAATCGCGCCTCGGCCTGCGAAGCGATCATTTTTTCCTGTTTGATTTTCTCATCCTGAATGGTTTTGTAAAAATAAAAAACGTGAAACCCTAAAGCAATGATGGTGGCGAGCATCAGGGGAAAGATGTAAGAACTCAAGCGTTCATTTTCTAGAAATTCAGCAGCGGGAATTTGATTGAGAAACCAAACCCTGACCACGAAACGGCAGACTGCAAAAGTGAGCGTATTTAAAACGATCGAGCCACCGGCACCGAGAAAAAACCGCGTCCTGGCGTGTTCTTCCCAACTGAATTCTTTCCCCAGCCACGAAAAGAACCATTTATTGACCAAAGAAAATATACCGGCATAAAAAAGGGCAATGCCAAATGCTGTCAATAATTGAGATGATTGAAAGTCGATAGACCCATTGATGAGCAATACTATCATCACTACAGCGGTCGCCCCGAGCGAAGTCAAAACCCAAATTTTAAGCGATTTCATAATTCTTGTTCGTTTTGATTCCAGATCAAAAGTAATGGCATTTCAATTTCAAATATAAAACAAACTACTGAGTTGTGGTTTTTTGGGGATGGGTCGGGATTTTATTGATCTCAGTTAAGGGTTTAAAACCCTGCAATTTCATTGCAGCACTTTAGTAGTGCGAAAAAATTTTTATACGCGTGCTTGATGACACTTGCATAAAGAATGAAAAAATAGAAGGACTTTCAGTCCTGAGTCAAACAAACCCCCTGCACTAAAAGTGCAGGGGGTTGTTTGAAATATTTAGTGCAGACCTCACAGGATTAATTGTCGGCAGTGCTTAGTGATCCTGTGAGGTCTTCTTAAAAACTTTAATAAAAAAGAAATATTCTTATTTATTTGGAATAATCCTAAAATAGCTGATCTTTGACAGAAGACAAAATTTGCCGAATGCTCATTACATCAAAGGCTGCGGCGCACAACAGAACGCCGCCAATAAATTTGAAGAATTCCATCATACAACGGAAAATGAAAATCCTTAACTTTCAAAATGGATTTATTGTTTTAGGCCCTTGACCAATAATTCGAACTTCTTTGTTTGTAAGGGTTTTGGTTTTTTAAAAAGTAAGGCTTAGCTTTTTGGTTAAGAATATACTTCAAGTTAATGATAATTTGATTTATAGTTAGTTTCAAAGCATTGAATAAATATCTAATTCAAAAATATTTTAAAACACTGTATCCCCACTAAAAATAACCTAGGCCCATATTTTATTTTGAAATTAAAAAGTAACTTTTACTCATTCTAAACAATATTTAATATTTTTGTTAACAGAAGTTTGGCTTTCAAACCAATTTTAGAATCCAAAGAAAAGGGTGTTCCTTAACGGTATTTTATCCTCAAATTTGTTTCAGGGCAGCTTCAATAATATACAAAAATGGCAAGAATCTTTTAACCTAATTTTTATGGATACAAAAACTAAATTTTCGGAATTTATCAAAGATTTTGAAACTACCCTACACCATTTATTTCATGAGAAAAGGGATATCGATCAATTAAGTCTGGAACGTGGCTTACCTCCCGATATTTTGGATAAAATAATGGCTAAAAAACCATTATCGGTGGCCATTTCCACGGAATATGGCGGTCGCGGAGGGCACGTAAAAGAATGTCTCCAATTGCTCTCAGCTGCTTCTTATGAATCACTCTCCCTTTCGCTAACTTTTGGGATTAATATCGCCTTGTTTTTAGAACCTATTGCAAAATACGCTGAAGAATCTGTTAAGCCCGAAATTTTCAATCGCTTTCTCAAGCAACAGAATATGGGCGGACTTATGATTACCGAGCCTAATTTTGGCAGCGATGCTTTGAATATGAAAACTTTCAGCAAGGAATCTGATGACGGCTATAGCATTAAAGGAACTAAGCATTGGCAAGGGCTTACTGGCATGGCAGACTATTGGTTGATTGCCGCCAGGAAAAAAATGGACAATGGAGACCTTTCCCGGGATGTCGATTTTTTTATTTCAGATGATTCAAAGGAAAAACAGCATATTATAGTTGAAGAAATCTATGATAATGTGGGGCTCTATATGATTCCCTATGGTTTAAATAGTCTGGATATTGAAGTTCCAAAAACTCAGAGACTGATTCCTGAAACAACAGGGATTAAAATGATGCTGGATATCCTGCATAGAAGTAGGTTGCAGTTTCCGGGAATGGGGGTTGGTTTCATCAAGCGAATGTTAGATGAAGCCACTGAGCATTGTAAAAACCGAATTGTTGGTGCCAGTAATTTATTGGCGATGGACCAGATACAATTCCAATTGGCCAGAATCCAATCGGCTTTCACCATAAGTTCGGCCATGTGTTTAAGAAGTACCGCTATAAGTGGACTGGAACATAATCTCGCTACCAATGGCTTAGAAGCCAACAGCATGAAAACTGTAGTGACAGATTTAATGCATGAATCTGCCCAAATCTTAACCCAGGTTTCGGGTGCCAGTGGGTACCGGATAAGCCATATTGGGGGCCGTGGAATTATGGACAGCAGGCCTTTCCAAATATTTGAGGGATCTAATGAAATGCTGTATTCCCAAATTTCTGAAATGATTATCCGTGCTATGAAAAAGAAAAAGAAATCAAATCTGTTGGAATTTCTCAAATCTTTAGATCTTACTGCCCAAGCCTGTGACTATTTCAAAAAAGATCTTAATTTCAATATTACCGGCAATCTTTCTCAACGGAAACTGGTAGATTTAGGTAGGATTATCGCCAGAATAGTTAATGTCGCCTATGTACTGGAACTTCAGAATAAAGGATTTAGAAAAGATCTAATTGATAATTGTATTGTAATGGTGCAACAGGAAATATCAGGTCTATTCAGCTTTTTTCATTTTGATAATTCGGTGAAAGTAATTGAAGATTATTCTTTGGATAGCGCCTGGTCGAAATTTGCATAGTACCTATTGCTATATCTATTGCGCTCTTTTCCTAGGTAAAAAGAAAAGGCTATAGTTTAGAACGGCGTTGGTAATGAAAGATTATTTGCTCCCCCCAAGCCTGCTTGGGGGGAAAGCCTGCCCGCCGTCATTTTTTTTAAATAGGATGGCAGGCGGGGGCTGGGCCTGCCGACAGGCAGGGATAGGATGATTTTTTTGTTCTTTTCAATTTCATCCCCCACCTAAATCCTCTTCGCTGCGGCGAAAGGAGACTTGAAAACAACGCTATATTAAACTTGAGCCAAAGAAAATAAAGTGATGATATCAATCCTCAATAGAATTATAAATCACCTGTTGGATTCTAGTCCGGGTATCCTTATGGATCAATTTCTTATTTGACGGATCTGGAAAAGTCCGGTTGGAAAGGAACCAATCTAAATTTCTGTTAGATACTACGTTATAGCGTTTCTTTATTACTCGGTTAAAGTTTTTGATAATTCAAAACATAGTTTATCGATATTTTTCATTTTAGGGTTGTAAGTAGAAACATTGGACAAGATTACCACGGCAGTTTCATCATCGACATTTACGGTCATGGAAGAAGAATACCCGTCTATTCCTCCATTGTGCCACATCAATTTTTTGCCTTTATGGGATTTTAATATATGCCGTCCCAAACCTATTATCATATTTTCACTCACGGTAAAAGTTGGTTTTCTTGTCAATGTCAAAGCTTTATTTTTTGCGCCGAACTGTGCTTTTGCAAATTTTGTCAAATCTTGCGTTGTTAACACTATTCCCCCGGCACCAAACAAAACGTCAGAATCCCAATTAGAAACCATTTCCCCGTTTGAATCCAATACTTTCACGAGTTTGTTTCCTGATTTTTTTGGACTTGTATAAGAATCCGTCATCTTGTACTGGTCAAAAATTTTCTTTTGCAGTAATTCCGGGAAATTGGTTTTTTGAGATAAACCGAGCGTGTAACCCAATAATCCAGCTCCTAAACTTGAATAAGAATAAGTTTTTGACTCTTTATTTTCAACATTCAACATTCAACATCCAACATTCAACAGGTGGATATCTCGGTTCGATTTGTGCCAGTGATTCTGGTCTTATAGTGCCAGGCATTTCGGTTTGAATTGTGCCAATTTTTGAGTTCGTGTTAAACTCAAAAAGGTTCAATTTGTGCCACGGTTGGCTCCAGCTTACCGTCCACAGTTCGACCTTGCTCACTGCGCCAGTGCCCACCGGAGGCTTAGGTCTTTAACCGGACAATACTGATTTTGGATATGAGTGAAAATTACAATCCAGAATTGATTTCCTCAATATAAGTCAGTAATTCTTTCCTTCCCAATTTCGAGGTCGAAGAGGTTATAAAATATTTTGGAAGCGGTTCATAGATTTCGCTGAGTTTTTCCAAATAAAGTTCAACATTCCGCTCGAGTGCGCCGGGTTTGAGTTTGTCGGCTTTGGTAAACACGATGGAAAAGGGGATAGCATTGACCCCGAGGTATTCTAAAAATTCCAAATCTATTTTTTGTGGTTCATGCCGGCAATCGATAAGGACAAAGGCGTTGACCAATTGTTTGCGTTGTTCAAAATAACGCATGATAAACTTTTGGAATTCTTTTTTATTTTTCTTGCTTGCTTGCGCATAGCCAAATCCGGGTAAATCAACGAGGTGCCAGGTTTTGTTGATCAAAAAGTGATTGATGAGTTGGGTTTTCCCCGGTTTTCCCGAGGTTTTGGCAAGCTTCTTTTTATTGCACAACATATTGATGAGCGAAGATTTGCCCACATTGCTGCGCCCGATAAAAGCATATTCCGGAAGCTTATTATCCGGGCATTTTTTGACATCGGAGTTACTGATCAGAAATTGCGTATCTTTAATTTCCATAGTATTAAAATTTGCGTGCTTGCAGCCAGCTGTAAAGGATTTCGTTGAATTTATCTGGGTGTTCCATCATTGCCGCGTGGCCGCATTCATCGATCCAATAAAGATCTGAATCTGGCAATAGTTTATGGAAATCTTCAGCGACTTCAGGCGGGGTCACGCCATCCTGTTTCCCCCAGATAATGCAGGTGGGTGTGGTCATATTTGGCAGATCATTGGCCATATTGTGCCTAATGGCGCTTTTGGCTACAGCCAGGGTGCGAATGAGTTTTCCACGATCGTTCACTGTGGCATAAACATCGTCCACAATTTCTTTGGTCGCCATTTCAGGATAATAAAAAACGTTTTCCGCCTTTTTACGGATATAATCATAGCTGCCTTTTTTAGGGTAACTTCCCCCCATAGCGCTTTCATATAAACCAGAACTGCCTGTGATAACTAGGCCTTTGACGACTTCAGGATACCACTTTGCGGTCAATAATGAAATATGCCCGCCGAGCGAATTCCCTAAAAGTATAACGCTATCATAGCCCTTGAAATCAATAAACTCTTTGACAAATTTGGCCAATGGCCCAACTCTTGTTTTAAGCAAGGAAAGTTCATATAAAGGCAATTCGGGAATGATGACTTTATATCCTTTTTCCGGGAAGAAACCAGACACGCCATCAAAGTTGCTCAACCCACCCATGAGGCCGTGAAGAATAACGATGGGCGTGCCTTCGCCCTGTTCCACATACTTGAATTTCCCTTCAGATTTCACTTTGTGTTTCATTCAAAATCGCGGTTAACAAAGGCAAATATAAATATAATTGTGGAAGTTTGTCCAGTTTTAGGCTTTGGAAAATTTTAAAACCTCTCATTATAGTGTTAACCGGTTATATTTCAATTCTTAGCGCATTTCAAAACAGAATTAAAATAGTACTTTCGCACTAAGCCAAAGCTAAAAGTTTTAATTTAGCTGCCCAGAAATTGAAATTTTATACCAATTAAGTTTATAATACCGTAATATTCAACTCTTTTATAGCCTCTCGGCATTATACCAATAATTTTTAAGCCATTTTAGAATTGTTGGTATAAGAAACATTTATGCGATATGATAGATCACATTGGATATTATTGGTTTATCTAAAATTTTTGAGTAACCAAAACATACCTTTACCGACCATTATTAAAATAATTGATATTAAACCCCGGGTTAAGCCTCAATAAAAGTGTCTGGCCTACAATGGTTAAAACTGCTCCTTCTCGTCTATCTTAGCGGAACCCGAATGAGACTCAATTGATTATAGCTATGAATGAAATAAAGCATATTCGTTTACAAGTTGTTACTTTTCTTGTTATTGTGTTGCAGTTTTGGATATGCTTGAACCTGAATGCGCAGCATCTCACCAAGGAGGAAACGAATACTTATATAAAAACGATGCCCTCCTTTTCCATTCATAAAAACAACTATTTTATCAGCGGTGTGCCAACTAATAAAAATGTCAATGCACAAACGGCCGATGCTAAATATCAAATTAGCTTTAAACAATTGATCACTCGCAGTACTTTGCCTTGGGATACATACCTTTTTGCGACCTATAGCCAGAAAGCCTTTTGGGATATTTATGCAGAATCCAGCCCTTTTAAGGAAATTAATTACAATCCGAGTTTGGGATTGGGGAAACCCATTTTTGATAGAAACAATCGATTGACCGGTTTGGCGTCCTTGATGTTCAATCACCATTCTAATGGACGGGACAGTATTTTTTCCAGAAGTTGGAACAGTATTAATCTCAAATATTCCACCACCCTGGATGAGAAGACCCTTTTGACAGTTGAAGCCTGGGCGCCATTTCAATATCAGGAAGGTAATCCCGATATTTTTGATTATGAAGGTATTGCTAAAGTGAAGTTAGAACGTGAGTTGATTCCCGAAAAACTCAGCGTGGAACTAATGCTTCAAAAAGGCTTGACCTGGGAATGGAAAGGAAAGGTGCGCACTCGGATTTTATACAGCCCTTTGAAAAATACAAATCAGTACCTGATGCTCGAGTGGTTTGCGGGACATTCCGAAAGCCTGATCGATTATGATCAATTTAGAAGTATGGTCAGGATTGGTTATGTGATTAAAACCAGTGAACTGGATTTTTTACGGGCGAAAAGTGGGGATTAGATATAAGTAGCTAATCATTTGTAAGTCGGTAATTTGTATTTTTTAAATTAAATCATTAACTTAATTTTTAAAATATTGCGAAATATAAACTCTGAATGGTGATAATATATATGTATTGAAAGCCTAATCGCAATCTGAACAATTTAAATTTTAAACTATGAGTAATTTCCGAATTTTTTTATTGTGTTTGATCATTTTTATGTTTAGCATACAAAAGGTATTGGGACAAACTGAATCAAAGGATTTGACAGGCCACTATGTTTCGGCACCAGTGAATAAAGTAGAGCTTAAAAAAGCTTATTTGAGCGGCGAGGCAATGCCAGTAAAGGGGTCAGAACTCAAACTGAATAAGGATTCAACTTATGTTTACAAAACTTGTGGTAATATTATTAAAGGAAAATGGCGGGTGAGCAAGGATTCACTTGTTCTTTTTACGCGATCCAACCGCAGGCGAAATGAGGGTGTAATTAAAAATGATTCTGATGGGAAGCAGCCAAAGGTTAATAAAGAAGCAAAGCCTGATAAACTTGCAATTCAAGAGGATCAAAAATTAAAGAATACATTTGAGATTAAAACACCAACTGGCGAAATGAGAAAGGCTTATGACTTGTTGGTCAAAGATGCAGAAACAGATAAAAAATAGATTTTATCAAATCCACTATCTGCCTTCGTCAGTCTGTCGGTGCGCGATTTTCCGCATACTTTCTCTAGCCCTTAGAATACTGTTTTTTTAGGTGAAAATTTTGACCTTTATAAGTCTCTTCCCCCGCTTCAAATGAGCACTAGCGCAGGCTCAAATTTAGTCCCTGAGTTCAGTCTGATTGGATTTGTTTTCACCCCTATAGTTTTCCTGTTTGGGAATTGGCATTTCAATACCGTTTTTATCAAGTGCCTTTTTAACGGCTTCCAATTGTTCCCAAAAAACCGGCCAGTAATCTTCAGAAGCTACCCAGCAACGGGTTTTTATTTTCATATCAGATTCACCAATTTCATATAACCACACATCAACTGGCAATTCGTCAACTAATTTTGGGTGTTTTTTTAGGGCTTCGGTAATAATTTTCCGCAATTGATCAATATCGGCATCAAAAGAGAATTTTAGTTTTAAGTCGATCCGGCGGTGATCGTTTTTTGTGCGGTTATCGACATCACTATTCGACACGATGCCATTGGGCATTGTAATGATGCGGCCGTCAAAGGTTTTGATTTGGGTGTAAAGAATATCGATTTGTTGAACAAAACCGAGATTTGAATTAACTTCGATGAGGTCATCGACCTGAAAGGGCTTAAACACTAAAATGAGCACCCCGCCTGCAAAATTGGCTAAACTGCCCTGTAAAGCTAAACCGATTGCAATTCCCGCAGCGCCAAAAACAGCCAAAAATGATGAGGTCTTGATCCCGAGGATCGAACCGATAATAAAAAATAAAAAACCGTAAAACACAAAAATGCTCAGGCTTTCCACAAAGGTTCGCAGCGAAAGCTCAAGTTTTGTCTTGCGCAAAATACGTTTTAAAATACGCATCAAAATTTTGATGACAAACATCCCGATGATTATTGCCACCAACGCATAAATTATTTCAGGGCCCGATTCAAGCAGAAAGGTGAAAAACTGATCCTTGACCCGTACCCAAAAACTCTTATCCATAAAACTGAAAATTATTTTGCGAAGATAAGAAATAAGAAGGTATCAACCTCAACCACCCAATAGTCTTGGCTTTGAGGCTCAGATTAAAAAATGAACTTCCAAAATTTGAAATCCCCGCCGCTGGTGCGCGATTGCATCGCGTATCCCCGAATGGCTGCAAAATTGGAAATCAACCGTCCTGAATTCCCCTCTTTCTAAGAGGGGTGTCCTCAAAAAATTATTTCAATTTTTTGAGGACGGGGTGTTTGGTTAATCGAAAAGAAAATTGTTTTCATATAAACCATAATTCAAATCACCATTTGTGCGCGATTGCATCAAGTATCCTCATCCGTATCCCCGAATGGCTGCAAAATTGGAAATCTCAAATTTGAAATTAAAAATTTAAAATTGACTTCCCACTTCCCCCCATTTACCATTCAAATTTGACGTCTGAAGACTCAATCGAACCCAGTTGCCCAACCCCCGTTTTTAGTTATTCACATTCCTAATCCCTTCAAACCAAGAAAGAAGCGCAATTACAGGAATTTATCAACAATGTGGAATTAAGTGGTAAAAAGTGGTAAAAATTAGATATATTTGAAGTTAGAATTTAAGCAATGATTCAACTCGTCGGAACTTATGAATGCAAGATAGACGCCAAAGGGCGTTTGATGGTGCCGTCCAAGTTAAAAAAACAACTGGCGCCCGCACTCAAAGACGGTTTTGTCGTCAAGCGTTCTGTTTTTCAGCAATGTCTGGAACTTTACCCGATGGAACAGTGGAATCAAATGATGCAAAAGGTCAACAAGCTCAACCGCTTCAAAAAGAAAAACAATGACTTTATCCGGCGGTTTACAGCGGGGGTAAAAATAGTGGAAGTCGATTCCAATGGACGTTTATTAGTGCCAAAAGAATTGTGTGTTTTTGCCGGTTTGAAGAAGGAAATTGTCCTTTCCTCAGCTGTTGACATTGTGGAAATCTGGAATAAATCGAGTTATGAACAATCCATCGATGAATCTACCGATGATTTTGCCGCCCTGGCAGAAGAAGTAATGGGAAATGACAATGAGCAAGACTGAATATCACATACCGGTGCTTTTGCACGAAGCCGTTGACGGTCTGGCAATAAAGCCTGACGGCGTTTATGTGGACGTCACTTTTGGTGGCGGTGGTCATTCGGCTGAAATCCTGAAACAGCTGGGTGAAAACGGTCGTTTGCTCGGATTTGATCAGGATCCCGATGCGGAAGAAAATATCCCAAAAGACAATCGCTTCACTTTTATTGCGGCAAACTTTAAATATTTAAAGCAATTCCTGAAAATGGAAGGCCACCGAAAAGTCGATGGCATCCTCGGTGATTTTGGCGTGTCATCCCATCAATTTGATGTGCCAGACCGTGGTTTTTCAACGCGCTTTGATGGCCCACTGGATATGAGAATGGATACTGATCAAGAACTTTCGGCTGCTGTGGTGGTCAACACCTATTCTCAACAGGAACTGCAAAGCATTTTCTGGGAAAATGCCCAGCTCAAAAATTCGCGCCGTCTGGCAGAAACGATTATCTCTGCGCGACAGGTTCAAAAAATAAAGACGAGTAAAGAACTCACTGATTTGCTTTATCCATTGTTGTTCAAAGGCAAACAGAATAAAGTTTTAGCCCAGATATTTCAGGCAATCCGCATTGAAGTCAATCAAGAATTGAAGGCTTTAAAGGATTTTTTAAACCAGACCGAACAGCTTTTAAATCCCGGTGGCCGCCTGAGTTTGATTTCATATCACTCGCTGGAAGACAGGTTGGTGAAGCGCTATATCAGAAGCGGTCTTTTTGAAGGCGAGCCTAAAAAAGATTTTTATGGGAATATTGAGGTGCCTTTTAAAAAAGTGGGCAAGCTCATCAAGCCGGCACAAACAGAAATTGAACAAAACCGCCGTGCGCGCAGTGCGCGCTTGCGGATTGGCGAACGAATAAACTGAAGCGATGAAGATGAATTTTTATGACATCTTGAAGGGGAAGTTCCTCGTGAGTGGTGAGGCCGTGAAGAACTGGCGCTTCATTGTCTTTTGTATGGTCTTGGCCATCATTATGATCGCTTCATCCCACAGTTCAGAAAGCAAGGTCCACGACATTGCAGGACTCAAGGTTGAGGTGCAGGAACTCAGAAGTGAATTTGTCGATGCCCGTGAGCGCTTGATGCGAATGAAAATGGAATCTACCGTGAGCCGAAAACTAAAAAATACTGGAATTGGCCCTTCTGATGTTCCGCCAAAAAAAATAAAGATAAACAGCTCATCAAATTGATATGACCAGCGAACGCCAAATATTGAGAAAACTTTACGTGCTTGCAGCGGGCATTTTCGTGCTTGCTGGTTTGGTGGTTTATAATTTGATTACCATTCAATTTGTCGAGGGTGAAAAATATGAGGAAATCTCACAAAAGCGGATCTATAGAAATTTTACAATTCCGGCAAACCGCGGGAATTTATATGATGCCAATGGCAACCTTTTAGCGACTTCAGTTCCTCAATATGAAATCCGTTTTGATGCGGGAACTGTTTCTACTGAAGATTTTGAAAAACACATCTCGCCCTTATCAAAAAAATTATCCAGTCTGCTGGGTCGTTCGCCGGGCCATTACACAAAGAAACTGCGTCGCGCCCGCGCACAGAATAATAGGTATCTCTTGATCGCGCGGGATTTAGGCTTTTTAAAATATGCCAAAATCCGGGAATTGCCCTTGTTCAACCTCGGTCCTTATCGCGGTGGTTTTATTGCCGAACAGCGCACCGTGCGCGAACTTCCATTGGGGAAAATCGGGGAACGCACGGTGGGCTACGGCCAGGCGGGGTTGGAAGGCGCTTATAATTATTATTTACAGGGAAAAGATGGTCACCGCCTGAAACAGAAAATTTCAAAAGGGCAATGGAAACCCATTCGTGATGCCAATGAAGTTGAACCTCAGGACGGGCTCGATGTCATTTCCACAATTGATGTGAACATTCAGGACATTGCCCATCACGCACTTTTAAAACAAGTCGAAAACTTTGAGGCCGACCACGGAACGGTCGTCGTGATGGAAACCAAGACGGGCGCCATTAAAGCGATGGCAAATCTGGGCCGCACTGATGAAGGGAAGTATTATGAAAAACGCAATTATGCGATTTGGGAATCCCACGAGCCGGGTTCCACTTTTAAGTTGATGGCAATGACCGCGGCACTGGAAGACAATGTTGTCGATACCAGCCAGATTTTTGATACTGAAAATGGAAAAGTAAAATATTATGACCGCACCGTTCGCGATTCGCGCTGGGGCGGTTATGGAAAAATTTCGGCTGCCCGGGCGTTTGAGGTTTCATCAAATACCGCCTTTTCAAAAATTATTTATCAAGGCTATAAGGATCATCCTGAAGATTTTGTGAACCGTTTGGAAAGTATGGGCCTCGGCGAAAAAATCGGTCTTGAAATCAAAGGCGAGGGCGCGCCGCATATTCCACATCCCGGCGATAAAAATTGGTATGGAACAACGCTGCCGTGGCTTTCTTTTGGTTATGGCGTAAAAATGACCCCTTTGCAAGTTTTGGCTTTTTACAATGCTATCGCCAATGATGGGATTATGATAAAACCCAGACTGATCAAAGCCGTTCGCGATCGCAATAAGCTGATAAGGAAATTTGACGAGCCCATTGTCAATAACTCGATTTGTTCCAAAGAAACAGCGCAAAAAATGCAGACAATAATGGCCAATACCGTCAAACGGGGAACCGCCGAAGGAATCTATTCACCAAAATTTTCAATGGCGGGAAAAACAGGGACTTGCCTCACGGGTTATGGTAAGGGCAAAAAGAATTCGGAATATATCGCCTCTTTCGCTGGCTATTTTCCGGCAGAAAACCCAAAATATTCCTGTATTGTCGTCATCAGCAAGCCCAATAAGGAATTGGGTTTTTATGGAAGTCAGGTTGCTGCACCGGTTTTTCAAAGTATCGCCCATAAAATTTATTCCAATACCCCGGTAACCGATACATTTCCAAATTTAAAACCCGAATACGCTAAAATCAAACAGGATTATCAGGAATATTTTAAGCAGGGAAATACACTCAAAAAAATTCCAAAGGTTATCGGAATGCCAGCAATGGACGCCGTGGCACTCTTAGAAAATTTGGGTTTGAAAGTAAATTTACGCGGAAGCGGAACAATAAAAACCCAGTCCATTCAAGCGGGAACCGATTTTAAGAAAAAACAAATAATAAGTTTAAGCACAAGTTGAAAGATTTACAAAACATATTAGCCGGTGTTGAGGTTCTTGCTGTCGAAGGAAGCAGGGATTTAAGCATTGAAAAAATTGAATTTGACTCACGAAAAATTCAAAAGGGCGATCTCTTTGTCGCAATCCGCGGAAGTGCGATGGACGGTCATGAATTTATGGAAACTGCAGCCAGCTTTGGTGCACGCGCATTGGTATGTGAAGAATTTCCAAGAGAAAAAAATACAGGCACTACATATATAAAGGTAAGTAACTCGAAAAAGGCCTTGGCACAAATTGCTTCAAATTATTATGAAAACCCGTCCCAAGACTTAAAGCTCATCGGCGTTACCGGAACCAATGGAAAAACGACCATCGCAAGTTTACTCTTTCAAACCTTTGATGTCGCCGGGTTTAAAACGGGCTTGATTTCGACCGTAAATATTCGTGTCGCGCAAAAAGAATTTGAGACCGATCTAACCACACCGGACTCTTTGACAATCAATTATTATTTAGCTGAAATGCGCGATGCCGGGGTTGATTTTGCATTTATGGAAGTCAGTTCCCACGGTATAGCTCAAGAACGCACTAACGGATTGACTTTTGAAGGCGGTATTTTCACCAATCTTTCACACGAACATTTAGATTATCACAAAACCTTTGCGGAATACCGCAACGTCAAAAAACTTTTTTTTGATGAACTGCCAAAAGCTGCTTTTGCCCTGACCAATATCGATGATAAAAACGGGCCGGTAATGTTGCAGAACACCAAAGCCCGCAAATTTACTTATGCTTTAAAAAACAACGCCGATTACAAGGCCCGAATCCTGGAAAATGAATTGACCGGTCTGCAATTGCGCATCAATGATCAGGAAGTTTGGTCAAAACTCATCGGACAGTTCAATGCCTATAATTTATTGGCAATTTATGCCGCTACTGATTTACTGGGAATTCCGATTATGGAAAACCTGCAATATATCAGCAAGTTAAACCCCGTGGCGGGGCGTTTCCAACATTTTATTTCAGAAAAAGATAAAATCACGGTGGTGGTGGATTATGCACACACGCCCGATGCGCTGAAAAATGTGCTGCAAACTTTGAATGCACTTCAAAAGAAAAACCAGAAGGTCATCACGGTGGTCGGTTGTGGTGGCGATCGCGATAAAACCAAGCGTCCAGAAATGGCAGAAATTGCCGTGCGCCTGAGTTCAAAAGTGATTTTGACCAGCGATAACCCGCGCACCGAAAATCCCGATGCGATAATCGCCGATATGGAAAAGGGTATTGAAAAGGAAGATTTAAAAAAGACAACCGCAAATAGTTCGCGCTATCAGGCTATAAAAACGGCCTGTGCGATGGCCCATAAAAACGATATGATTTTGATTGCTGGAAAAGGACACGAGACTTATCAGCTGATTGATGGAAAAGTAAATGATTTTGACGATTTGAAAATCGCACACGAACTGATAAACCAATTGGATAAATAACACACGGAACAATGCTCTATTATTTGTTTAAAATATTGGAAGAACGCTACCAGATTCCTGGGGCACAACTGTTTCAGTTTCTGTCTTTCCGTGCGGGAATGGCGATTATTCTGTCTTTGAGCATTTCCACAATTTTTGGTAAACGAATAATTTTATATCTGCAGCGAAAACAAGTGGGTGAAAGTGTGCGTGAACTCGGACTTGAAGGTCAGGCAGAGAAAGCCGGCACGCCGACAATGGGCGGATTGATCATCATTTTTTCAACCTTGATCCCGGTGCTGTTGTTCGCCAAACTTGAAAATATTTATGTCATTCTTTTACTGGTTACGACAGTTTGGATGGGCATAATCGGTTTCACTGACGATTACATAAAAACATTCAAAAAAAATAAGGCCGGTCTCGAAGGGAAATTTAAAGTGATTGGCCAAATTGGTTTGGGCATTATCGTGGGCGCGACGATGTTTTTTCACCCAGATGTCACCATTCGTGAAAACCCAATTCAAAACATTTCCCTGAAAGAACAAATGATGGGGAAAAACCCGGTGCAGTTTGAAGACGCTAAAAAATCTACCAATACGACCATTCCATTTTTAAAAGACAACGAGTTTGATTATTCACGCTTGATCAGTTGGATTGATCCGGGCTTGGCAAATTATGCGTGGCTTGTGTTCATTCCCATTGTGATTTTTATCGTGACAGCAGTTTCAAATGGCGCAAACCTCACCGATGGCGTCGATGGTTTGGCGGCGGGTTCTTCGGCTATAATTGTGTTGACGCTGGGGCTTTTTGCCTGGATTTCGGGTAACGTGATTTTTTCAGATTACCTCAATGTGATGAACATTCCGGGCTCTGGCGAAATGACCATTTACATCGCTGCATTTGCCGGTTCGCTGGTTGGTTTTTTGTGGTATAACACTTATCCAGCACAAATTTTTATGGGTGATACCGGAAGCTTGACCATTGGCGGGATCATCGCGGTTTTGGCTATTGCTACGCGTAAAGAATTGTTGATCCCATTGCTATGCGGAATCTTTTTGATCGAGAATTTATCAGTCGTTTTTCAAGTCGGCTACTTTAAATATACCAAGAAAAAAACAGGCGTCGGAAAACGTATTTTATTGATGTCGCCACTGCATCACCATTACCAAAAACGCGGACTGCAGGAAAGTAAAATAGTTGTGCGGTTTTGGATTATTGGGATTTTGCTGGCAATAATCAGTATTGTGACATTGAAAATTAGATAAAATGAATAAAAAACTGGTCATATTGGGTGCTGGCGAAAGCGGAATTGGCGCGGCCTTGCTTGGGAAAAAGCAGGGGTATGAATTGCTTGTTTCCGATGCCAATCAAATTGACGACCGGTTTAAAAAAGAGCTCAACGCGGAAAACATTCCTTTTGAAGAAAAAGGACATTCCGAAGAAAAAGTTTTAGCGGCTGATGTAGTTGTTAAAAGCCCGGGGATTCCATTCACGGCAAAAATTATTAAGGCGGTTCAAGCCAAAGGGATTGAATTGATCGGCGAAATTGAATTTGCTTTTCAGTTTACTGATGAAAAGATAATTGCCGTGACCGGAAGCAATGGAAAAACGACCGTCGCCACTTGGGTTTTTGATGTACTGAAACGAGCGGAAATCCCAGCACATTTGTCGGGGAATATCGGGAAGAGCTTTGCCCGCGAAGTTGCCGAACAAAAAAAGGGGATTTACATTTTGGAAATCAGCAGTTTTCAGCTTGACAGCATAAAAAATTTCCGGCCTGACATTGCCGTGCTCACCTCTCTTTCGCCAGATCATCTGGACCGCTATGAATATGATTTTCAGAAATATGTGAATGCGAAATTTAGAATTACTGAAAATCAAAACGACGAAAATTATTTCGTTTACGACGCTGACAATGAGGTGATCGCAAAAGAAATTAAAAAACGGAATTTAAAACCAAACCAATTGCCGATGAGCTTCCGTCCTTTTAATAGTGACGGGGCTTGTCTTGAAAATAACCAACTCAATATTTTAACAAACGATACAGAATTTAATATGACAACAGATAATTTAGCATTAAAAGGCGAGCACAACGCCAAAAACGCAATGGCGGCGTCAACGGTAGCGCATTTATTGAAAATCAGAAAGCAGACCATCCGTGAAAGTTTGGAACGTTTTCAGGGCGTGGAACACCGGTTGGAAGAAGTTCTTAAAATCAATAATGTACTTTACATCAATGATTCAAAAGGAACAAACGTCAATGCCGTGATTTATGCTATGGAAAGCGTAAAACCAGAAACGATTTGGATTGTCGGCGGTGAAGACAAGGGAAATAATTATTCTGAACTGTTGCCTTTGGTCAACGAAAAGGTCAAGGCGATTATTTGCATCGGGCGTGACAATTCGAAAATCAAGGAAACCTTTGGGAATTGTGTCGATTATTTGGCCGAAGCCGAAACGATGCACGAAGCCGTTGGTTTAGCTTATCAAATCTCGGAAAGTGGAAACACGGTATTGCTTTCCCCTGCTTGTGCAAGCTTTGACCGATTTGAAAATTTTGAAGACCGCGGCCGCCAATTTAAAAACAGCGTAAGGAATTTATAATAGAATGAATTTGAATTTAAAAAATGAGAAATATTAAATTGATGTCAGCCAGCCTAAACGGAACGGGCGAGTTCAAGACCTTATTTGCAATTTTGGAAAGAGGGTCTCTTTAGGTAAAAAGATATTAAGTCCTTTTCGCCGTGGCGAAGAAGCCTGTCTGCCGGACAGGCAGGGATTTAGGTTGGGGATGAACAGTCATCCTATATCCCCAGCCCTTTTTCCCCAAGCCTGCTTGGGGGGGCAATCAATACTTTGAAAGCGACATTTTCTTGAATTAGAAATCACAGAAATAATGAGCTTTAGATAATAAACGATAAAACAAAAAAGTGTCACAAACCGAAACACATAGCAAAATCAATTTTTTCTCTTATATCAAAGGGGATAAGTTGATCTGGTCTGTTGCAGCATTGCTGGCGCTCTTTTCATTTTTGCCGGTTTACAGCGCCAGCAGTAACCTCGCCTATCTTTATGGCGACGGCGGAACGCTGGGGTATTTGGTCTCGCACGCGGTTTATTTAGTTCTCGGCTTCGGGATAATTTTCGGGATACACAGAATCCCTTATCATTACTTTCAAGGGATTTCCATCTTAATGATGCCGGTCATTATTGGGCTTTTACTCTATACTTTAGCTCAGGGAACCACTATTGATGGCGCCAATGCCAGCCGCTGGATAACAATCCCGATCATCGACAAAACATTTCAAACCTCGACTTTGGCTTCGGTGGTTTTGATGGTTTATGTGGCGCGCTATTTATCGAAACTCAAAGACCAGAAAGTCAAGTTTAAAAGGACCATTTTACCGCTTTGGGTTCCTGTTGGTTTGGTTTGCGGGTTGATTTTGCCTGCCAATTTTTCAACTGCCGCCATTCTTTTTATGATGGTTATCATTTTAGTATTTATTGGCGGATATCCCACAAAATTCCTCGGCTTGGTCTTGCTTGCGGGAATCGTATTTCTCAGTTGTTTTGTCGGCCTGGCTAAAATCGCCCCTGATCTCTTTCCAAACCGCGTGGACACGTGGATTAGCCGGGTTGAAAATTTTTCTGACGGAAAGGACACAAAAGCCGATTATCAAATTGAAAAAGCTAAAATAGCCATTGCCCGCGGCGGAATTACCGGGGTGGGGATTGGAAAAAGCGTGCAACGAAATTTTTTGCCCCAGAGTTCCAGCGATTTTATTTACGCAATTATTGTTGAAGAAATGGGATTGATCGGCGCAATCGGGGTTATGCTGGCTTATCTTTTTATTCTGTTTAGGATAGTCATTATCGCCACAAAATCGGGAACGGTGTTTGGAAAATTATTGGTTGTGGCCGTGGGGCTTCCCATTATATTTCAAGCCTTGATCAATATGGGCGTTGCAGTGGAATTATTTCCAGTGACCGGCCAAACCTTGCCGCTTGTCAGTAGCGGTGGTTCGTCGATTTGGATGACCTGCGTGGCGCTGGGAATTGTGTTGAGCGTGAGTGTAAAACGCGAGCAGGAAATTTTAAAACAAGAGCAAGAAGATAGAGACGCGGAAAAAGAAAACAATCCGCTGGAAGTTTTAAGTGAAGCAATATGAATAAAAATTTGCGCATCATATTATCAGGCGGCGGGACCGGTGGACATATCTATCCGGCCATTGCCATTGCCGATGAGCTGAAACAACGCCATCCGGATGCAGAATTTTTATTTGTCGGGGCTGATGACCGAATGGAAATGCAAAAAATCCCGGAAGCGGGATATGAAATCAAAGGCTTATGGATCAGTGGAATTCAACGGAAACTGAGTTTTAAAAATCTTTTGTTTCCTTTTAAAGTAGTGAGCAGTTTGATGAAGGCCAAAAAGATAACCAAATCCTTTAAGCCAAATGTAGCTATTGGAACCGGCGGATTTGCAAGTGGACCTTTGCTAAAGGCAGCGCAATTGGCAAAAATACCGACCTTGATCCAAGAACAGAATTCTTTCGCAGGCTTGACCAATAAATTATTGGCGGCAAAAACGGCAAAAATTTGTGTCGCTTATGAAGGAATGGACGCCTATTTTCCGAAAGAAAAAATAAAAATAACCGGCAATCCCGTGCGGCCTGATTTATTGGAAATCCCTTCCAAGCGAGAAGCCGGAAGAAACTTTTTTAACTGCCCACAAACCCAAAAAACACTTTTGGTCCTCGGCGGAAGCTTGGGCTCACAACGCATCAATGAATTTGTGGAAACGCAATTGGGACAACTGGAAAGCGCTGGCCTTTATGTGATTTGGCAAACAGGCAAGCTCTATTTCGAGCGCTATAAAAAATACGCTGCGAAATCGAATTTAAAAGTGGTGCAGTATATCAATAAGATGGATTTTGCGCTCGCTGCTGCCGATATCATCATTTCGCGTGCTGGGGCAGTGGCGGCAAGTGAACTGGCGATTGTTGGTAAACCCACGATTTTCATTCCCTCGCCAAATGTCGCCGAAAACCATCAAACTAAAAATGCACAGGCGTTTGAAACTAAAAATGCTGCGGTGCTTTTGCCGGAAAAAAATATGAATGAAAAATTTCCTGAAATCCTGAAACAATTGATTTCTGATGAAAAATATACAACAGAACTGAGTGAGAATATGAAAAAAATGGCGCGACCAAATGCCACTCGTGATATTGCAAATGAAGTTGAATCTTTAATCCAACACCAAAACAGATGAACGAGCTCAATACCATAGAAAATTTCTTTTTTATCGGCATCGGCGGTATTGGGATGAGTGCGCTCGCGCGGTATTTTCATCAGAACGGCAAGCGGGTTGCGGGTTATGATGGCCTGAACTCATCAATGACAAAAACTTTGGCGAAGGAAGGCATAGCTATTATTTTCGACAATACTGTTGAAGCCATTCCAGAGGAATTTAAGGCAGAAGGAACGCTCATTGTTTTTACACCCGCTATTGCTGAACAGAACCCGGTTTTTCAATTTTACAAACAGAAAAATTTTACGATAAAAAAGCGTGCCGAAGTGCTGGGAATGATCAGTCGTGAACTGCCGACTTTGGCAATCGCCGGGACCCACGGAAAAACCACAACTTCAGCCATTTTAGCGCATTTATTGAAACATTCGGGTTATCAGATTACCGCATTTCTCGGTGGTGTTTCCACAAATTATAACAGCAACTTCATCGGTGATGGACAGGATGCTTTGGTGGTGGAAGCCGATGAATTTGACCGCTCGTTTTTGCAGCTTTCGCCAGATTATGCAGCGATAACCTCTGTGGAACCCGATCATCTGGATTCTTATGGAAGTGAAGCCGAAATGCGCTCGAGCTTTCAGCAATTTGCCCAAAAAATCGAAAATAAAAATCAGTTATTTACAACACAGGGAATTGGTTTAGAAGGAAAAACCCTGGCTATTGAAAAAGACGCTGATTATTCAGTGAAGCACATTCAGGTTGTAGATGAAAGCATTCGGTTTGAATTCCACACCCCTGATTTTATTTTTGAAAAATTAAAATTCAGCTTACCGGGAAATCACAATTTGCTCAACGCAGCAATTGCTTTTGCGCTGGCGATGGAATTTGGTGCAAATCACGAAAAACTGGCCGAGGCATTGAATTCTTTTCAAGGCGTTGACCGGCGGTTTACATATCATTTAAAAACCAAAAATAAAGTGCTGATCGAGGATTATGCACATCACCCCACAGAAATTAGTGCCGTGCACCAAGCTGTTTCGCAAATGCACCCCGGCCATAAAATTTTAGCAGTTTTTCAACCGCATTTGTTCAGCCGGACCAGGGATTTTTATCAGGGCTTTGCCAAAAGCTTGGATCAATTTGATGAAATTGCGCTATTGCCCGTTTTTCCGGCACGCGAAAAACCAATTACCGGTGTTTCCAGCGAAATGATCGGCAGGGAAATGGAAAATAAAAATTGGACGCTTGAGAAGAAAAGTTCTCTTGAGAAATTGGTTGAAAAAACCGATTGTTCAGTAATTGTATTGCTCGGTGCCGGTGATATCGGCGAAGAGGCAGAACAGGTTAAAATAATTTTGAACCGATGAAGTTAAACTGGAACTACATAAAAATGATTGGGCTTATCGCTGTGGTCGCGTTCTTGTTTGGGTTTGCCAACAAGCGCCACAATAAACGCGATTTTACGGGTGTGAAAGTTCAGTTTGGCCAAGGCGAAAACCGGTTTTTGACGGTTTCAGATGTCAAAAAATCTTTGGGTTTGAAAGTAAGCGATTCTGCCAGTAACCTCAATTATGTCAAAAATAATTTGCGGAACTTTGAAGCCCATTTACTGGAAAACCATTTAATTAAAAGTGCTGAAGTTTATATTGGCATCAATGGAGAACTGAAAACAAAAATAATTCAGCGGTCACCGATAGCCAGGATTGTCGCTGAACCACATTATTATATGGACGAAAACGGTGGTAAAATGCCGCTGTCAAATCATTTTTCTGCGCGTGTGCCACTGGTGGAAATCGCAGATGATGAGCAGGTCAAAAAACTTTTTCCGGTGTTGAAGAAAATTCACACCGATGAGTTTTTGTCAACCCTTGTCACTGACTTAAATTTTAAAGAGAAAAACAATATCAAACTTCATTTGCGAGATATGCCGATGGATATCAATTTTGGAAAAGCTGAAAAAGTGCAACTAAAATTCAACAATCTAAAAGCATTTTATAAAAAAATGCAAAAGGGCGAAAGCTCAAACCAATATAAAGAAATCAACCTAACCTTTGAAAATCAAGTGGTCGCCACTAAAAAGTAAGTCTGTTTATGGAAAATAACGAAAAAATAGCCGTCGGTTTAGACATAGGAACAACCAAGATCGTCGTGATGATCGGTCGCACTAACGAATATGGAAAAATGGAAATTTTGGGCATCGGCCGTTCCAAAAGTTTGGGCGTTCATCGCGGGGTTGTCAATAATATCACGCAAACCATCAGGTCCATTCAACAAGCGGCCCAAGAAGCTGAGACAAATTCTGGAGTGGATATCAGCGAAGTTGTCGTGGGCATTGCGGGACAGCACATCAGAAGTTTGCAGCACAGCGATTATATCACGCGTTCAAATTCTGATGAGGTGATTGATGAAAGCGATCTTGACAATCTTTGCAGCCAGGTCCATAAACTCGTGATGCTTCCCGGTGAAGAAATTATTCACGTTTTGCCACAGGAATTTAAAATTGATGGACAGACTGAAATCACCGAGCCCATTGGGATGTATGGTGGAAGGTTAGAGGCCAATTTTCACGTCGTGGTCGGGCAGATTTCTTCCATTCGGAATATTGGCCGATGCGTGAAAAGCACTGGGCTTGAGCTGTCAAATGTAACTTTAGAACCATTGGCTTCCGCAAATGCCGTGTTGAGCCAAGAAGAAAAAGAGGCTGGTGTTGCTTTGATCGATATTGGCGGTGGTACCTCTGACTTGGCGATTTTTAAAGATGGGATTATCCGGCACACGGCGGTGATTCCTTTTGGCGGAAACGTTATTACTGAAGATATAAAAGAAGGCTGCTCGATTATTGAAAAGCAGGCAGAGCTCTTGAAAATTAAATTTGGTTCGGCCTGGCCGGGCGAAAATAAGGACAATGAAATTGTTTCCATCCCAGGTTTACGCGGACGCGAACCCAAAGAAATTACCTTGAAAAATCTGTCTAAAATCATTCATTACCGGGTCAAGGAAATCATCGAACAGGTTTTTCTTGAAATCAAAAATTATGGCCACGATGAGCAGAAGAAAAAACTCATTGCTGGAATTGTTATCACCGGTGGTGGCGCTCAATTGCGACATTTGAAACAGCTCGTGGAATATTTCACTGGAATGGACACCAGGATCGGTTATCCAAATGAACACCTGGCCGGAAACAGCGACAAAGAGACTACTGTGCCAATGTTTGCCACGGCCGTTGGTTTAGTGCTGAACGGTTTGGATAAAAAAACCAGGGAACGCTCAGAAGAGCAGGAAGAAAAGGTTTTGGCCGAAGGGCAGGAAAATTCTGAAGTAAATACAGAAACCGAAACTGAAGGTTTTGAGCAGGAAAAAGAGTTTACAAACCGTTCAGAATCTGAATCCTCAAAACGGATCCGAAAGAATATGTTTGAAAAATGGTATGAACGATTTGTGAATTTTCTGGACAAAGCAGAGTAAAAAAGAATAATAAAGACGATAATTTTTAATTACACTAATAAAATCAAGTATTATGAGCAGCAACGAAGAATATGATATTTCTTTTGATTTACCCAAAAATCAATCGAACTCGATAAAAGTTATTGGTGTTGGCGGTGGCGGCTCAAATGCCATCAACCATATGTTTCAGCAAGGCATCCGCGGTGTCGATTTTGTGGTTTGCAATACCGATGCACAGGCTTTGGAAAACAGCCCAGTGCCCACAAAAATTCAACTGGGCGTTGGTCTCACAGAAGGTCTTGGTGCTGGTGCAAATCCAGACATTGGTCGGCAGGCGGCAGAAGAAAGCTTTGAAGAGCTGCAGGATATGCTCGACAGGAACACAAAAATGGTGTTCATTACTGCCGGAATGGGCGGTGGAACAGGAACGGGTGCTGCGCCGATCATTGCGAGACAAGCGAAAGAAATGGACCTGCTCACGGTGGGAATTGTGACAAGCCCTTTTCAATTTGAAGGCCGCACGCGGAACGCGCAGGCGCAAATTGGCGTGGAAGAACTTCGCAATAATGTCGATTCGCTCATTGTGATCAACAACAACAAACTGCGTGAAGTTTATGGAAACCTCGGTTTTAAAGCCGGTTTTTCAAAAGCTGATGAAGTTTTGGCGACCGCTTCCCGCGGAATAGCGGAAGTTATCACGCACCACTATACTCAAAACATTGACTTGCGCGATGCTAAAACCGTTTTGAGCAATAGCGGGACCGCCATTATGGGATCTGCCGTTGCTTCAGGGACAAACCGCGCGCAGGAAGCGATTATGAAAGCGCTGGATTCACCATTGCTCAACGACAATAAAATCAGTGGTTCACAAAACGTATTGTTGCTCATCGTTTCTGGAACTGCGGAAATCACTATAGATGAAATTGGTGAAATTAATGATCACATTCAAGGTGAAGCTGGTCACAGCGCCAATATTATTATGGGTGTCGGTGACGATGAAGACTTGGCCGAATCCATCGCGGTAACTATAATCGCCACAGGGTTTGACCACGAGCAGCAGAATGATATCGTCAATACCGAGGCAAAAAAAATCATCCATACGCTGGAAGATGAGCAGAAAGCCACCCAAAACCTTTCACCAAAACCGGACACCGGTTTTTCCCATCAATCCAATTATAAGCCAAAACCCAAACAGGAAAAGAAGGTTTATAATTTAGAAGACGAGAAAGAGGACGAGGCCCCAAAAAATGAGGTTCCTGATAATACTGAAGAAAAAGTTTCGGAAGAAAACCAGCCGGACTTTGATTATGACAATTATAACGAAGAGGAATTCGTGATTACTGATTCGAAAGAAAACGATGTTGATGATGTTGATGATATTGATGATGTTGATGAGATAGTGGAAACTGAGGAAACAGAAACAGTGCGTTCTGACGAACAAGCTGAATTTGAATTTGATTTGCCCAAACCTTCAAGCCCAGAAACAGAAGAAAAACAAGACGATCCTGAAGTAGAAGGGAAAGAGGTATATGAAGGCGAAAACGGGGATGATGAAGAAAACAGGTCTGAACAAATTGTTTTTCAGCTGAATGAAGAAGAAGATTCTTATGGCGACAAGTCTAAACCAAAACATAGCAGTTCAGAAAAATCGCCTCATTTGAAAACCGATCATCCTGTAAATGAGTCGGATGATCGTGATGAAGAAAACCCATTTGAATCCAATGATCCTTTTGTAAAAAAGAGCGATGAGGCCAAAAAAACAAAGCCTGAAACCGAGAAAGAACCTGAGCAAGAAGAAATAGATCCTTGCGATCACCCCATTTCGGAAGAGCTGATCAACCGGGCAGCTGAACGTCGGGCAAAAATGAAAAATTTCAATTATAAATTCCGTAAAAACAGTAACATCGACGAAATTGAAAAACAACCGGCCTATAAACGCGCGGGAATGGATATGGATGAAAGCTCAGCGCCCTTGAACGAAAAATTATCCCGCACCAGCATTGATGAGGATGATGACGATCAACTGCGGATGCGTAAAAACAACTCATTTTTGCACGATAATGTGGATTGATTAACTTTGTAAAATGTTCAGTAAAGGAAAAAAATCGGCTATTAAAAGCCGCGAAATAAAACGCTATGCCAAATATGCGATCGGTTAAATCCTGTTGATCGTGATTGGTATTTTGGTAGCTTTTGGGCTTAAAAACTGGAATATCAATATCCAATAGGCTCAAATCAAACGTGAAATATTTAAAACGATTCACAATGACTTGAAGCGCGATACGGTAAAGTTAAATTCAATAATAGAATATTATGAAAATACCGAGCAGTTTTTCTGGACGGTTTCTGAATGTGAAATGAATAAAGAGCAAATAGGAAACAGCCTGAAATATATCGGAATTGCAGCCCAGGAACGGATATTCAGGATCGATAAAAATGGCTTTCAAAAACTCAAGAGCTATTCCAATACTTCAGAAGCGTCAAAAAACAATTTGGATTTTGATGTGATCAATTTTTATTCTTCTTCTAAAGTCCGGACAATTATTACTTTTAATAAGTGGATTCACGATATTGTGAAAAGTAATATTACTTATTGGCGCGACAATTATGATTGGCTCAACCCACTTTTGATGCAAGAGTATATTACAGATGAGGCCTATGCTTATTTTGGAAAAA
>Ga0307967_1000403_pt1 | contig 30032 bp, 28 predicted proteins | sample OrgLakmetagen648_FD_201828 | JGI IMG/M metagenome (GOLD analysis project Ga0307967, IMG submission 201828) | Saline water microbial communities from Organic Lake, Antarctica - #648 | ecosystem: Environmental > Aquatic > Non-marine Saline and Alkaline > Saline | place: Antarctica: Organic Lake... | reverse complement strand
ATGTTTTTTTGAAGATAAAGCGTACTGAAAGTCGCTAATAATGGCGGAAGCTCCAGAGCTTGCGGCGGAGATCACCGACATTATCGACTTTTAGGAGTGGAGACAAGAACCGTAGCGAAGCAAGCTCTTAGCCTGTCCCGAGAAATCGGGAAACACTTTTAAAATAAACAAAAGTGAGTAATGCGAAAAAGAAAAGAAGTTAATTTTTGCAGTAAAGCTTGTTTGAAAGGCTATCTTGGGGAAACAAACGGATAAGCATTAAAAATTATTATGATTGAATAAATATTTCTCAAAATTTATACAATTTATAAAAATCGTCTGTTTCCGACCAGGCACTAAATTAGTAACCCTAAACTTTAACATATAAAAGGTATAAAAAATGTCTTTATTATGTAATATTAACTGTTAATTTCATTTTGCTTTTTTTATTAGGAGGAAATACGTAATTTTATTATATTAAACTAATTATCATGCGCATCACTGTATTCTTATGTTTACTTGTCTTCTCTCAATCATTATGGGGTCAGGACTTCAGAAAAACGAACTTTTCTATTAATAAGTCTAAGACTATCACTGAGTTTCAAAAGCAAAGTCCTTATTTAGAAGTTGTGAATAATTTAGAAATGCCTTTACCTGATGGCAACTCGACAAAATCACATTTATTAAGACAGAAAAAGAAGAGTAAAGAATTTTACAGAAATAATAAAAAGACCACAGAAACCCCTTACCTTAAGTCGGTTCAACAGCCAATTATAGGTGACTCTTTTATTCCTATGCGATGGCACAACGGATCACAATTCCCAGTTTATGCTGGAATACCAAGTGATAATACTTTAGCGATTTCTAATGAAGGAATCCTCATGTTATCGATGAATAGTTCCGTATGGGCTTATGATATGAACACAGATACAACTCTGTTTGAAGATCAAAGAATTTCATTAAGTAGTTTTGCTGATGGTAGCGCTCTGAGTAATTATTACGATCCAAAACTTGCATATGACCCAGAGGAAGATAGATTCGTCCTTGCACTGCTCAAAGATAACGATCCAGTGAATAGTGAGGTGATTATCTGTTTTAGCTCAACAAATGATCCACGTGATCCTTGGTACGTATATAATTTACCAGGAAATCCGCTAAATAATAATAGATGGACTGACTTTCCTACCCTATCAATAACACACAATAAAGTATATTTTACTGGAAATCTAATCGTTCCTAATGAACCTTGGCAAACTGGATTTGATGGCTCAATTATTTGGGAAATGGATAAGTTTGAGGCATTTTCAGGAGACATGTCAATGCAGGCGTCCCTCTATGACAGCATCACATATGATGGAAATTACATTCGAAATCTTCACCTGATTACAGGAGCTGAAGGTAATGCAGATAAACAATTTTTACTTTCTAATAGGAACTTTGATATTCAAAACGACACTATTTTCTTTTTGGAAATAGATAACGGGTCTCTTAACGTGTCGCCACTCATTTCTGATATTTCTTATGGTGTCCCACCGAATGCAAGACAGACTGATACTGACACCTCTGATGCAACTGGTGGGTTGCAAACCAATGATGCTCGTGTGCTTGGAGGAATATTAATAGATGATGAAATACAATTTGTAAGCAATACCGTAAACCCTTCTACTGGCTTTTGTGCTATTTATCATGGTTTAATATCAAATGTTTATAATTCTCCCACAGTAACAGCACGTATTATAGGTGATTCTGAAAGAGATTACGGATATCCAAACATTGCATGGTCTGGAAATGAAGCCTGTGATCGAGAAGTAATTATAGGCTTTGATCATACTTCATTTACCCATTTCCCGGGGAACTCCTCTATTTTCTGTGACAATGAACGCCAATATTCTCCTGTTCTGGAAATAAAATCAGGAGCAGCTTATGTTGACCGTTTAAGTGGTGATTATGAAAGATGGGGTGATTATTACGGATTACAGCGAAAGTATAATACTGGAGAGATTTATTCTTTTGGTTATTTAGCAATGCCGAATAGATGGAACTCTGGTTTTCTAGCTCAATTATATGGCCCTGATACTTCAAGATTAATATTAAAAATCGAAGTGAAAGATTACAGCTTTTGTAACGTGATTATAGAAGCTTCTCCCATTGGAGGGCTTACTCCTTTTGAATACGCTTGGGATGACAACAATTATTCCTCTGATAACCGCTTCAACGGTGGATGCGTGAATGATACAGTTCAGTGTGTTGTCAGAGACGCAAGAGGGTGTATTGACACACTTAGCTATATTATACCTCCTAGTAATAATTCTTCTGGTAATGTTTATCCAAACCCAACCAATGATTTCGTTTCTATTCAATTTACAATAGATACAGAAAAACCGGTATATCTTGAGATTTATGATGCGAGTGGTAGATTAGTGAAGAAATTAGAAACATTATCCGCAAAAAAAGGACTCAATGAATATCTTTTTTCAATGAGTCCTTTAGCAAATGGTGTATATTCTGTGGTACTTATTTCGAATGGAGAAGTACTTCAAAAAGATAAAATAATTAAACAGTAATTATCTCGTAACAATAAATTTCTTTGAATAAGGACGGTTACCTACAAATAAAGTAACAACGTAAATTCCATTATCCATAGATTCTGGTAAGCGAACTTTTTCTGTGTAATCACCTGCGACAAATTGTCCCTCATTATTGAAGAATACTGACTTTCCAGATAAATCCAGAACATTGACTGTTACACTATTATTAGAAACTACTGGAAAGTCTAAAAATAATGAATGGTTTTCAGGAGAATATCCTACTTGAATTTCATCATTATTACTTTCTTCAGAAACTGAAACGCTAGGATTACTAAATGTATGCGAAGAAAGATAAATAAGATCTCCAGTAGCACTTCCTGATAAATCAGTTTTATTCGTTGCAACATAAAAAGTTACATCCGCAACATTTGAAGGAGCATTCCAATCAAAAGACCACATCGACTGGCTATTTCCTGAAGAGGTATGCGTCACGTATTCTCTTCCTAATGAACTACTAGATGCGAGTTGAGTCCCCGCTAAATCGGTGATAGTGAATGACCCAGCCATATCATCATTTTCATCAAGCGCAACAAGTTGAAATCCATTTTTATTTGAATTATCGGTCAATGTCAACGTCATAGCGTTCGCAGTTCCTGGATCATAATCATTTCCTCCACCTGCTAGCAATAATTCATTTACTGAATTACCATCCAATGTACCTCCTGAGTGACATTCTGTACAAGAACTCTCACCAGGAGCACCACTTTTAGCTGAAGGAGCTCCTACAGAATTTAATTTTGAACTGTGATAAGTTTCCACAGAATATTCTGCTCGATTACTCATAAATAAGAATGTACTACTTACTATAGCAGCCAAACCGATTACCCTAAAATAGATTTTTTTCATAGTGTCTGTATTAAATTATTTAATCTGTTTGATTCATTTTAAATTATAACGTATTTTCAAATATATTTTTGTAGAACACATTCAAAATCAAACATCGTATATACCACAATAATAGTTTAAAAAATAATAGAAACATATAATTTGGGTTGAATTAAATTTAAATATTCTTTTGAAACTGAACCACTAGGGACTAAAAGTACCATAGGTTCATATGAGAATAAAATGCTATAACTATCAAAATATTTAGACAATAGACTTCTTGTCTTTTTTTCTAACATCTAATGTTTGATATAAAGGTTTTTAGAAGCTAAAGCGAGATGCACTAAAGTGCATAGTTTTAACTCTTTCTAAGACCCTTAAAAATGTTTTTAATTTATATTTACAATCAAGCATTTGAATGTTTATTTTTGCGCCTTATTGAAAATTATCCATGCAACTGTCGATTTCGTATAAACAAATTCTTAAGGTCGCTTTTCCTTTGATGCTGGGAACGTTTATTCAGTCAATCGTAATGATTACTGACGCTTCGTTTTTGAGCCGCTACAGCACCTTAAGTTTTGATGCAAGTGGAAATGCTGGATTAATCTATGTCACCTTATTCATGGGATTAACAGGTTTGGGTGATGCTGCTCAAATTATTATGGCACGGCGCATTGGTCAAGGAGAAAACAAAGCGTTAAATGCTACTTTTCAATCTGCATTATTTGTTATATTCTGCTTTGCCATTGTCTTTTTTTACTTGATTCAAAATCAGGTTGGAGATATGCTCATGGGGTATTCTAAGAACAAAGATTTAGCGCAAGAGCAAATTGATTTTCTATCTGTTCGTTCTTATGGATTTTTCATGGGAGTGCTGATGCTGGCCTTAAACAGTTTTTTCATGGCGACAGGAAAGACCTGGGTAATAATGGTGAGTACAGCATTTTTCGCTATTTCCAATATCCTATTAGACTGTTTGCTCATATTCGGGTTTTGGGATATAGAGCCTATGGGTGTCGAAGGTGCAGCTTTAGCTTCTGTAATTTCAGAAGGATTAACCGCATTGGTTTTATTGGTATTGCTTTTTACTTCAAAAGAAAGAATAACCTATGGTATTTTCTCTAAATTTCAAGTGACACTAAAAAGCCTCCGTCGCTTGTTTAATGTTGGAATGCCATTGGTAATACAAGGTTTTTTCGCTTTGGCTGCTTGGACGGTTTTCTTTACTTGGATTGAGCAAATGAGTACTTACGATTTGACTGTTTCTCAAAATATACGCGCTATTTACTTCCTCGCTTTTGTTCCTATTTTTGGATTTGGAGCTACAACGAAAACCTATGTTGCGCAATACATGGATGCTAAAGACAAAACAATAATTCCAAAAGTTGTTAAGCGAATTCAATTGCTGACAATGCTATTTTTATTGGCTATTTTCCACGGTGCATTACTTTATCCAGAACAATTGATTTCCATAATTAATCCAGAAGAAGCTTATTTAAAAGATAGCGCATTCATATTAAGGATGGTTTTTGGTTCAATTTTGATATTTGGATTTTCTACACCTTATTTTCAAACTATTAACGGATCAGGAAATACAAGGGTTAGTTTGGCAATTGAAATTTTCGGAATGATTGTATATATCGTATATGCTTATTTCACAATTAAAGTTTGGAATTGGAGCATCGCTGCAATTTGGACAGTTGAATACCTCTATTTTATATCACTTGGTACATTATCCATAATTTATTTATCTATATTTAACTGGCGTAAAAAAGAATATTAATGAAGGAAAAGAAAGATTTGAATATCGTTTTTATGGGAACCCCAGAATTTGCTGTTACGATTTTAGAAAAATTAATCAAAGAATCATACAACATTAAGGCGGTAGTTACTGCACCAGATCGACCTGCTGGAAGAGGACGCAAATTACAGGGAAGCGCTGTTAAAGAATGCGCAATCCGTAATAAGCTCAAAGTTTTACAGCCTAAACAACTTAAAGAAGAGGAATTTATTGAGGGCTTACAGTCTTATGGGGCAGATTTATTCATTGTCGTTGCTTTCAGAATGTTACCTAAAGTTGTCTGGGAGATTCCTTCTATGGGGACTTTTAATCTTCACGGATCACTATTACCACAGTATAGAGGAGCTGCTCCGATCAATTGGGCTGTGATCAATGGTGAAACAGAAACAGGAGTCACAACTTTCTTTATAGATGAGAAAATTGATACTGGACAGATCTTGAATAGCGATAAAATGACAATTGGTGAAAATGAGACAGCTGGAGAATTACATGACCGTATGATGATTCTAGGTGCAAAAACAGTTATTGAAACCGTTGAGTTGATTCGATTGGGAAATACAATACCCAAACCGCAACCAGAAGGCGATTTAAAAGCCGCACCAAAAATCTCAAAGCAAGATTGTTTATTGGACTTAAATCAACCAATTATGTCTATTCATAATTTCATTAGAGGAATGTCTCCCTATCCTACCGCTTGGATTAAACTTCAACATAAGGAGAATAAGGAGGAAAAGACATTAAAGTTATTTCGTTCAACTGTTCTCAATCAAGAAACGAACTCCTCTACTTCTTTAAGAAGTGAAAGCAAAAGGTTAATTTTACAAACATCCAGTGGTGCCTTAACTATACTTGAGGTTCAACTAGAAGGAAAGAAAAGATTAGATGCTATTTCATTTTTGGCTGGATTCGCTATTGAAGAATGGAAAATCATTTAATAATGATTAAAATCTCATCAAATAAATAGTTGTTTTTTTTTAGATCAAAATAACCAATCTAATGCCAGCGGCATCTTAATGGACTAAAAAGCAGTGTTAGTTTGAAAATAATAATTTTAATTTTTCTAAAATTCTAAAATAAATTCCAGTAAAATATTTCGAAATAACGGGCTATAACTTGGATTCATCAATATTTCGACAACTTTTTCAACATTTTATTATTTTTTTCACCCAAACACTTGTGAGTAGTTGATATTCCGCTATATTTGCTAGAGTATAATTTTTAACAAATAAAAAACCATAACTATGAACAAAGCAGAATTGATCGAAGCAATGGCTTCAGAAGCTGGATTGTCAAAAGCAGATTCAAAAAAAGCTTTAGACGCATTTATTAACGCAACTACTCACTCATTAAAAAAAGGTGACCGCCTTTCTTTAATTGGTTTTGGTTCTTTTTCTATCTCCAAGCGTGCAGCTAGAACTGGAAGAAATCCTCAAACAGGGAAAGAAATTCAAATTGCAGCAAAAAATGTTGTTAAATTTAAAGCTGGTTCTGAGTTGGCAACAACTGTTAACTAGAGACAATTATTTTAAAAAAATTGCAGGGAGCCCATAAAGCTCCCTTTTTTTGTTTCAAATTTTAAATGAATGGAAGATAAGCTACTTCAAGCATTGTATTCAATAATAACGCCAGCAAAGATTGAAAAATTTGAGCGTATAGCAGCTGAGCGTACACGACATGTTACGGTTGCTGTTGAAAACCTTTACCAAGAACACAATGCAAGTGCTGTTATGCGCAGTTGTGATTGTTTTGGGATCCAAGATTTACACATCATTGAACAAGACAATAAATTCAGCGTAAACAGAGATATTGCTTTAGGTGCAGGACAATGGGTGAGTCATCATCATTATACAGATAAGCTAAACCCAACGACAACTTGTATTCAAACATTAAAATATAGAGGCTATAAAATTGCTGCCACGACCCCACACACCAATGCTTACACTATAAATGATGTTCCAATCGACCAACCTGTAGCATTTCTATTTGGAACAGAGCAAACTGGGCTTTCCGAAAAAGCACTTGATTTGGCTGATTATTATGTAAAAATTCCAATGGTTGGTTTTACAGAAAGTTTTAATATTTCTGTTTCAGCTGCATTAACAATAAATACTGTTCGCACACGACTAGAGAGTCAGGAATATTTGAATTGGAAGCTATCCAAGGATGAGCAAACACGACTTAAAATTGAATGGTGCAAACGAATCATTAAAAATCCTGATGACGTAGTTAAAGACTTCTTGAGAAGATTTGCTTTAGAAGACGCTTAAATCTCCATTGAAATTTCATTTAATTCTAGTATTTTTCGTATATTTAGCGAAAGAACAAATTAAATATTTTTTTACTATGGGAAGAGGTGATGTAAAAACAGCAAAAGGAAAACGTTTTAGAAGTTCATTTGGAAAATCAAGACCTAAAAATTCAGGTACGAAATTAAATATACCTGTATTTAAGCCAAAAGTAGAGAAATTAGCGCCTAAAACTAAAAAGGCTCCTGCTAAGAAAGCTGAGGATAAAGCACCTGCTAAGAAAAAGGCGGCTACAACAAAACCTGCAGTTAAAAAAACAAAAGCGAAGACCGAAGCGAAAGCTGAAACGAAGACTGAAACGAAGACTGAAGCGAAGACTGAAGCGAAGACTGAAGCGAAGACTGAAGCGAAGACTGAAGCGAAGACTGAAGCGAAAGCTGAAACAAAAGCTGAAACAAAAGCTGAAACAAAGCCTAAAGCAAAAGCGGCTGATGAAAAAGAAAAAAAATAATATTTTAAATATATCTCTAGAGTCGGCATTTATGCTGACTCTTTTTTTATGACTTTTTTTTCGCAATTCAAATCAAATTCAATCAATCAAATATAATGTAATGATTGGGTATTATTTATTTAACAGAATACTTAACCTGTATTATTAACTTCGTTGAGCTCGCAAGCTCGGTTCATGAATTTAATTTTATGCAGCTTTTTATTCATAAGTGTCTATTTTCAATGGTATTTCCCGATTTCTCGGGACAGGCTATGAGCTCACTTTGTTCGGTTGGCATCGGACTTTGCAGACATAGTATTCTATTTCAATAAGTGCGTAACGCAGAAGCTGTATGAAAGTAAATCAAAAAACACTCAATTTTAAAGAAGTTTTCTTCTTTAAAATATTGATTTAAACTTTTGTTTTACAATGTGTTATAATATTTTTGAGTGTTTTGATGAATAATACAGGTTAAAAAATATAAGTTTACTAGGCGCTCAACAAGACCAGCTAAGGCAATGTTTTTGGCAAAAAACAGGTTCTTAAAGCTAGAAGAAGAAAAACAAGTAGTATCTGCCAAGGATTTGAAAGTTTATTTAGATTATTCAGCATAAAAATGCATATTTATTAACATATTTGTAAAAAAAAATTAGAAACATGAAACATAATTTTGGAGCAGGACCGTGTATTTTACCACAAGAGGTATTTAAGGAAGCTGCAGCAGCAGTTCTTGATTTTAACGGATTATCTATTCTTGAGGTTTCGCACAGAAGTGCTGACTTCGTTAAAGTAATGGAAGAAGCCCGTGAAAACGTAAAAAAAGCACTTAATGTTCCTGAAGGATATACAGTTCTTTTCTTGCAAGGTGGTGCCAGTTTAGGTTTTTTAATTGCAGCTTACAATTTTGCTGGAGAACATAAAAGAGCAGGTTATATTAACACTGGAACGTGGGCTTCTAATGCCATCAAAGAAGGAGCTAATGCTGGTTTAGAATCTGTTTCATTGGCTTCATCAGAAGACAAAGGGTTCAATTACATTCCAGACTTAAATGAGATTCCAGAGGATATTGATTTCTTACATTATACTTCAAACAATACAATTGTAGGAACACAATTCAAATCAATTCCTGAAACTAATGTTCCATTGGTTTGTGATATGTCATCTGATATATTCTCTCAACCTATTGACGTTTCAAAATTTGATCTTATTTATGCTGGAGCTCAAAAGAACTTAGGTCCTGCAGGAGCAACTTTATATATCGTTAAAGATAGTGCTTTAGGGAAATCTTCATTGCATATCCCTAGTTACCTTGATTTAGCCATTCACGCTAAAAAAGACAGTATGTTCAATACCCCTCCTGTATTTTCAGTATTCGTTTCTAACTTAAACTTGAAACACTTATTGAAAAATGGTAGTGTTGAGGCTATGGCTAAAAAGAATCAAGAGAAAGCAGATTTGTTGTACAATGAAATAGATAGCAATCCAAACTTTGAAGGTACCACAGAAGTAAAAGACCGTTCACTAATGAATGTTACTTTCCACCTAACAGATGATAGCAAAAAAGAACGTTTTGATAAACTTTGGAATGATGGAAATATTATTGGTTTAAAAGGTCACCGATCTGTTGGTGGATACCGTGCTTCTATGTACAATGCCTTAGGGAAAGAAAGTGCACAAGCTTTGGTTGACATTATGAAATCACTATAAATTAGAAGAGATATGAAAATATTAGCGAATGACGGAATCTCGTCAGAAGGAATAGAAAAACTAGAAGGAGCAGGATTTACAGTGGTAACAGAACATGTTCCACAAGACCAATTAATTGAAACAATCAACAAAGAAAATTATGTTGGGCTACTTGTACGTTCTGCAACGACAGTAAGAAAGGACTTAATCGATGCTTGTTCAGAATTAAAATTCATTGGACGTGGTGGAGTTGGTATGGACAATATTGATGTAGCTTACGCTCGTGAAAAAGGAATAACAGTAGAAAACACACCTGCTTCATCTTCACAATCTGTTGCTGAACTAGCTTTGGGTTCAATGTTTGCATTGTCGCGTTCAACTTATGAATCGTATAAAGAAATGCCAGTCAAAGGAAGTGAAGACTTCAAAGGTTTGAAAAAGAAATACAGTAAAGGTGTTGAGTTGAGAGGAAAAACTCTTTTGATAGTTGGATTTGGTCGTATTGGTCAAGCGCTAGCAAGTTATGCACTGGGAATTGGCATGAAGGTTATTGGCGTTTCACTTATTGAAGAAGAAATTGAAATCCCAATTTCAATTGAAGGTGTTGGTCAAGTGATGAGTAAAATTAAAACGACAACTAACCTTAACGATGTAATTGGTAAAGCTGAATATATCACAATGCACGTTCCGAAAACAGAGGATGGAAAAGCTGTTATAACAAAAGTAGAGTTTGCAAAAATGAAAGATGGCGTTCGAATTATAAACATAGCACGTGGTGGAGTTATCGACGAAGACGACCTACTTGAAGCTTTAAAAAGCGGAAAGGTAGCTGCAGCTGCATTAGACGTTTTCGAAAACGAACCTTCTCCAAGAAAAGATTTGTTAGAGCATTCAAAAATTGCAAATACGCCACATATCGGAGCAGCAACTTCGGAAGCTCAAGGAAGAATAGGAACTGAATTGGCAGATAAAATTATCGCTACTTTTAAGAACTAAAAGAGTATGTTTAGGTTATTGAAAAGCGTTTAACAGAAGAGTTAAACGCTTTTTTATTTTCAATAAAACAAGACTAAAATGATCTTTATTAAGTCGATTAATGAAATAATTATAGGGTTATCCATTCATTGAGAGAAATTAATAATTGGAATGCTACAAATTACATGTTTTATGTTTTCACTAAACAAACCATTGTTGTCCTGTGAAAGTTTTTTAAATATTTTGAATTGCCCTTTTGTTTGCAAAAACAGGAGTTATATTTAGTGCAGACCGAAAATAGATGATGGCTTATAGATAATTTTTCGGATTAAAAATAGGCTTTACTCTTAAAGCATCCGATTTTAAACATATAAAATTAAATGCCTGTCGGGTACTTTACCAGTTGACTAAGCTTTTTTCTAATATTTTAGAAGGGGAAATTGTCATCCCTCACAAATATCGCTTTACAACAAGTTGATAAAGCATCATTTGTGAGGGATGACAGGGTTTTTTAAAGAGTTGGGAAATATTTAACGACTACTTTTAACTAATAAAACATCTTTTACTTGATAGATTAATTTAGTTTTGCATTCTTAACTTGAATTCTATTAAAACATATTAATGATGAGGCTTTTATCAAATATTGAAATCATTAACAATACAAAAAATCACCAATATATATGAATTGTCTATTAATTGGAGGAGCAGGAATTGTTGGAAGTCATATCATTTTTGAGTGGATCCACAAAGCGCTTATTGAGAAAACAGTAAATCATCTTTTTGTTGTGATCAGAGACAATAAAAAATCTGCTCAACAACGTTTAGTAGCTATTCTGAAAGATGAATCTCGTCCAGCTTTTTTGAACCATTTCACATTAGAAACTTGCTTGAAAAAAATAACTGTTATTCCAAAAGATTTATCTTCAATAGCTAAAACGGATTTACAAAATTATACTTTCGATACAGTTATACACTGTGCTGGATCTACTAGCTTATTAGATACCAAAGATTCTGAAGAAAAAGTACATACGCAAAACTTCCTGGTAACTCAGCATCTTTTGGAGCAATTGCCAGAAGCTGTCAATCGTTTTCTTTACATCAGTACCGCTTACTCTTTTGGTATTCAAAATGGAAAGGTGAATGATTCAATTGGAAATTATAATGTGAGTGATTTTAGAAATGCTTATGAAAAATCTAAATATGAAAGTGAGCATTTTGTAAAGGAAACTTGTGAATTAAAAAATATAGAATATCAAATTTTAAGACCAAGCATTATTTGTGGTCGTCTTATAGATAAGCCATTTTATGAAACACCGAAATTTGATGTTTTTTATTCTTGGGCTATATTCTTAGATAAATACGCTAGCAAAAAAGTAGACACTTTTAGAATTTGGATTGATAAAAAGAGTGGTCTAAATATCGTTCCTGTAGATTTCGTTTCAAAAGCAATCCTATATGCTTTTCTAAACCCAGGTATTAAGGAGCTAAATATTGTGAACCCTAAACAAATATTACACAAAGATTATGTTGGTGATGTACTAGAATATTTTGATGTTAATTCATACGAATATGTATCTGAAATGCCGAAAAATCTAAATACTTTCGAACAATTATATTATAAAAGTATTGGTGGACTTTTCGAAAAATATGTATCAATTCCAGATTTACAATTCAAATCAGACCAAATTTCAAAACTTATAGAACACTTAAAATTGGACCTTACATTGGGAGTTCATGACAATTTCATGAATTTAATTAATTTTTCAGTGGAAAAGAAGTTCAAGAAAAGTTATTGATTGCTTTAAGTACTCTCCAAATCATTTTTCCTATATTTAATGAGCTTATAGTTTTTGATTCTAAACAAAACTGGTTTCAATAATTGATTACTGATAAGGAAAGTGTTAAGGATTAACAGCTATAATAAAACAACATTAAAACAACGCCAATAGAGTCAATTTATTAAATTAATAAATTAATAAAGTCTCAATCCTAGATATAACGATGTTGAATCGCTAGATTTGTTTAAAATTAAAATATATTATGAATAAAATTTACTTATCAGCACTGGCTTTACTAGTTGGTTCTGCAATTAATGCTCAAGTTACAAACCCTAGTTTTGAAAACTGGACATCTGGAGATCCTGATGGATGGACTACAAACAACGTATTTGCCGCATTTGGAGACATTACAGATGGTTCTGGTAACACAATCAGTGCTGCAACTGAAATTATGACAGGAGCAACAAATGGAAATAGTTCTCTCAAACTAACGTCTTTCAATCTAGCTAATTCAACAGATTCTATAGCGCCGGATGGAGACTACGGAGGAATTTTACTTCAAGACGTCGTTACGACTAATAAATATGCTGATTTCTCTTTCGATTTAAAGTATGATATTAAGACAAACGATACAGCAATCATTGCAATACAAGCTTTCAATGCAGCAGGTAGCCTAGTTGGTAGTAAAATTGAAAGTTTCGCAGGTATTCAATCATCATTTGGAACAACTACTATTGCTATGACATACAGTGGATCAGTTGCTGAATACACAATTTTCATGGTAAGTAGTGAAGCACAAGTTCTTACTAATGCTCTTTCTACAATTGCACCAGGTTCTTTCTTAGAAGTCGACAACATTGTTCTTGGAGCAATTATCCCAGATGCACCTCTTGCAACTAATATTGTAGCCACTGATGTATCAAGCAATAATAACGGTTCTGATTTAGAAATATCTTTTGATATTCCAGATGAAACAAACGTATCAAATTATTATGTACTGGCAATGACATCCGCAATTACCCCAGATCAATTGAATGATGATATAGGATTCTTATTAAATAATGGAATTCAAATTGCACCTGATGGCGCTAATCAAACATATAACTTTACCGCTGCAGGTGAATACTGGAAACTTAATGCTGGAGGGACCGCTTTAGAAGTAGCTCCCATTGTAGAAAATGAAGAAATGATTGTATATGTTTTAGTTGAGGGCACAAATGGATACAGTTCCGTTTATGCTGGATCTAATGCTATCACTTTAACGTCATTAGTCTCTGTAGTTGATCAATATAAAGAAATCAGTATCTACCCTAACCCAGCAAATAGCTTTGTTAACTTCAAAGTTGATGGTTTAGTAAATGGAACAATTATGATTAACTCTGTATCAGGACAAGAAGTCGTTAATACTCAAATCAATGGTACTAAAAAAGTTAATGTAAGTCACCTTAATAATGGAATTTACATTTATACTCTACATAACCAAAATGGTGAAGTTGTAAAAACCAACAAATTGGTTATTCGTAAATAATTGAAATTAATATTTCTTTTAAAATATTTAGAGGTCATCCATCAGGGTGGCCTTTTTTTATAACAATTTATTTTCAATATACCAGCTAACTTTAAAACAACAAATTCATTCTTCCTAAAGCGAGTATTATTTGAAACAGGAACTACTTCAACTGATATTTGCTCATCAGCAAACAGATTTACCTTATTTATTTATTTTTGTGATTTGTGATTTTGAATAGCCTTGATAAATATGTATATTGATGGAAACACAAATATAAAATAAAATTTAAAAAAATATTATGGACGACAAATCAAAAATTATTGTATCAGCACTAGCAGGGGCTGTTGTAGGGGCAGGAGTAGCATTATTATTAGCTCCGCAGAGTGGTAAAGAAACAAGAGATATAATTACAGACAAATTAGGTGAAGCGAGAGATGCTTCAAAAGATGCTTTGGGAAATGCCAAGGACGCCTTAGCAGAAAAAAGTGACGGAATTTTAAAAAAAGCACACTTAAAATCATAAACTATTTACTGCGATTAGTAACTACAAAAAAATATGAGGGAAAATAACACAACCAAAGAAGGATTAGAAGAAGTTAAAAGACTAGCGAAGTCATATATTAAATTGATTAGGGTTAGAGGAGTAAAAAAAACTGCTGAAGTAAGCACCAGAGCCACTTACAGTTTAATGACCTTACTTTTAATTAAAATGAGTCTATCTTTTTTTGGTTTTGCACTGGCCATATATTTAGGAAGTTTACTAGAATCCTATCCTTTAGGTTTTGTAATCGTTGCAGCTATACCTCTGCTCTTTGCTCTTTTCATGCAAATCTTTAATAAACAAACATTTCGTTTTTTACTCGACTTTTTCACACGTATAATGACTAAAGACCAATGAATAATATTAAAAACTACAAAGACTTACTAAGAGAAGAAAATCGTATTGAACAAGAGATAGAACTTTCTCAGGAGCTTATTGAAGCTAAAATAAAATCTTATCTGAAACCCAAGCACTTATTTAGTTTTTTGGAAAGTAAAATAGAAAAAGAAGTGGATCAAGAATTCTCCGAAGAATTTGAAATAAAGAAATACTTAATCAGTTTATCATTAGATCTTTTATATGAAAAATTGGCAAGCTCATTATTAAGAAGTTCTAAAGATCCAAATAGTGGAATAGATTGGAAAGCAATAGCAAAAACTTTTGTTGATCAATTTTACATTAATAATAAATCTATGCTCACTGACATTGTATCAGACTTCATAGATGAAAACATAAAAAAATGGACTAATAAATAGTCCATTTTTTTATGTTTTTTTGTTTTGTATAGAAACAGTGCGAAATTCACCTAGATAAAATCAATCAGCCAATTCTCCATATAAATCATAATGATCAGCAGATGTGATTAAAATTGGCGCAAAATCACCTATTCTCACATAATTATCTGCTGCCTTAATCAATACCTCGTTATCTACCTCCGGAGAATCAAACTCTGTTCTTCCAATGAAGTAATCTCCTTCTACTCTATCAAACAATACTTTTCTTACTTGACCAATATGCTTCTGGTTTAAATCATAACTGATTCCAGATTGTAATTCCATAATTGTATCAGCACGTTCACGTTTAATTGTATCAGGAACATCATCCTCAAACTTATGGGCGTGTGTATTCTCTTCGTGTGAATAAGTAAATATTCCTAAACGTTCAAATCTAGATTTTTCTACCCAGTCATACATTTCTTGGAAGTCTTCCTCTGTTTCTCCAGGATAACCGGCAATTAAGGTAGTTCTAATAGCTATTCCAGGAACTCTATCACGAATATCAGAAATTAGTTTTTCTGTTTTCTCGCGTGTTGTTCCTCTTCTCATAGCTTTCAGCATACGCGTCGAACCATGCTGTAATGGCATGTCCAGATAATTACAAACATTACTTCTGTTTCTCATTACATCTAAAACATCCATTGGAAATCCTGTTGGGAAAGCATAATGCAATTTAATCCATTCAATTCCTTCAACATCTGCTAAACGATCTACAAGTTCAGCTAATGCGCGCTTTTTATATAAATCTAAACCATAGTATGTTAAATCTTGTGCAATCAACATCAACTCTTTCACCCCTTTTGCAGCTAAACTATGCGCTTGCTTAACCAAATCCTCAATTGGAGTTGAACGGTGAGCGCCGCGCATGATTGGAATAGCACAAAATGAACATGGCCGATCACATCCTTCAGCAATTTTAAAATAAGCATAATGAGAAGGAGTTGTCAATAAACGTTCTCCTACCAATTCATGTTTATAGTCCGCTTTCAATGTTTTTAACATACGTGGTAATTCACGTGTGCCGAAATAAGCATCTACTTCTGGAATTTCTTTTTCTAACTCGTCTTTATATCGTTGTGATAAACATCCTGTAACGTATACTTTATCAACTTGACCTTCTTTTTTTGCTTGAGCATAACGTAAAATCGTATCAATTGATTCTTGTTTTGCGTTATCAATAAATCCACATGTGTTAATAATCACAATCTCGGAATCATCTTGTTTTGCCTCATGCTCAACATCAAATTTATTGGCTTTCAACTGTGCCATAAGCACTTCAGAGTCATAAATATTCTTTGAACACCCTAAAGTGACAACATTTACTTTGTTTTTCTTAAGCGTTTTTGTCTTCATGCTGCAAAGTTACAGCTTAAATAAGATTTTCAAGCACTCCAATAAAAAAAAGAATGGTTAGGATTACCTAAAAGATATCAAATGCTTTTATAACAAGGTGTTTGGCTTATTATAAAGGGGGAAATGTAAAGTATTATGCATCAAAGTTTCAATTACTTTATATTTTGATATAAATAAGTTGATTGTTTTTTTATTGATTTTAAGTTAACACGATTTCATTATAGTAGAAGAAATGAATAACTCTGCAGTTCGATAGATATTGTGATAGTGATTCAAACAAATTTATATCTTTGTTGTACCGACTCATGACAACTATGAAATGTATAAACTATGACAAAAATTAAAGCTTTTAAAGCAATTCGTCCTGTTAGAAACAAAGCACATTTAGTCGCTTCTCGAGCAGTCTCAACATATAAGCACTCTATTCTCGAAGCAAAACTAGAGTCTAATCCTTATTCATTTATTCACATTATTCATCCTGAATTTTTCGAAAATGATGACACAAGGACTTCTCCTAATTCAGTAGAACGCTTTTTGAAAGTGAAAGACAAATACGAAGAGTTTACAGCACGAGGAATCTTAAACCAAGATGAGAAAGAAGCCTTTTATGTATATAGACAGTCAACGCCGAATCATTCTTACTTAGGTGTTATTGGTGGAGCTAGCGTTCAAGAATACAAAGAAAATAAAATCAAAAAACATGAGGCCACTTTAGCTTCCCGTGAGGCAATGTTTACAAACTACTTGGATGTGGTAGGTTTTAACGCTGAACCTGTTTTATTGAGTCACAAGAAAAGTGAGGTTTTGGATGAAATACTTGCAAAATTGACTGAAAAACGTCCAGAATATGAATTTGCTACCACAGATGAAACAACGCATGAATTTTGGATTACCACTGAAGAAGAAGTAAAAGAAATTCAAAATGCTTACGCAAATATAGAAAATTGTTATATTGCTGATGGTCATCACAGATCTGCTTCATCTGTTCGTTTGCATGATTTAATTTCTTCAAGAGGCGATTATAATAACAATAAAAACTACAATTTTTTCTTGAGCTTCTTCATTGATGAAGAACGCTTAAATATCATGCCTTTTAATCGTTTGTGTAAAACCTTAAACGGACATTCAGAAAAAGATGTATTGGCATTGGTTGAAAAACATTTTGAAGTTATAAAATTAGAAAGACCAAAACCACCTGAACAATTACATGATATTCATATGTTTATGGATAGAAGTTGGTACCGAATGAGGCTCAAAACTGACATGCATAGTAAACTAGATGCAGTGAGCAGTATTGATGCTGAAATCTTGACACGTTATATACTCTCTCCTATTTTAGGAATTCATGATTTAACAACCAATGAAAACATTTCATTTCAAAGTGGTGAAGACGGAATTTTAGCGATAGAACATTCAGTAAATTCGGGTGTTAATCTAATAGGGTTTTTGCTTTATCCAGTTACAATGGAACAAATAAAAGCGGTTGCTGATGAAGATGCGATTATGCCACCAAAGTCAACCTATATTGAGCCTAAAATGCGCAGTGGATTAACAATTTATAAAATAGACGAATGATTTCAGAGAATTTATCAAAAATAAAAGCAAACCTTCCTTCAGATGTAACACTGGTTGCTGTTTCTAAAACGAAACCCAATGACGCAATTTTGGAAGCATACGAAACTGGTCAACGTATTTTTGGAGAAAATAGAGTTCAAGAACTGGTTGATAAACACGAATCTTTACCTAAAGATATTGAGTGGCACATGATTGGTCACTTGCAAACAAAGAAGGTGAAATATATAGCTCCATTTATTTCTTTAATACATGGAGTGGATAGTTTTAAATTGCTCAAAGAGATTAATAAACGCGCTAAAAACGAAGAACGCTCTATTGATGTTCTCATACAATTTCATATTGCACAAGAAGAAAGCAAGTTTGGATTTGATTTTGACGAGGCAAAAGAAATGTTTGAAAGCGGAGACTTTTCCGAACTAGAGAACGTAAATATTCGTGGTGTTATGGGAATGGCTACTTTTACTGATAACAAAGAAAAAGTAGAAGACGAATTCAGAACACTTAATAATTATTTCCTGGTGTTTCAGAGTCATTTCTTTAAATTTAATGATAGTTTCTCAATTATCTCGATGGGAATGAGCGGAGATTATGAAATTGCCATTGAGGAAGGGAGCAATATGGTGCGTATTGGTAGTACTATTTTTGGAGAAAGAAATTAATAGTGTCTGGTCCGAAACAGACACCAAATAGCTCAAAAAAGAGTTTACAAAAAAAGTTTTAAACTATTCAATTATGAAGTTCTATTTATTAGCTGCATTGCTCTCTTTAAGTCTTTCAAATGCTTTTGCTCAAAACAACTACACCGATTCAATCCGAGCTGAAAGAGATAGTTTTGAACAAAAACTGATGCATACAGATTCTATTTTGAATACTGAAGAACAAGAAGCAATAGAAAAACTAAATCATTTTCCAATTGATTCAAGTTGGGTCCTAGCTGCAAATTTTAAAAAGAAAAAAGGTAAAGTTTTCAAAATGCCAACCACAACAGAGAGAACACCAAACTATAAGCGTATAGGCTATCTTAATTTTGAGCGAAATAATGAAAAATTCAGATTAGCAGTTTATAAGAATCTGGGTTTAAAAGGTGCAAAATATAAGAATTATGTTTTCGTTCCTTTTGTAGATGCAAATGCACCTGAATTAACTTATGGCGGCGGACGTTATTTAGACTTGGAAATGTCGATAAAAAATGAGTCGATAAAAGTTGACTTCAACAAGGCTTACAATCCTTATTGTGTTTATTCTTATCGCTATTCCTGCCCCATAACCCCAGAGGAAAACCATCTTGATATAAAAGTAAATGCTGGAATTCAAAATCCTGTCAAATCACATTAGGCATGGCTATTGAAACACTGAAGGTTTGCCCAAGTTGGTCAAACTATTGCGTTTCACAGGGTAACTTATAATCCCATTCAAAATCTTTAAAGGTAATTCGTGATTCAAACCAAATGGTTTTGGCGTTAACTTCAAGGGTATCATTTTGAATAAATTGAATTTGCTGAACAGCTTTAGTTAGCATTAAATCGCTCTTAGAAAAATCAACTCTACCCGTCGTTTTCATGGCATTAATGATATTTTGACTCTCTTTTGAAGCCAATCCACGCGCTTTACATTGTGAGTAGTTTGATTTATCAATAAATACAAATGCTGAATCTTTTGGCAATCGCACCATTTCACCCCAACCATCCAACTGCTCATACCTTTTCGGTATTTCTTCTTTTTTCAAAGCATGAACAATAGTAATATAGCTGTCTTCATACAATGAAAACTGCAAACGCTTGTCAATCGAATCGTTTTCTTCAATGATATAAACCTTGGGATAAGTATCTTTAAGACTATTGGAGAAATCTACATCTCCCATAACAAGGAATTTATAGATATTGTCTTTATTTAAACCAAGTTCATTAAGAGATGAAATTTGATTTTCTGGGAAAACGATAATCCTATCTTGAATAGAGTTTTTCACTCTGTTCGCTGGCGTCCATGAACAACCTCGATCTTTGAATAAAACACTAACGAAAACGATCCCGATAAGAAATCCAATCAAATAATATCTAAGTCTTTTCCAAATTCCTCGCATAATCAATCATTTTAGACTGCAAAAATAGGAGGAAACTTACATCCCCATTAATAAAAGCTCGATTTCTTTATATTTAAGGTCAAAGATTTTGCCAAGCACCTCACTAGTGAGTGTTCCTTTATACATATAGACACCACTTCTAAAACCTTGATCTCTTTTAATCAGCTCCTTATCACCTCCTTTCTCTCCCATTTCAATTAAAACTGGCGCAAAGATATTAGAGATAGCAAAAGAAGCTGTTCTGGAAACACGAGAAGCAATATTTGGAACGCAATAATGTGTAACACCATGTTTATCAAAAGTAGGCATTTCATGATTTGTCAACTCGGAAGTTTCGAAACAACCGCCTTGGTCAATACTTACATCTATAATTATAGATCCAGTTTTCATATTACTCACCATTTCCTCAGAAACGATACAGGGTGTTTTACCGAACGGAGAACGCACCGCACCAATTACAACATCTGCCCTCATTAATGCTTTACTCAATACTTTTGGCTGAATAATAGAAGTATAAATTCTTTGTCCAACGGTAGTTTGTAACCTTCTTAATTTACCGAGAGAATTATCAAATACTTTTACAGAACATCCTAACCCCATTGCTGTTCGTGTTGCAAACTCACCAACAGTTCCAGCGCCTAAAATAACTACCTCAGTTGGTTGAACTCCTGCAATACCGCCTAACATCACCCCTTTTCCATTTTTAAAGGTATTGAGTAATTCAGCAGCAATAAGTATTGAAGTATTCCCTGCGATTTCTCCCATTGCTCTAACTACAGGGAAATGACCTTCATAGTCTCTCATGTAATCCCAAGCAATAGCTGTGATTTTCTTTTGCATCATTTTCTGCAAAATCTTTTTTGGCTGCATACTAATTTGAAGCGCAGAGATCAGTGTTTGTCCGATTCCCATCATTTCAACTTCTTCCTCAATAGGAGGAGAAACTTTAAAAACGATATCACATTGGAAAACTTCTTTTCTATCGTATACGATTTCGGCACCTGCTTCAGAGTAGGCACGGTCCGAGAAATTAGCATTTTCACCTGCTTTAGTTTCTATTCTAATATCGTGTCCGTTTGCAACTAATAATGAAACAGCTTCAGGAACAAGCGCCACACGACGCTCTTGGAATGAATATTCTCGAGGAATACCAATTTTCAAACGGCCTTTTTTACGGGCAATTTCCAACATTTCCTCTTGAGGAAGTAACCTTCCTTCTTTCATTAAGCTTTTTATTATCTCTGGATCTGTCTTCATATATTTACTTCAATCTCTCGACCTTCATGATCATCTTTAGTAATATTTACCCATACGCAATCTTTGGGTAAAAGGTTCTCAATATTTTCAGCCCATTCCATCAAGACAATGTTATCTCCATAAATATACTCTTCAATCCCTATGTCATAGGCTTCATTCTCATCTTCAATTCTATACAAATCGAAATGATAAACTGTTCCAAAATAAGGACTCTCATATTCATTAACATATCCATAGGTTGGGGAACTTACTTGATCCTCAATTCCCATTGCTTTAGCAAGATAAGAAATAAAAGTGGTTTTCCCGACACCCATTTCTCCTTTAAAGGCAAAGCATTTGTATTCTTGCATTAAATCAAGAAATTCTGTACTCACATGAATTAAATCTTCTTCTGTTCTGGCGTAAAACTTCATTTTAGAGGATTTTTTTACAAATTGAGCAAGCAAACGCCAATTCGTAAAATCGTTAAAAAAGAATACGAAGATACTAAATTAGCAGCTTCGTATTCAAATCCTAAAACCTATTTTTTCCCTCTCATTTCCACATAAGGAATAAGAATTTCCTCTAATGAGATGCCTCCATGCTGAAAGGTGTCAGCATAATATTTAGAATAATAGTTGTAATTATTAGGGTATACAAAAAAGTCATTGTTACGACTAAAGACATAAACATCTGAAATATTATCTTTTGGCAAATAGGCATCGTCCGGGTTTTTAACCTCAAAAACTTCTTTATTTTTATAGTTCAAATTCTTACCAATTTTATATCTCAAATTCGTATTCGTTTCTTTTGGACCAACAACTTTAATTGCATTATTCACTTTGATGGTTCCATGATCAGTTGTTAAAATAACCTTTGCTCCTGTTTTTGCAATCTCTTTCATTATATCTTGCAGCGGAGAATGCTCAAACCAACTTGAAGTCAATGAACGGTAAGCAGGTTCATCATCAGCTAATTCTCTAATTACTTTCATATCTGTTTTGGCATGAGAAAGCATATCGACAAAATTATAAACGATTACATTTAAGTCATTATTTTTTAATTGATTAAAGTTATCATATAGTTTCTTCCCCGCCTCTAAATTGGTTATTTTTCTATATCCTACTTTCACATCACTTCCAAGGCGCTTCAATTGCTTCATCAACAATTCTTCCTCATGGTTATTTTTACCTCCCTCTTCGTCCTCTCCTACCCAAAGTTCTGGATATTTTTTTTTGATTTCGCTCGGCATCAAACCTGCGAAAAAGGAATTTCTCGCATACTGTGTTGCGGTTGGTAAAATAGAATAAATAATATCTTCTTTGTCGAAAGAAAAATATTTACTCAGTACTGGTCGCAAAACTTGGTATTGATCGTAACGTAAATTATCGACTACCAATAAGTAAACAGGTTCTTTTAAATGAGGTGCTATTCGATCTTTAAAAAGTGTATGCAGCATTTGCGGACCTTTTTCTACTCCATTCAACCAATCCAGATAATTTTCTTCTATGAATTTTGAAAAAGAAGAATTCGCTTCTTTTAATTGCATGTCAAAAACTTCCTGCATTCCTTGATCCTCCAATTTAGAAAATTCTAAATCCCAATTCACAAGTCTTTTGTACATCGCTTTCCATTCATCGGAATCCATGCGGTCACTCAAATCCATTCCAATTTGTCTGAACTCTCTTTGATAATTTGTATTTACCTTTTCAGAAACCAATTTACTTTGATCAAGATTCTTCTTTAAACTCAATAAAATCTGATTTGGATTTACGGGTTTAATTAAATAATCAGCGATTTTCCCACCAATGGCTTCCTCCATGATGCTTTCTTCCTCGCTCTTAGTAATCATAACAACTGGTACCATAGGACGTAACTCTTTGATCTTCGCCAAAGCATCCAAACCTGAAATTCCCGGCATATTTTCATCTAAAAAGACAATATCATACGCTGTTTCTTCACATTTTTCAATAGCTTCTCCGCCACTGTGAACACCCTCTACCTCGTACCCTTTCTGAGTTAAGAATATAATATGTGGCTTTAATAAATCGATTTCGTCATCTGCCCAAAGAATTTTCACTTGCATTGTCTGATTATTTTTAAATTTACATGATTTATAAAAGTAAAGATTTGCGTCCAAACCTCAACATAAATAACAAGAAGAAAATTATTAACGACCCGGTATATGGATTTATTTCCTTACCGAAGGATATAATTTTCGATTTAATAGAACATCCTTTTTATCAAAGATTAAGAAGAATCAAGCAATTGGGAATGTCTCATTTGGTATATCCTGGTGCCTTGCATACCCGTTTCCATCATGCACTTGGTGCAACTCATTTAATGACGAAAGCTATTGTTACTTTGCGTTATAAAGGAATTGAAATCACCGAGGAAGAAGAAACGGGAGTTTTAATTGCCATTTTATTGCATGATATTGGGCACGGTCCTTTTAGTCATACTTTAGAAAGAGATATCGTTAAAAATGTCAGTCATGAAGAGATTTCTTTACTTTTTATGAAGCGTTTATCAAAAGAATTTAATGGTAAACTAGATTTAGCCATTGCAATTTTTGAAGATAAATATCCTAAACCCTTCCTTCATCAATTGGTTTCAAGTCAATTGGATATGGACAGAATGGATTACTTGAACAGAGATAGTTTCTATACAGGAGTATCAGAAGGAGTAATCGGAAGCGATAGAATAATTGCGATGCTTGATGTTGGAGATAATCAGTTGGTCGTAGAGCAAAAAGGCGTTTATTCAATTGAAAAATTTCTAGTTGCACGTCGATTAATGTATTGGCAAGTATACATGCATAAAACGGTGGTTGCATCTGAAGTGATGCTGACTTATATTTTAAGAAGAGCAAAAACGCTAGTTCAATCAGGTAAAGAAATTTTTGCAAGTCCTCCATTCAAATTATTTCTTGAAAGAGATATTAGTCTATCAGATTTTGAAAAAGAGGAGACTTTACTTAATCAATTTGCACTGCTAGATGATTTTGATATTATGGGAGCTGTGAAAGTTTGGCAATTTAATGAAGATAAAGTCTTGTCTTTATTAGCAACACAATTGGTCAATAGAAAATTATTTAAAATTGAAATCTCGAACGAAGCTTTCACAGAAGAAAGAATTCAATATGAAACTGATTTAGTGAAAAATAATTTTAATCTCACCCAAGAGGATGCAAACTATTTTGTTCATACTGACGTTTTAAGAAACAATGCCTATAATGAACAGAGGGAAATTATCAATCTATTAATGAAAGATGGCAGCGTAAAAGATGTGAGTCAAGCAGCCGATAATTTAAATATTCATGCATTATCGGAACCTGTAGAAAAGTATTTTTTATGCTATCCGTCCCCAACAGTTCATTTATAAAGGTTAGATTGTGGAAAAATAAAGCAAATCAAAGGGCTTTGAACAAACTCTTTTTATATTTTTGAGGAATGGAATTTTCAGCAGAACAAATTGCGGGCATATTAGAAGGTGAAGTTCAAGGAAATGAGCAAGTAACGGTATCTGGTCTCTCAAAAATTGAGGAAGGTCAGCCCAATACACTTACTTTTTTGTCAAATATGAAGTATGAACCTCATATCTATGAAACAAATGCTTCAATAGCAATTGTAGCAAAAACATTCAATCCAACAAAACCACTTCCTTCTGCACTTACTTTAATTAAAGTTGAAGATCCTTACAATTGTTTTGCTAAGTTATTAGAGGTTTATGACCAAATGCATCAGAAAACAGCAAAGATTGAAAAGAATGCATTTATTGCTGAATCAGCAAAAATCGGAAAGGAAGTTTACATTGGTGCCAGCGCTTATATTGGTGAAAACGTCGTGATTGGTGACCATGTTAAAATATACCCTAACACCTTCATTGGTAACAATGTAAAAGTTGGCGACGAAACAACAATACATCCAAATGTTTCTGTTTATCATGATTGTGTGATTGGAAAATCTTGTTTAATCCATGCTGGGGCAGTTATCGGTTCAGATGGGTTTGGATTTGCTCCAAATGAAAAAGGAGAGTTTCAAAAAGTTCCACAAATCGGAAATGTTATACTAGAAGACCATGTTGATATTGGAGCTAATGCTACGATAGATAGAGCAACTTTAGGCTCAACAATTTTGCGCCGTGGAGTTAAAATCGACAATCTTGTTCAAGTAGCTCACAACGTAGAAATTGGTTTAAATTCTGCAATGGCCGCTCAAGCAGGGGTTGCAGGATCTACTAAAATAGGTCAAGGTGTACTTATAGGTGGACAAGTTGGAGTTAGTGGTCATATTAAGATTGCTGACCATACCCAAATCGTTGCACAATCTGGAGTTCCAGGAAACGTGAAGAAACCAAATACTGTTTTAATGGGATCTCCTGCTATTCCAATCGATGATTACAAAAAATCATTCGTTGGGTTCCGCAGATTGCCATCCATATTAAAGCGTTTGCAAGAAATAGAAGAAAAACTTAAATAAAAATTACCCGAATAGGTTTATATTAAGCTATGATTGAGAATCAAAGAACATTAAAAAGTGCTGTAAAGCTTGTCGGTGTTGGTTTACACACTGGTGAAAAAGTAACAATAGAGTTATGTCCTGCTCCAGATAATCATGGATATAAATTCCAACGTACAGATATTGAAGGAGAGCCAACTATTGATGCAGATGCAGATTTAGTTGTTTCTACGGATAGAGGAACAACACTTGAACAGAATGGAGCCAAAGTTTACACTACAGAGCATGTCTTAGCTGCTTTATACGGTATGCAAGTAGATAATGCACTGATTAAAATATCTGGCCCTGAGATACCAATTATGGACGGAAGTTCCTATCCATTTGTTCAAGCTATCGAATCGGTTGGTTATGAAGAGCAAAAAGCAATTAGAGAATACTTGGAATTAGATGAAGTTATTCCTTGGGAAGACACAGAAAAAGGAATTGAATTTTTAGCTGTTCCTGACAGTGTTTATCGATTAACTGTAATGGTGGATTATAATTCTCCTGTTTTAGGTACGCAACATGCCACCATATATAAAATTGAAGAATTTAAAGAACAAATTTCTACTTGTAAAACATTTGTATTCCTGCGTGAATTAGAATATTTGGCTTCAAATGGATTGATTAAAGGTGGTGACATCGATAATGCAATCATTTTAGTTGAACGCGATGATGTAAGTCAAGAAGAACTAGATCGCTTGGCGAAAATTTTAGGTAAAGAAGATTTAGAAGTAAAGGTAAAAGGAATCGGAACGCTGAATAATTATCAGATGAAATTCCAAAATGAGCCTGCGCGTCACAAATTACTAGATATCGTTGGAGATTTAGCTTTGGTAGGTAAACCAATTAAAGCACATATTTTAGCAGCTCGTCCGGGTCATTCTGGAAATACAAGATTCGCTAAAGTATTGAAAGATCAAATCAAGAAACAAAAAAATGCGCCAAGAAAATTTGATTTAACAAAGGAGCCATTATATGATATCACTGACATTGAAAAAATGTTACCTCACCGTTATCCATTTTTATTGGTTGATAAAGTGATGGAGATTACCGATGACTCAATCATTGGTGTGAAAAACATCACGATGAATGAGCCGCAATTTACAGGCCATTTCCCTGGAAATCCAATTTTCCCAGGAGTACTACAAGTTGAAGCAATGGCACAGTGTGGTGGGATTTTTGCTTTAAGTAAAGTAGATGAAGCACACCTCTACTCCACTTATTTTATGAAAATAAATAATGTCAAGTTTAAGCAAAAAGTTATTCCAGGGGATACGATTGTTTTTGAACTAAATTTAATCTCTCCAATGCGCCGTGGCCTAGTTAATATGGCTGGAAAAGGTTATATTAACGGAAAATTAGTAGTAGAAGCTGAAATGCTAGCACAAGTAATTAAAGATAAAGTAGAAAATGATCAGTAAACTAGCGTCTGTTTCATCTAAAGCTAAGATAGGAACTGATGTCACCGTTGAAGCATTTACATCAATTTCTGAAGATGTAGTTATTGGTGATGGCTGTCATATCGGTCCAAATGTCACAATATATCCGGGTACCCGAATTGGAAGTAATTGCAAAATATATCCAGGTGCCGTTATAGGTGCTATCCCCCAAGATCTTAAGTTCGGCGGAGAATATACTACTGTAGAAATAGGAAATAATACGACTATTCGCGAATGTGTAACTATTCACAGAGGTACGACAGAAAAAATGAAAACCTCAGTAGGTGATAATTGTCTACTGATGGGCTATGTTCACGTTGCCCATGATTGTAAATTAGGGAATCATGTCATTTTAGCGAATTATGTTGGTCTTTCTGGACATGTAACAATTGATGATTACGCAATTATTGAAGGAAAAGCAGCAGCGCAACAATATGTTCATATTGGAACGCACTCTTTTGTCGCTGGTGCAAGTTTAATTCGTAAAAACATCCCCCCGTTTGTGCGTGCTGCACGTGAGCCTTTGAGTTACGCAGGAATCAATGCTGTTGGCTTGCGCAGACGAAACTTTTCTGATAGCGACGTGAAAATTATTGAAGATATTTACAGAATTCTATTTGTACAAAACAACAATATTTCAAACGGTTTGCAATGTTTAGCAACTGAAATGCCAGAACATCCTTTAAAAACATTAGTTGTTGATTTCGTAAAAAACAGTGATAAGGGAATTATTCGTGGATTAATGTAATCCATACTCCTCTATTTTTATTTAAAATATTCATTTAAAACCTCACATTCAATTGGTTAAACGCGGTCAAACAATAGAGCTTACCATCGAGGATTTAGCTTTTGGTGGTAAAGGAATTGCACGTATTCACGATGACAATGGTGCTTTTATACTTTTCGTTCAAAATACTTTCCCTGGACAAAAAGTGCTGGCTAGAATTACAAAGAAAAGGAAGAAACATGCGGAATGTAGTTTATTGAAAGTTTTAGAAAGATCTCCACATGAAGTTGAATCTTCCTATCAAGAAATTAGCGGCGCTCCTTATATTCACGTTCCTCCAGCAATTCAAGAAGAGCAAAAAGAAAAGGTAACTTTAGAAGTTTACCGTAGACTTGCCAATCTTCAAAACATCGATGAAATATTTGATGAATTTATCCCTTCTCCTGATCATTATCACTATAGAAATAAGATGGAATATTCCTTTTCTTGTATCGAACATGATATTCAAACAGATGAAGAGATTGATGATGCTTTTGCTTTAGGATTTAAACACCGAGGAACTTGGTGGAAAGTAGAAAGTTTAAATAAAGCATCTGGATTGTTTGATGAACAATGGGAAAACTTCTTGAAAGAATTTAGAGAATTCTTGTTTAAAACTGGACTTCCAGCGTGGCACCCGCCAAGAAAAAATGGATTTTTCAGACATATAGTAGTTCGTAAATCTTTTCATGAAGATAAATTATTGATTAATCTTGTCACTTCATCTCAAGGTGTTAAAGACTTTAATCTTCAATCTGTTGCTGATTTTTTACAAGAAAAAATGGGCAATAGAATCGCAGGATTTCAGCACACAATAAACGACAACGTTGCCGATAGAGCGAAAATAGAAAACGGAGATTGTGTTTTAGCATTTGGTAAAGACCATGTTATAGAAGAACTCAATGGACTATTTTTTGAGATAAGCATGGAAAGCTTCTTCCAAACAAACCCTAAAAGCGCTGAACGACTATACAATAAAGCATTGGATTATGTTTTTGAAGGAGATCGTTCTTTAAAAGGAAAAGTCGTGATGGATTTATTCTGCGGTACAGGAACAATTGGGCAATTGCTAACACAACGTACAGAAGACACGAAAATTGTTGGTGTAGACATCGTGGCAGAGGCTATATCAGATGCAAAAAGAAATGCAAAAAGGAATAATATTAGTGGAATTGAATTCTACGCCGCTGATGTTGGAAAATTCTTAAAAGCTTATCCATATTACGAGGGAAAAATTGATACGATTGTATTGGATCCGCCAAGAGCTGGAATCGCTCCAAAAACACTTTTAAAAGTAATTCAATTGGGCGCTGAAAGAATTGTTTACATTTCATGCAACCCTTCAACTCAAGCAAGAGATATTAAAACACTTGAAGAAAACGGTTACACAACAAAGAAAATTAGTTTAATAGATCAATTTCCACATACAAGCCACATTGAGGCTATTGGATTATTCGAAAAATAGAAAATTGTTACTTGTGGATATAAATTTTCCAATCTGCAATTAACTTGTCAAAAAGTTCTTTGTTTTGTTCGATGTAAGATTCACCATCTGAAATAAGCGCTTGAATATTTTCGGGAGTTGCGTTGTCCATTTGTGGATTTGCATTAACAATTTTAGGTTGAAATCTATAATAAATCAAGTTATCATTGCTCTCTCCTTTTTGACGCAAGGAAGTATCTACTAAATCAACATCTTTCTCAATATCATCATACATTTCTCCAACAAGCTGACCAGTTCCAAAGCTCAACAGTAAATAGGCTTCGTCAGGAAAGTAGGTCTTGGTATGACTAAACGCAATTCCAGAAGGGTTTTTAGCTGCCATAATTCCGTCGATCAATTCAAATCCATCTATTCTTACTGAAGGAAAATAATCAGGGACTGC
>Ga0307967_1000392_pt1 | contig 30328 bp, 24 predicted proteins | sample OrgLakmetagen648_FD_201828 | JGI IMG/M metagenome (GOLD analysis project Ga0307967, IMG submission 201828) | Saline water microbial communities from Organic Lake, Antarctica - #648 | ecosystem: Environmental > Aquatic > Non-marine Saline and Alkaline > Saline | place: Antarctica: Organic Lake... | reverse complement strand
CCGTAATTATCGGTAATTATTAAATGATAATTATGATTGGGAATGTAATTCGTTATTGCTAAATTTAACTTATCAGTGGTTGGGTTGGGATAAATCGATAAACCAATTTCTTGAATTTCAGTTTCAATGTTCAATGGTCTAACACACTTCCAGGTTTCTTTGAGGCGCGTATTTTGAGGATCGATTCCAGCAGTATAATACAGATTGGTTCCGTTGTTAAAGGACATTCCGCCTCGTCTTTCAGTAGAAGGTATCGAAATGAGTTGTTCCCACGTTTCATCAATGAGATTATAACTCCATAAATCACTGTAATAATCGCTGAGATTATCCATTCCACCAATAACAAAAAGCTTATTTGCTATAGTATTTAGTGATGAATGCATTCTTCCTAATCCTGGAAAGGTACTTTTTAGTGTCCAAGCGTCTGAAATGGGATTATATTCATACAATTTATTTTGGAATTCATTGTTTTCATCTTTTCCGAAAATCAAATAACCTTTATTGTTGTGAGATGAAGCAGAGGAACGGTAAATATTTCCAAAGGGAAAATCACCTTTTTGTTGCCAAGAATCATTGTCCATATCATATGCCCAAACTTCATCAATGGCGTTATTAGATAGCGTATTTCCCCCAATTATGTAGGCGATGTTATCTATTATAAATGAAGCAGCACCTCGTCTTCCAACATCAGGCAAAACAGATTTTTCGGACCAATTATTTGCTGTAGGGTCATACATCCAAATATCTTTTAAATAATTGCCGCTTTTGAGTCCGCCAAAAATATACCCATGCGTTGCTGAAGAAAATCCAGAAGCATATTGGCGTTCTTCGCCACTAGGCATAGAGGCTATTGATGTCCATTGATCTGTACTCATGTTCATGGAATGAAAATCGCGGGTTTCAACCCAACCTGTTTTGTATCCAGTTCCACAATAGGCTTTATTTCCAATCACAAATGAAGTTCCATCATCCCTTTCTGTTGCAGGAAAGTCATCTACTTGAATCCATGATTGAGAATGTGCATTAAAAAAATACAGAATGAAAAATAAAGAGAATAATGACTTAAACTTAAAGGGTGGTAAATAGAAATGTCTTGAATTAATTGATCGTCTCAAAATTTCAAAAGTTTAATTTTTAAGGTAATATCAATTTTCTAACGTATTTAAAGTCTTTTTGTTGTATGATTTGGTTCAGAATAATTCAGATTAGATTTCATTCATCACTTCTATGATAATCGCTAAAGCTTTTTCAGCTTCTTCACGACTTAAAGTCAGTGGTGGACTCAACCTAAAACTCTCAGGATGTGATAGAAACCAAAAAGAAATTAAGCCTTTCTCCATACATTTCATTACAATTTGGTTGACTACCTCAGCATTTTTCATGTCAATAGCAAACATATAACCAACACGCCTAACTTCCTTCACAAGCTGATGTTTCAGCAGCTCATCTTCTATAAATTGTCCAATACTTTCGACTTCAGTGTAATCAATTCCAGACAATACTTTCAATCCAGCCGCTGCAGCAGCGCAAACAACAGGGTGACCGCCAAAAGTTGTGATATGTCCTAAGATTGGATCATGACTGAATAAATCTAGTTTTTCTTGACTACTTACTAAAGCACCAATTGGCATTCCTCCGCCTAAAGCTTTTCCAAGTGTTAAAATATCAGGTACAACTCCAGAATGTTCGAAGGTAAAGTTCATTCCAGATCTTCCCATTCCACATTGTATTTCATCAAAAATCAATTGCGCCCCTGTTTCATCACATCTTTTACGCAGTGCTAAAAGATATTCATTAGAAGCTTTTCGAACACCAGCATCTCCTTGAATAGGTTCGATAAAAACACCTGCTGTTTTATCAGTTATTAAATCTAAATCTTCAAATAAATTATGATGAATGAAATTAACTTCCGGCATCAAAGGTTCAAATGGTTTTTTCTTGAGTTCCTTACTGGACAAACTCAAACTTCCATTTGTGCTTCCGTGGTATGCCCCATAACAAGAAATGATTTCTCTTCTTGCTGTAACACGCTTTGCTAACTTAATAGCCGCTTCGTTGGCTTCCGTTCCAGAGTTAACAGCGTATACAGAATTCAATGCGTCTGGTAAAATTGCTGTCAAACGCTCTGCCATTTCTAATGGAGCATCTTGAATAAATTCACCATACACCATAACGTGTAAGTGACGGTCGATTTGAGCTTTCAAAGCTTTGACAACTTCAGGATGGTTGTGTCCAATATTGTTTACCGCAACGCCAGCAATCATATCTAAATAAGGTTTCCCTTGCTTGTCATAGATGTAACTTCCTTTCGCATAATCTATTTCGATTAAGAAAGGAAAAGGATTTGTTTGTCCTTGAATTTGCTTGAATTTTTCTGATGTTCTCAATATTTTTTTTATAAATTTATTATTTATCTGAATCATAAGTTGAATTGACTAGGCTAAATATGCAATATAAATAGTGTCTGGTCGGAAAAAGACAATTTTTATAAATTGTATAAATTTTGAGAGGTATTTATTCAATCATAATAATCTCTTAAGGTTTTTCCCGATTTCTCGGGACAGGCTATGAGCTTGCTTTGCTGCGGTTTGTTTTTCTTTGTTTAAGAGATGCCCAAGCATCAGCCGACGAGAAAAAAATTAAAATAGACGCAAAAGAATCAATTTTAATTTTGTTGTGTTGCCGACCAGACACTAAATAGTTCTTAGGGTTTAAAAACATTTCTGAATAAACTGTTTAAATGAAATTATTTACGCGCAATTACTTTTTTCGCTGCTTTAATTACATCAGGTGTATCGATATTGTATTTTGCCATCAATTCGACAGGCGTTCCGCTTTCTCCAAAAGTATCATTAACTCCAACCAATTCTTGTGGAGTAGGCGTATTTCTGCTCAAAACTTGCGCTACAGCATCTCCTAAACCTCCATTGATCATGTGTTCCTCAGCCGTTACAACACAACCTGTTTTTTTGGCTGTCGCTAAAATAGCATTTACATCTAAAGGTTTGATCGTATGCATATTGATTACTTCAGCATCAATTCCTTCTTTTGCCAATTCTTGAGCCGCTTCAATTGCTTTGTAAACCATATGTCCACATGCAATAATTGAAACATCTTTCCCTTCAAAAATAGTATCTGCTTTTCCAATAACGAAATCAGCATCCTCTGTTGAGAAAATCGGTACTTTTGGTCGACCAAAACGAAGATAAACAGGACCTTCCATTGCAGCGATTGCTTTTGTCGCTAGTTTCGTTTGATTAAAGTCAGCAGGAACAATAACCGTCATATTCGGCATCATTTTCATCATTCCGATATCTTCCAAAATTTGATGTGTTGCCCCATCTTCTCCAAGTGTTAGTCCAGCGTGAGAAGCACAAATTTTCACATTCTTTTTAGAATACGCCACTGATTGACGAATTTGGTCGTAGACTCTTCCTGTAGAGAAGTTAGCAAATGTTCCAGTAAAAGGAATTTTTCCTCCAATAGTCATTCCAGCAGCCATACTGATCATGTTTGCTTCTGAAATACCTACTTGAAAAAAACGATCTGGAAAATCATCTTCAAAAGCATTCATTTTCAAAGAACCGGTTAAATCGGCGCACAATGCAACAACATTTGGATGTGATTTACCCAATTCGTGCAAACCTTCTCCAAATCCAGAACGTGTATCTTTTTCGCCTAAAATTTTGATTTTCTTTTCCATTATAAATTTATCGTTACTGTTTTGTTAGAATATACGTTAAAATCTTTTTGTTTAGTGTAGCTGGTAGATTTTAATTCTTTTTGTCTATATACTACAACATATTTCCCCGGTTGAAGGATTAAACTGTTGCTGGTTGTGTTTTCCTCTAAATCACAAACCCATTCAAAAACGTCATTTTGTTTTACTTCAAATATTTGAGCTGTTACTAGCTTATAAGCTGAAAAATTAACCACTCCTGGAGCGTCAATAGATACTATTGTTGTAGCACTTTGATTCACTCTAATCGTTTCATATCTTCTCGGTAAAGTAAGCATCTCTAATTCGTATTCACCGACAATATATTCTTGGATAGCATTAAATTTTTGAACATTTAAAGTATTTGACTTTCCTTTTTTCATTACACGTACATCAACAAAGTCATACCGTGTTGGCTGCTTAAAAACTACTTTTATCCGACCCTGAGGGGTGGGGAGTTCAATTGTATTGTGAATGTTCTTATAAATTTTAATTCCATTTTTAACTTGCTCTGGAAGGGTTTTTACATACAAATCATACTGCGTATTTGGATCCAAAACCAAAGTGTCAGGTAGTCCTTTTTCATTTAGTGTGTGCATGTATGCATACTTCAGATTTTGTGTTCCAGCTTCATATAAAAACATGGAAACGTTTGTTTCTAAAGGTTTTCCATCAATTGTATTTAAATTAATCTGAACAGTAGTATTCACTAAAGCTTTATTTACAACATTTTTTAAAACAGCTTCAAAAGCAACAGGATCTTCTGCCGATTTGTAATTTCCGTAGCAATCAAAATGCGATAAATATGACATGTCCATTCCTAAACCTATCACAAAGGGACTTATGGTGATTCCTTTGGCGCGCAATTTATCTGCAATCACACAAGGCTCATCATCACAAGCTTCAACGCCGTCAGTGATTAGAATAATAATATTTCTGGACGTTTTATCTGGGAAATCACTTGCTGCTTGCTCCAAAGAACGTGCAATAGGCGTTGTTCCTTTTGCCCGAAGTGTTCGGATTTTATTCAAAACAGCAGCGTAATTGTTCTGTGCAAAAGGAACTTCTAGTTTTGTGTCTGCACAATCTTGATAATTTGCAGTAATAGGGGACTGGTGACCATAAACACGCAAAGCGATTTCCAAGTTTGGAATTCCTCTCAAACTATCTATGGATCTTGATATAATTCGTTTTGCGGTTACAAAACGAGATTCATCTCCCCATTTTTTATTCATTGAATTGGATGCGTCAAGAACAAAAAGTATACGCGTTAATTCCTCCTGAGCATAGCTATACCCAGTAATACTAATTAATACCGCAATAATTAATTTTTTCATTCTTCAACTTCTTTTCGCTTGTAAATTGGCGAGGTCTCCTTAATAATCTCCTAAAGTCTCTTCCAACTGATTTAAAGCGCTTTCTAATTGTTCCGCATTTGGTGCTGCTCCATGCCATTTGTGTGTACCAGTCATGAAGTCAACTCCTTGACCCATTTCTGTTTTTAGTAATACGACGACTGGCTTTCCTTTTCCAGATAGTGCTTGTGCTTTTTCATATGTAGCAATCAATACCTCCAGATTGTTACCATCAACTTCTAATGTTTCCCAGCCAAAAGCTTGCCATTTTAATTTTAGGTTACCTAACGATAAAACATCTTCGACATCACCATCAATTTGGCGGCCATTGTAGTCAACAGATGCAATAATATTGTCAACGTTTTTAGCTGCTGCATACATTGCAGCCTCCCAAATTTGACCTTCTTGAAGTTCTCCATCCCCCATTAAAACATAAACAAAACGATCATCGTTATTTAATTTTTTTGCTTCAGCAGCTCCAATTCCCATGGAAAGACCTTGTCCTAAAGAACCAGATGCAGCGCGAATTCCAGGTAAATCATGGTCTACACTTGGGTGACCTTGTAATCTTGAATTTAATTTTCTAAATGTTGCTAACTCAGACACTGGAAAATAATTTGCACGCGCCAAAGTACTGTACCAAACAGGAGAAATGTGCCCATTTGAAAGGAAAAACAAATCTTCTCCTTTACCGTCCATAGTATAGTTTTTGGGATCTTGTTTTAATATTTTGTGATACATCACTGTAAAAAAATCAGCACAACCAAGTGAACCTCCTGGATGTCCTGAGTTTACGGCCGCAACCATTCTTACAATATCTCTTCTCGTCTGTGAAGCATATTGCTCCATTGTTTTAATATCCATAGCTAATTGTGACAAATTAATTTTCAATTACAAATCTATACTTAATTTAGAATATTATAGTAGAACTAGCCCTTATTTTATTACTACTTTTACACAAAATATAGAAGGCTATGTATACTGTGAACGAAATGTTAATTCGTTTTAGTGATAAACTAAACGGAGTATTTATAGATCGAGAGAAGAGACAAATTGCTAAAATGTTTATGATGCATCACTTGGATCAAGACGGAACAGATCTTTTATTAAATAAAGACCAAGAAGTTCCAACTGATGTTGTCGAAAAACTCGAGCACGCAATAGATAAGATCAATAGTGGGAAGCCGGTGCAATATGCTTTAGGATATATGTATTTTTATGATTTAAAGTTAAAAGTTGATCATAGGGCCTTGATTCCTAGACCTGAAACTGAAGAGTTAGCACATTGGATAGTTAAATTATGGAAGAATAGAAGTCCAAAGGTACTGGATGTTGGCACCGGAAGTGGCTGTCTTGCTTTGGCGATAAAAGATAATCTTCCAAAAAGTAATGTATTTGGAGTAGATGTTATTCAAAACGCTTTAGATTTAGCCAAAGAGAACGCCGAAAATTTAAATATAGATGTCACTTTTGATTTTGCGAACGCAGTAAATTTACATGCCTATTCTCATTATAAATGGGATTTAATTGTTTCTAATCCACCTTATATTCCATTAAATGAAAAAGTAGAAATTAAAAATCATGTTATAGATTACGAGCCAGATACTGCTTTATTTGTTCCCAACAATAACCCTCTACTTTACTACAAAGCAATTGCGCTTTACGCCAGAGATCATTTGGTCTCAAAAGGAAGTCTTTTTTTTGAAGTGCATGAGAAAATGGCAACGGAGGTGAAAGATGTTTTAAATTCGCTTGGATTTAAACAAGTTGAAATTCGGCAAGATTTACAGGGTAAAGACCGTATGATTCACGCAAAATTTTAAAGAAAAATGAAAAATTTAGAGGCGGCTAAGAGAATTGAAGATTTATCCAAAGAGTTAAATCATTACAACCATCAGTACTATATAGAAAACGTATCTGAAATTTCAGATTTTGAATATGATCAGCGATTGAAAGAATTGCAGGTTCTTGAGGAAAAATTCCCAGAATTGGCGGCCCCAAATAGTCCGACCAAAAGAGTTGGAGGAGATATTACGAAAAAATTTGAGACTGTAAAGCATGAGTATCCAATGCTCTCTTTATCCAATACTTACTCTGAAGAAGAAATTGTAGATTGGGAAAACCGTGTAAAGAAATTAGTTCCTGGAGAAGTAAACTACGTTTGTGAACTAAAGTATGATGGTGTTGCCATTGGCATTCGTTATGAAAATGGAGCATTAGTTCAAGCCATAACAAGAGGAGATGGAACACAAGGTGAGAATGTTTCAGCGAACGTAAAAACAATTCGAACTATTCCTTTACATCTTAAAGGTAATTATCCTGAATTATTTGAAATACGTGGAGAAATTTTCTTTCCATTGGCTTCTTTTAATACTTTGAATAAATCGAGAGAAGAAAATGGAGAAGAACTTTTTGCTAATCCACGAAATTCTGCTTCTGGAACATTGAAACTGCAAGATTCAAGTGTTGTCGCAGATCGTGGTTTGGATTGTTTTTTATATGGTGTATACGGAACAGATCTTCCTGCAGAAGGACATTATAAAAGCGTATTAAATGCTGGGGAATGGGGGTTTAAAATTCCTACTCCAGAAAAGAAATATTTAAAAAGAACAGATTCTATCGAAGGAATAATGGACTTTATTCATTATTGGGATGAAAATCGTGGAGATTTGCCCTTTGAAATTGACGGAGTTGTAATTAAAATAGATGATTATAGTCAGCAAGAGGAACTTGGTAATACTGCTAAATCTCCCCGTTGGGCAATTGCTTATAAATTCAAGACAGAACAAGCCAGTGCAGATTTAGAGGCGGTGACTTATCAAGTTGGAAGAACAGGCGCAATAACTCCAGTTGCAAATCTTTCTGCTGTTGCCTTAGGTGGAACAATTGTTCGCCGTGCTTCTTTATACAACGAGGATCAAATCAATAAATTAGATCTTCATGAAAATGATGTTGTTTACGTGGAGAAAGGTGGAGAAATTATCCCTAAAATTGTTGGTGTTGATTTAACGCAAAGATCAAAAAATGCTAAGAAAATAGAATTTATTTCTGTTTGTCCAGAATGTGAAAATCCACTCAAAAGAATAGCAGGTGAAGCGCATCATTATTGTTTAAATGATTTAGGATGTCCACCTCAAATAACAGGTAGAATAATTCATTTTATTTCCCGTAAGGCCATGGATATTGAAGGAATCGGAGCAGAAACAGTAGAGCAACTCTTCGCAGAAGGTTATATTCACAACAGCGCGGATTTATTTACCTTGACATTGGACCAGATTGCTGGATTGGAAAGAATGGGAGATAAATCTGCAAACAACTTATTAATAGGATTAGAGGAAGCAAAGAAAATTCCCTTTGAAAGGGTTTTGTTTGCTTTGGGTATACGTCATGTTGGAGAGACAGTAGCCAAGAAGATAGCAAAAGCATTGAAGAATATTGATGCGATTAGAAACGCTACTTTTGATGAATTAATAACCATTGATGAAGTAGGAGAGAAGATTGCTATTTCTATTCAGCAACATTTCTTACAGACTGAAAACGTAAAGATTGTGGAAGGGTTAAAAGCTGCAGGATTGCAATTCGAAATAATCGAAAAAGAATTAGACAGTGCTGTACTTCAAGGGAAAACTATTGTTGTCTCAGGTGTTTTTCAAATACTTTCGCGTAAAGAATTGAAAGAGGCTATTGAGGCCAATGGAGGGAAAAATGCAGGTAGTATTTCGTCAAAAACTTCATTTATTGTTGCAGGTGACAATATGGGGCCAGCAAAATTAGAAAAAGCCAAGAATTTAGGCGTTGAGATTATTACCGAAGCTGAATTTATAGACATAATTAAAGGATAGGATGAAGAAAAAAATCATTATTATTTCCAATTGGAAAAGTAAAGATGAATTTCAACAATTGAAGTCCAATGTTGAAAACAATATCAGTGGTGTTGAATCATTTTATTACCTAGCCTGTATTGATGATCCAAAAAAAATAGAGACGTTACCGCTAATTTCAAGTGTTTATTATCTTTCTAAACGCGATTTCAGTATTTTCGGTAAAATTAAAACTCCGCTGCTGCGTGGACTACTAATGAAAGAATCGGCTGGACTGTTAATTGCTGCAATTGAAACAGAGACAGTGCTTTTGAAGAAAGTATTAAAACATTCAAAATTGATGAGTGTAGGAATAGAAAAGGAGAATTTACCTAATTTTGAACTCGCATTTAAAAACTCTCAATTGTTGGGAGGAAAGTTATTCAAACAGATGAATACTTATTTAACCAAAATTCAATTATAATGCAATTTAAAGGAACAGGAGTAGCTTTGGTTACACCATTTACAAAAGAAGGAAGTGTAGATGAAAAAGCACTTAGAAAATTGGTTGATCACCAAATTGAAAATGGAACAGATTTTTTAGTCGTTCAAGGAACAACAGGAGAGACTGCCACTTTAACAACAGATGAAAAAAAGCGTGTTTTAGATATTGTTATCGAACAAAATAATGGAAAATTACCAATTGTTTTAGGGATAGCAGATAACAATACCGCTGCTTTGGTTGAAGAAATTAAAGCATTTGAAAACGATGGCGTAGATGGTTTTTTAAGTGCATCTCCTCATTACAATAAACCAAGTCAACGCGGAATTATTGCTCATTTCGAAGCAATTGCAAAGGTAGCTAAGAAGCCTATTATTTTGTACAATGTTCCCGGAAGAACAGCAAGTAATATGACAGCGGAAACAACTTTGACTTTAGCAAAGATAAAGAATATTGTAGGTGTAAAAGAAGCTTCTGGAAATTTAGTACAAGTGATGCAAATTCTAAAAAATGCACCTAAAGACTTCGCTGTTTTATCAGGCGAAGATGCTTTGACAATGCCAATTGTTGCAATGGGAGGCCATGGAGTTATTTCTGTAGTTGCCAATGCTTTACCAAAACAATTTTCGAATATGATTAATGCGACAATCAATGGAGATTTGGCTAAAGCGAGAAAAGAGCACTTTAGTATTTTGGATATCACAAGTTCATTTTTTGCAGAAGGAAATCCATCAGGAATAAAGTTTTGTTTAGAATTGATAGGAATTGGAACTGATATGGTGCGTTTGCCATTGACCACTATTAGCGATGAATTAAAGTCTAAAATGACCAAACAATTAAAACTTATTGATTAATTTTTTTCATTTAGGTTAAACATTGTGTGATATAAAAAAAAATAATTAATTTTGAAGTATAACCAAATACTTAAATCATGATTAATAAGGCCTTTTATTTTTCCTCTATTCTGTTTTTATTTTTCACTTCCTGTAGTTCAGAACAGGATGAAATGATGAATATTGATGAAACTTTACTTGCAATGAATGATGATGAATTCCAAAATAATAAACCTAAAAGCAAAATTGTTTATTCGATTCCTTCTCCCAATGAGCAATATGACTTATTACATTCTTTAACAACAGCTTTAATTCCAACGGTTATTAATCCTTTGTCTAATTCTTTAAATTATTCAACGAATAGTAAAAAAGCCTTAAACTTTGGCGTTTATATTTCTGATGTGGCTTATTTGATGCGCTATGATCAAGGGCGAAGTGTATTTTTAGATTATGTTTCAACCCTAGAAAAGTTAGGACAGGATTTAGATATCACAAAAGTCTATGGAGAGGAATTGATCAATCAAGTTGATGAAGAGGGAACAGATACAAAACGCCTATTTAAAATTTCTTCAGAAAATTATTTTAGTATATATGATCAATTAATTGAAAACAAAAAAGGTCTTGAGCTTTCTTTAATCTTAAGTGGCTCTTGGATTGAAACAATGCATATTTTATTTACATCATCAAAAAAATATAATGAAAGTGCTGAGGTTCAGGGTTACATTATAGATCAGCGACTTGTTTTAGAAAATTTAATAGGTTTTGTAGAAAGTTTTGGCGAAGATGAACGAATTGATCCTTTAATGGATTACCTAAGAAAAATAGGCAATGTATACAAAAAATTGAAATGTGAGGATTCTGACTTAGAAATAGAAAATAGTGAAGGAACGGTAATGCTTACTGGAGGAACTTCATGTAAATTTACTTCAAATTCTTATATAGAAATGAAATCTTTAATTATGGAAATTAGAACTTCAATCATTTCATAAAGCAATAGTGTCATGAATAAATTTATACATATACTAATAATTGCAGCCACTTTATCTGGTGGGTATTTATTTGCACAATGCCCTCGTCCATCCAAAGTAATAACTCCAGACTATAAAAATGGCTGGGATGAAAACGCGCAGTCAAAATCTAGTCAGTTACTTCCCGGAGATGAATATGAGATGATATTTATTGCTCAGGCAGGTATAAAATATAGAGTTCAAGCTTCTGCGGGACTAAAAGAATTTTTAGAGGATAATATTTCATTCCAATTGGTTGTTAAAGAGGTTAATCGAATAGAAGAAAAAGGTAAAGTTCAATACAAATCTTCTGAAGTGATACTTTATGATAGTGAATTAGCAGATAAAGATGATGAAGCAATTATTGTAACATCCAAAGTACAGCGGTTATCTATAAAAGTGAAAGTAATTAGGGAAGATTTTCCAGCTACTTCATTATTATGCGCTGTCATTTTAATCGAAGCTCAAAAGTCACAATCAACAGGATTACGCTAGAAAAAATATAAAACACAAAACATACATGCACACATTCAATGAGCAAAGTATTGCTCAACTAAAAGAAGTACTGTCTTCTTCAAAAAACATTGTTATTGTAGCGCACAAATCTCCTGATGGAGATTCAATAGGTAGCTCTCTAGGTCTTTTTCATTATTTAAGCAAATTAGGATTAAATGTTAAAGTTTGTCATCCTGATCCAGCTCCCTATTTTTTGGATTGGATGATAGGTATTGATCAAATTATTGATGCTGAAAATCAATTCGATGCAGTAAACAAAGAAGTTGAAGAAGCAGACGTTATTTTCTGTCTTGATTTTAATGCGATGAGTCGTGTTGGAGTAATGAGAGATATGCTAGTAAAAAGCAAAGCTTTTAAAATTATGATTGATCATCATTTAGATCCTAAAGATGAGTTTGATTTAATTTTCTCTGAAACATCATCTTGTTCTACAGCTCAATTGGTCGTAGATTTTATTGAAGCTATGGGCAATACCGATTTATTGGATTCAAATATTGGTGAACCACTTTATTGCGGAATTATGACTGATAGTGGGTCTTTTCGTTTTCCAAGTGTTACAGCACATACCCATGAAGTTATTGCGAAATTAATGAAAGGTGGAGTGGAACCCTACAAAGTACATGAAGCTGTTTTTGATACCAATACGTTTGATAAATTGCGACTGAGAAGTTATGCAATTAACGAAAAAATGGAAATTTTAGAAGAATTTAATACCGCTATTATTTCCCTATACAAATCTGAATTAGAGCAGTTTAATTATATAAAAGGAGATACGGAAGGACTTGTAAACGTTGGTTTATCTATTCAAGGAGTGAAAAAATCTATATTTTTAACTGAAGGCGATGGAATAATTAAAATTTCTTTTCGTTCAAAAGGACAAGACAATCCTATCAATGTGATGGCTGGAAATTACTTTCATGGTGGTGGACATGCAAATGCATCTGGAGGAAGATGGGATGGAAATATGGAGGAAGCAATCGCGAAAATAAAAAGCGTTTTGCCAGAATTTAATTAATATGAAAAAACAGATCATACTTCTAAGTAGTTTTTTTGGACTCCTTTTTTCTTGCAATGAAGCGCCCGCAGAAGAACCAAAAGTGCCTAAATGGACAGTGGAACATTCCACTAAAATGAATGAGCAATTTACCAGAGAGGATGAAATTAATATTCGTCTGTTTTTGAGTCGACGCAAAGATTGGGCTGTCAAATCTACTGGTTCTGGCCTGCGGTATTGGATTTATGAAGATAAAGAAGGTCCAAAAGCAATTGGTGGTGACCGTGTAGATGTGAAGTTTGAAGTTAAAATGTTAAATGATTCTTTAATTTATAAAACGGAAGACAACGAAGTGAGTACTTTTAAAGTTGACAAATCTGATATTGAATCCGGAGTAATGGAAGGTATTAAATTTCTTTCTGTAGGTGATAAAGCAAAAATGATCATACCTAGTCATATAGGACACGGCTTGTTGGGCGATTTTAGAAAAATCCCACCGTTACAAGTATTGGTAATAGATTTAGAATTGGTAAAAATATATTAGTATGCGATTTTTTTTGATGTTTATTCTTGTTGTATTTTTATTGACTTCTTGCGATATCAAAGGTGTGGAAAGCACGGGTGTTAAGGAAAAAGTAGTGTCAGAAACAGAAGCTCTAGTTCAAGAGGTGAAAGTCAAAAATGATTCAGCTTCGAAACCTAAAGAAGTTGTTATTGATTTAGCCAGTGATACTTTAAAGTTAGAAAACGGAATTACAATTACCTACTTTAAAAAAGGGAAAGGAAAACAACTCAAAAAAGATGATGTAATTATGATTGATTATCGCGCCAAATTAGAGGATGGTACTGTCTACGATGGAAACCATTTGGTGAAAAAACAAAGTATTCCTTTTATAGTGGATTGGAATCAACAAACACCAGGATGGGATATCGCCCTAAAAGAATTAAGAGTAGGAGATGATGTTGATATATTCTTACCTGCAAAATACGCCAGGGGAAAAAACGGAATCAAAGGAATTGTGCCACCTAATGCCAATAATATTATTTCTATGCGTATCGTTGAAAAGGTAAAACCTTCTGTAGAGATTGATGGCGTTAAAGTTTGGAAATATGATGAATTAAAAGAGCCCGGTGATTCCATAAAAAAAAATGACGAAGTGTTAATCAATTACTGGGTGAGTTCAGAAAGCAAACCGCGTTATGATAACAGTTATCAAAGAGGTAAATCCTTCAAGTTGAAAATTGGAGATGGAAACATAGTTCCAGGCCTTCACAAAGCTTTGCGTTTCGCTAGAGAAGGTGACCGATTAATGATTTTAATTCCAGCAAAAGAAGCTTATGGAAATGAAGGATTGATTGAAATGGTGAAACCCGGTGAGGATATTTTTTATGATGTTCAGGTAGCGAAGGTGGAGTGATTAATTATGAATTCACCAGATTTGAAACAAGTATTCAAATTATGTGTTGATGATTATTTGGAAATGTTTTGAAATTGAAAACCCGACCATTTGAGCTGGCCCAAAGGATAAAAGGTTGGATAGTGTCAATTCAGGTATAATCTTTCCAAAAATTTCAATTATTATTCATCATGATTTTATCGAAATCCCACCATTTAGTAAACCACCATCTCCATATCTATTTGAAAGGTTAACATCAATTTTGTCATTAAAATAATACATCATTCCTGCTCCAATTCTAATAGCTATTGGAATATTTATCTGATCACGTCTCTTTGAAAAGTTGGACGTATTTGATATGATATAATAATCTCTTTCTGCATAGCCAATTCCCAGGATTCCATAAAGGTCAAATTTTTCCGAACGTTGAAGAAAGTGGTAATTTAAAGTAGCCATCGTGACAAAATTCTGTTGATTATGAGTCTCATAATTAAGTATGTAAGAAATTTTAGATAAGCCTATCTAAACCGAGACCAATTCTACTCCCAAGCATATATACGGCTCTAAGTCCTATTGCATCTATTCCTTCAATGTTAGAATTGATGTGTTTACCAAAATCATTTCTGTTTATAAGCTGATATATCTTTGGAGTACCAAAATAAGCATCGATGACAATATCACCTATACTCAATATTTGTGCGTTTAAAGTGTTTAGCGAAAACATTGATATTAAACTAATGATTGTAATTTTCAATTTGTTCATAGTTTTGTGCTTTTTTAAATAGATTTGTCTATTTAGTGTCTGTCGGAAACAGACGATTTTTATTCCCGATTGTTTTCGGGATGAGAAATATTTATTCAATCATAATAATTTTTAAGGTTTTTCCCGATTTCTCGGGACAGGCTATGAGCTTGCTTCGCTGCGGTTTGCTTTTCTTTCTTTAGGAGATGCCATAGCATCAGCCGACGAGAAAAAAAGTAAAATATACGCAAAAGAATCAATTTTAATTTTGTGCTGTTTCCGACCAGACACTATTTAGAATTGAGATTAGTAAGATTCAAATTGTCATAATTTATTTTAACCAAAAGGTTAATTTATGACAAATGAGTATAAAACCAATAATCTTAAGCTATTTTTGTTGAATCGTAACGTATGTAAAATGAGAAAATTTGGATTAGTATTATTAGTCTTGGGCTTATTCGGCTGTGCATCTATACCAAAGAAAGCTGAAGCGGTAAAAAAATTTGATGCAGATAAATACCTCGGAAAATGGTACGAAGTAGCAAGGTTTGATTTCCGTTTCGAGAAGAACTTAAACAATACCACAGCAGAGTATTCGAAAAACGACAATGGAACAATAAAAGTCGTGAACAAAGGATATAATTATGTGAAGAACGAATGGACATCAGCAGAAGGGAAGGCGAAATTTGTGAAAGACCCGCAAACAGCACAATTGAAAGTTTCATTTTTTGGACCTTTCTATTCTGGATATAATGTCATAGAATTGGATGCCGATTATAAATATGCATTAGTAGCTGGAGAAAGTTTGAAATATTTGTGGATTCTTTCTAGAACACCAACTATACCAGAAGACATTAAACAGAAATACATTCAAAAAGCAAAAGAGATTGGTTACGAAACTGAGCATTTGATTTGGGTGGAACACAATTCTAATGATTAATGTTAAATGGTTAATTATTAGCGGCATAAAGAATGAATTTAAAGACCAAGGTTACAATTTTCATCCTCTTTTTATTGTCAGTATCAATAAGATTAATAGGTTTTTATGATTTGTTTTATGGCATTGAGTTACTTAAAAATTTAATGATTCAACAGCATAATGACTTATGGAATTTAGAAAACATAATGAATATCATACCTGCTTTATTTTCACTAATAGGAATATTCCTTTATTACTATTGTTTTAAAAGGCATTTAACTCGTAAGTTCTCTGATGTAAGTGAATTTGATGCAACTTTAATTCTTTATGTATTTTTCGATGTATCATTTAGTGTGTTTTTTATTGCTCTAGTTAATGCTAGTTTCGCTTTTGGTTAAAAATAGAATCATAACAAGATTTATTGCCATTCAAACTTCAATAACAACGCATAAATAAATCTTAATGCTTTTCTAACATGAAGATGAATAATCCAACGTTGAATTTCTTTATTTTTGTAGGATGAAATACATATTTATCCTATTCATCGCATTTTCGACTCTTGTTTCTGCACAAGATGAAACATTATCTATCGTTTCTTACAATCTTTTAAATTTTCCGGATGGAAGAGATGATTGTGGTAACAATATAATTGTTCCGAATAGAGCGGACACTTTAAAGAAAATTACAGATTATTTACATCCTGATATTTTTGTGGCTTGTGAAGTTCAAACACAAGCTGGTGTTGATGCCGTTTTAAATGATGCCTTAAATGCCAATGGAAACACAAATTACATTGCAGCAACATTCAACGGTAGTGGATATTTGCACAATGCGATGTTCTATAATTCAGATAAATTGGTGTTGAAAAGTCAAGATGTAGTGGTGAGTTCTCCTCGTGAAATTGATCATTATGTTTTGTATTTAATTGATCCAAGTTTGAATGTGTTTTACGATACTACTTTTATTGAAGTGTACATGATGCATCTGAAAGCAGGGAATTCAAGCTCTAGTGAAGCACAAAGAGATACTCAAACACAATTATTAATGAACTATATGGCCAACCGTCCAACGGATAGAAACGTTTTCTTCTGTGGAGATTTTAACGTTTACAGTTCAGGTGATGATGGATATCAAAACATGACTTCTGGATCTTTCGCAATGCAAGATCCAATTAATACTCCTGGAAATTGGAACAATAGTGCTTCTTATGCTGCCATCCATTCACAGTCTACAAGAATAAGTGGGAATTTTGATTGTGGCTCAAAAGGAGGAATGGATGATCGATTTGATCAAATATTGGTTTCTCAAAATGTGATGAATAATAATGATAATGTAGAATATCAAGCGGGAAGTTATAGAGCCGTTGGGAATGACGGTAATCATTACAATACAAGTTTGATATCTGGAGCAAATAGCATGTATCCAATGGACATTGTTCGCGCTTTATATTATATGTCTGATCATTTACCTGTAGAATTAAAAGTTGATGTCACTTTCCCAACCAGTAACGGATTGGCTTTGGTGCCAACTCAAGACAATGTTTCCTGTAAGGATGGAAGTAACGGAACAGCAACGATTACACCAAATTTAGGACAAGCACCTTACACTTTTCAATGGGATGCAAATGCGAACAATCAAACTACACAAACAGCTATAAACTTAAGTGACGGGACATATTGCGTCACTGTTACAGATGATTTAGGAGAAATTGATAATTACTGTATCAATATTACTGAGCCAGATGCGATGATGTTTAATACATTTATAACACCAGATAACTCAGGAGACTGTCTTGGGAATATTCAAATACTCGTTGGAGGTGGAGTAGAGCCATACACTTATTCTTGGGCTGATTTTCCTTTAAACACATCTTCAGTTGCGAATGATTTATGCACAGGTATTTACGAAGTAACAATAACGGATACCAATGGTTGTGAATTGGTAATTAGCCCAGAAGTTTCTGGAATTGTCGGTTTGAGTTCAGAATCAAATGTTGAAAATAGGATTCAACTTTATCCTAATCCTGCAAAAGAGAAATTAACTGTAAATGCCAATAAAGCAATTGAAGCAATTAGAGTTTTGGCAATCACAGCTCGAGAAATGAATATTGATTTGAATAAAATAAAGGTGAATCTATATGAACTGAATACAGCTGAATTATCTTCTGGAACATACATTGTAATGATGAAAATCGAAGGCATTTGGAGCAGTTCAAGGATTGTGGTTCAGTAGTCATGCCCTATTAGTGCAAGCATACATTACCAAAACGGCCAAGGACAAAATTACATACGAAACCACATTTTTAAAACCAAAAAAACGGGAAACATAAATGTTTCCCGTTTTTTATATCTGTAATTTTCTATTCTAAATCTTTAAATTTCTAGTCTGAAATAGAAAGTTCGCTAGCCACCGCGAGATTTCATCTCGTGGGATAGCGCACTTTATATACAGACTATAAATGTATAACCTCTCCGTAAGCCATCGCTGCCGCTTCCATAACCGCTTCTGACATTGTTGGGTGAGGATGAACTGTTTTGATTAATTCTTCACCTGTCGTTTCTAATTTTCTAACTGCAACTAATTCAGCAATCATTTCAGTTACGTTCATTCCAATCATGTGTCCACCGAGTAATTCTCCGTATTTCGCATCAAAGATTAATTTCACAAAACCTTCTTTTGCTCCAGCAGCACTTGCTTTTCCTGATGCTGAGAATGGGAATTTACCTATTTTCAATTCGTAACCTGCTTCTTTTGCTTGTTCTTCTGTATAACCAACAGAAGCTATTTCAGGTGAAGAATAAGTACAACCTGGGATGTTATTGTAATTTAAAGGCTCAGGAGAATGACCAGCAATCTTTTCAATACAAAGAATTCCTTCAGCACTTGCAACGTGAGCCAATGACTGACCAGGAACACAATCACCAATTGCAAAATAACCCGGTATATTCGTTTGGTAGAAATCATTTACCATTATTTTTCCTTTATCTGTAGCGACTCCAACATCCTCAAGACCAATACCCTCTATATTTGCTACAATTCCAACAGCAGATAAAACAACATCACATTCGATGTTTTCTTCTCCCTTTTTAGTCTTGATATTTACTTTACATTTTCCGTCTTTAACGTCTACCTTCTCAACAGAAGAACCAGTCATGATTTTGATTCCTTGTTTCTTCAATATTTTCGCTAATTCTTTAGAAACATCTTTGTCCTCAATAGGAACAACATTGTCTTGATATTCAACTACAGTGACTTCTGTTCCTAAAGAGTTATAGAAATAAGCGAATTCAATTCCAATCGCGCCAGAACCAACAACCACCATTTTCTTTGGTTGTTTTTCTAAAGTCATTGCTTTTCTATAACCGATAATGTTTTTGCCGTCTTGTGGTAAATTTGGCAACTCACGAGAACGTGCTCCAGTAGCGATAATAATACCTTTTTCGGCAGCATACGTTTCCTTTTTTCCTTCGCTGTCAGTTACTTCAACTTTTTTACCAGCCAACAGTTTTCCAGTTCCATTTAAAACGTCGATTTTGTTTTTCTTCATCAAGAATTGAACACCTTTGCTCATTCCATCAGCTACATCTCGACTTCTTTTGATCATCTTAGTAAAATCCGCTTTTACATCCTTCACAGTAATACCGTAATCTTCAGCATGATTCAAATAATCAAATACATTTGCACTTTTCAATAAAGCTTTTGTTGGGATACAACCCCAATTCAAACAAACTCCTCCAAGTTCTTCTTTTTCTATAATAGCAGTTTTTAAACCCAACTGCGAAGCGCGGATTGCCGTAACATATCCACCAGGTCCACTTCCAACAACAATAATATCGTAACTCATATTCTTAGATTTTTCTTTTTTTTTACGTACCGTAAATTTAATGATTTCAGCTTTAATAATAGGATAAAGGAATAGAATTTTTGAATTGATGCGAAGGAGTGGTCATTTTCTAATAAAACATATGATTTTCTTTAGTAAATATGAGGGTAATTATTTCAATATTCTTTTTGTTGATTTTCTAAATTAAAGAGGCGTTTTTATGAATCACATATTTATTGTCTGGTCGGAAACAGACGATTTTTATTCCCGATTTTATCGGGATGAGAGGTATTTATTCAATCATAATAATTTTTTAAGGTTTTTCCCGATTTCTCGGGACAGGCTATGAGCTTGCTTTGATGCGGTTTAGTTTTCTTTCTTTAGGAGATGCTATAGCATCAGCCGATAAGAAAAAAAGTAAAATATACGCAAAAGAATCAATTTTAATTTTGTGCTGTTTCCGACCAGACACTATTTACGAAGATCCTTATATTTACGTGCAGGACAGAGTTATTTTTTTTGATTATTTTTAAAGTAAGTTACTTGTTCAAACTTAAGTACAATTTCCAAATTCCATTTTTCTAAGATATCATCAATGATATCTTTATAGACTAATTTTGAGTATTCAAACCAAAAAATTACTTCTCTTTTGAATTTAAAAACCTTTCTCTGATTGAATTCCTTACTTCTTAATCATCAGGAATTCGATTGTTTTTAAGATCAGTCGAACCTCTTTCGATAGAAGCTTTATTTTTTAGCCCAAGCTTATTCCACAAATCTTTTTCTTCAGTTACTTCAATAAAATCTAAAGTTTTGAGGTAGCTAATAAATGCGCGCCTTTTGGAATCTTTTTCTAGTATTTTTATACTATAATTGTGCGCAATCTATATTTTAAATTAATCTTTAAATACATACACTATATTACACCAAAGTTTTGATAAAAATAAATCGATAGGTTCATGATTGTATTTGTAAGGTAATTCGCAAAACGCCCCTAGAAATCCCCCATCCAATCTGAAATTATTTTTAACTTTAAGAAAAAAACATATCTCCATGAAATTCACATTTGATATTAAATCACCTCAACAGCAATACATTCAAATTACAGCGGAAATAAGAGCTACGGGAAAGGAAACTACGGTTTATTTTCCTGCGTGGCGACCGGGAAGGTATGAATTGGGCGATTTTGCAAAAAATGTAAATCATTTTCAAATTTTTAATGGAGATGGTCTAGCACTGGAATATCAAAAAACCAACAAGAATACTTGGATTGTTCAATCCGAAGGATGTAAGACTATTACTGTGAAATATAGTTATTATGCAACGGATCTAAATGCTGGTTCCACTTTTTTAGATGATACACAATTGTATGTTAATCCTGTGAATTGTTGCCTCTTTACTGATGAATCATACAACGATCCAATTACTGTTCAGTTGAATATTCCCAAAAATTGGGAAGTTGCTCATTCATTAAATGTGAAAGACAATGTGTTTACTGCAGCGAATTATGATGAGTTGGCTGATAGTCCGTTTATTTGTTCAGCACATCTTCAAAAGTCACAATATGAAGTTGAAGGAACTACCTTTTATGTTTGGTTTAATGGAGACGTAAAGCCAGATTGGGAGCGTTTGTTGACTGATTTTAAGGCTTTTAGTGAGACACAAATTAAATGTTTTTCAAAATTCCCAACAGACGAGTATCACTTTTTTATACAAGTTTTACCTTACCAAAATTACCATGGAGTTGAACATTCAAAATCCACTGTAATCACATTGGGTCCAAGTTATGCTGTATTTGAAGAGTTATACAAAGAATTACTGGGTGTTAGTTCACATGAATTATATCATACTTGGAACGTAAAATCGATTCGACCAAGTGAAATGGTTCCTTACAATTTTAAGAATGAAAATTATTCGGAATTAGGTTATATTTCAGAAGGAGTGACTACTTACATGGGAGATTTGATTTTGTATAAAAGTGGAGTTTTTAATTTAGAGCAATACTTATTAGAAATGAACAAACAAATCCAAAAGCATATGGATAACTTTGGTCGTTTTAATTATTCTGTTGCTGAATCTTCTTTTGATACATGGTTGGATGGATATGTTCAAGGTGCTCCGGGTAGAAAAGTCTCCATTTATACAGAAGGATGTTTATTGGCTTTCATACTAGATGTTCATTTATTGAAGTATACGGATAATCAAAAGAATTTGGATGATTTAATGCGCAGCTTGTACCTTAATTATGGTGATCATGGCAAAGGAATTACAAAAAAAGATTATCAAAACGAAATTGAAAAACTAACTGGCGTTTCTATGCAATGGTATTTTGACGATTATGTGCATGGAACGAAGGCTTATACTCCTTTGTTAATAGATTGTTTTGAATCAATTGGACTGAAATACGATAGCAAGCCTGCAGAAAGTGATTTTGCTGCTTATCTAGGAGCGAAAATTTCAGAATTCAATAATGAAACAGTTATTGTAGCTTTATTTCCAGGAGGAGCTTTAGATATAGCAGGGGCGATGATCGGAGATAAAGTGACCTCCATAAATGAAAAGCTTGTGGCTAACAATGCAAATCGTTGGGCGAAATTCTTTAGACCTGACGAGAAAGAAATTTTAGTGAATAGAAAAGGAATACTGATTAATTTGTATTTGGCTCCATCTGATATTGAATATTACCAAAGTTATTTCATAAAACAATCTAAGAAGCTGGAAAAAGAACAAATTGATACATTTGATGGATGGCGAAATGTCTAAATCTTGATAAAGATGTAAAAAAGTGGCAAAGTCTTAGCCTGCATTATTCATGAATAATACAGGTTAAGGCACTGTTTAAAATCTATACATATTAGGTAATTTATTGTTGTCTAATATTCGTTTACTTCCGCTTTAGTTGTAAATTCAAATTCCATACTGTCTCTTATGATTGCGTGCAATTCATCTATTTCTTTTATTGAGTTTTCAGCATGGATAGAAAGTCTTAAACATTCTTTTTCTTCAGGAACAGCAGGTGAAAAAATAGCTACAGTACCTATTTTCTGTTCATGTAATTTTGATTCTACTAATCTTATTTCTTTCCTGTCTTTTAAGCGCAGTATTTTAATTGGAGAACTCAAATCACTTGTCAAAACAAAAGAGGAGAAAATAGTATTGAAGTAATTTATCTTTTCTTGCATTAATACCTGTTGTTTATTGAAATCTGCGGTTTTTAAAATATATAGCGTACGTGCAACACTATATTCACTTAATGCGGTTGTGTAAATAAAAGAACGGGCGAAATTGGTCAAGTAATCTTTTGATATTCGACTACCTACGACACAGGCGCCGTGGCTGCCAAAAGCTTTGCCAAAAGTGAAAATTCTTATAAAAGGATGTATGTTTTGTTCTTTTGAATACCCTTTACCATTTAACCCATAAATTCCGCCACTGTGGGCTTCATCTACAATTAAAAAAGCTTCATATTGTTCACATAATTTTTGCATTTCTTTCAAAGGTGCTAAATCACCATCCATTGAATAAAGTCCTTCTACGACAACAAAACAGTTATTACTCGTTTGTTGTTTTAACTTTTTTTCAAGATCGTTCAAGTCATTGTGCTCAAATTTTCTCCTTCGCGCTAAAGATAAACGCATACCATCAATTATGCTGGCGTGCGCGCTTTCATCATAAAGAATCATATCACCACGCTGTGGAACACAAGAAAAAACACCCAAATTGGCATCGTATCCTGAGTTAAAGACCAAAGCTGCTTCATCTTCAAAAAATGCAGCACATTTTTCTTCCAACTCAAGGAACAGGGGAGTGGTTCCAGATATTAAACGTGAGCTTCCTGGTTTATCCTCAACTGGGGAAGGTAGTAGGATTTTTACGAGTGAAAGATAATCATTGGAAAAGAAATCAGTAAAACCCTCATAGGAAACTAATTGTCTTATATTTAGTTGTTTGGTTCGCTCATCAAGCTTGGACCTCATGATAGACTCAATATTGTTCATCTAATCTTTTTAAATACGCGTTTATAAAATTCTTATCCAAAATAGCACTATGTCGATTTAAAAATAACTATCATCTAGACTTAAAATAACTGAGTTACATTAAAAGAATCCTTTGTAATAAAATACTTTTTAAACAAGTTTCAGAAGCCACAACTTTCTTATTATGAAACTATACCACTTTACTGGCTGTTATTTCAGCTAATCTTTGAGTCGCTTTTTTGCTTTTACCTTATTAATCGAATCTAGTAGTGTATTCGTTTATTCAAAATCTTAACAAGTCTTCTTTAGTGTTAAAAGTTTAGTTTATTTTGAAATACAAAGTTTACATTCATTATTTAATCTTATAAAACAAATATAAAAATATTATCCATTTATAAGCGTTTAGCGGGCTTAACGTTTGAATTTGTATGACGACAATATTTTTTATTTACCTATCTCTGTTTGGGAATTAGAGTTTTCACATTTATTGATTTAATTCCAATCCTCAAAGAACGGTTCTAACCTGATTTTAATGGGTAGTTGAATTAATAAACAAGTTTAGAATTGTTTATTAAGACATTGGAACATCAAAAATAGTGAAAAAACCGAGGGTTTTGGCTGATACTTTTTGATGCGCTGTAATGGAACGTGGATAACACGGATGCAAGCAACGCGGGTATTCGCGGATTTTTTCACTTTTGGTGAATGCGGATTAAAGCGGATTTTGAAATGATTTAATAGTGTAAGAAAAGATAACTGATATTTATTCTCTATTGAAAAATTTATCCATTAAATTCGTGGTAGAACCAATATTATTTGCGAATCAAAGTAAGATGACCGTGAACAGTAATCGTAACGTCGTCGTAACGTGTTCCTGTTATTTTGTAAAAATAAACACCTTCATTTGCTGGTTTCCCTGAGGGTGTAAGTCCATCCCAAAGTATAGTTCCTGTGTGGTTTGTTCTTTCTTCTACCACATTTCCCCAACGGTTTAAAATCACATAATCGTATCCATTAAAGACATCAAAATCCATTTTAAATAAATCATTGATTTGATCTCCATTCGGAGTAAATACATTTGGAACAATGAAATCAGCTGTAATTAATACCTCTATAGAATAACTATTTGAGCATCCGTTGGCATCTGAAACTATTAGAGTGACTGTTTGGTAACCTAAATTCCCCCAATCATAGACAACATCAGCATCGGTATTGTTTACTCGTGTGTTTTCTGTAAAGTCCCAATACCATTCTACAATAGGATCAGCGGACGAAAATGAAGCATCATAGAAAGTGAAAATTTCAGACGCTTGGCCTTCTAATATTGAAGCGGTAAAAAAAGCATTCAATTCATTTATTGCAACATCAATAGGAGGCAAGATATAGGGTATTTCACAACCAAAATCGTCCGAAATTATTACTGACGGAAGATAATTACCTGTTGTGTCATAGTTGTAAGATAGTATATTAGTATCGTTGATTATGTTTCCGTCGCCAAAAGTCCATTCTACGTTCGTAACTCCAATTTGGTTGTCGACATAGAATTCAAATGTTGGATCGCAAATCGTTCCAACATTTGACCAAGATGGATCTCCAGACGGACCATTGATGGTTAAATAATCTAAAAAAGTAGTATCGTCAGAACATCCGTACTCATCCGTAATATTCATCGTTACACTATATGTGCCAGCAAAAACATAAGTATTTGATGGATTCTGTAAAGTGGAATTATTTCCGTTTCCAAGTGTCCAATTCCATGTTTCGATTGCTCCATATGAAGAGGAAGAATCACCTAATGAAGCAAAAACTGGAGGACAATCAAATTCACCATCTCCATTGATTGTAGCTCCACTAAATGAAAAACCAGCATCAGCATGCGGTAATGATACAATAATTGGCTTCAAGAGTGTGTCAGAACAGCCGTTCACATCTGTTGTGATAAGTGTGATGTCATGATTTTGAGAGCTGTACATACTGCTTTGAACATCATCAAAAACACCTGAATAACTAAAAGTTGTGCCCGACGAAATTCCGTCTATTATCCATTCATAATTCATTGGTCCATCACCAGTGGATTGGTTCATGGCAGTATAATTTTCCAAATCACACAAAACGCTATCAACAATAAAACCTGCTGTAGGTTTGGTTACATCTACATCTATAAAAAAGGGCGGTGAGACACACCCAAACTCGTCCGTTGCGACTAGGGTTGTTGTAAATATTCCCTCGGTTGTGAAAATATCAGAAACTGTTTGATTTACACTTGTTGTAGTTTGTGCTGTATTGTCGAAGTAGGTCCATTCAAAAGATTCTATTGGTACACCGTTCCCTGTAGTAGAGGAGTTGTTTGTGAATGTTACTGTTAACGGCGCGCAACCTGTGGTTGCGTCTGGATTAGCATCTGCAATTGGTAACTCCAAGACGTCCAAAACAAACAAAGTATCCGAATCCACACATCCAGGGAGGTTTCGCACAACATGAATAATATCAAACGACCCTGACCCAGGATAGGTATAGTTATGAGACGGAGTTGGTAATGTGTCATTGTTGCCCATCCAATAGTAATGATTTATAGAGTCGTATAATATGCTGTGTGAGGACTGCGATAAGTCATTAATAAAAATAGATTCACCAAGACAAACTGAATCATTGGTGAATGAAAAATCAGTATCAATATATGATATAGTAATTACAGCAGTAGAACTGTGGGTGCAGCCTGTAGTTGAATTATTAATAAACTGTTCAATCGTGTAGGTTCCATAAGTTGAATAATCATGAGATGTGGATCCTTTATCTGTATCATCAATATCTTGATCATCAAAAAAAGTAGAAGTATTGTCTCCCCAGCTCCATGTCATGTCCGCATCGTCTGATAATTCTCCAATTATAGAAGCATCATTTACGTCTATCGTCACAGGAAAAGAGTTTGGGTTACAGACTATGGAAGTTGAAGGACTAAAACTCGAAACGGGTGCATTTACATAAACAGTTTGCTGTAAAGTAAGGGAGTCTAAACATCCTCGAAAATTAACGGTTAGTGTAACATCAAAAAAACCAGTATCTAATTGATAAATGTAGTTCGGATTACTTGTATTGCCAAGTCCACCATCTCCAAATTGCCATGAGTAGGTAACTTCATTAGGATCATGAGGTACAGAAATGAAAGCATCAGCGTTAAAGGATACAATGTCTGTTGCACATACATTATTTGGAGAATGCGTAAATTCTATTGAATCTATTATACCCACAAATACAGAATCTTCGAATAATGCTGTTTCCACACATCCAGAAGAGGTAGTGACGATTAACGATACATCGTAGACTCCTAGATTGTATGTCTCAATCGGTGGGAATTGTCCATTAAATGTGTTACCATTTCCAAAATCCCAATCCCAATTAACAATTGGATCTTGGGTAGGATTTGGAACTGAGGTGGTATCCGTAAATTGCACGTCTAATGGTTCACAACCTCCTTGTGGATCAATCATAAATCCTGGGTCAATAAGTTCGATTGTTATTAATTCCAACTGCACATACTCGTCGATACATCCAAAAGCATTTTCGACAAGTAGTTGTACATTGTAACTACCTGTATTCAAATAGGAGTGAGGAGGCGGATTGATACCTACATAACTGCTGCCATCTCCGAAGTTCCAATTGAATGTGCTTCCTCCTGAACTTGTATTGGTAAAGGTTATTATGGTCGGATTACAGCCAATGGTTTGATCGACTGTAAAGCTTGCATTTGGCGAATCTAAAACGACAATTGTTTGCGTTGCAGTTTCGCTACAGCCAGAATTTGTATTGGTAGAATTTAAGGTAATTGTATACGTTCCAGGTGCAGTATATTGGTACGAATTATTTTTTTGAGTTGATGTGCTTCCGTCTCCAAAGTTCCAATTCCATGAATTAACGCCGTTTGTAGAAGCATCATTAATTTGAATAGTTTCACCAACACAAACGGAATCGGGTGCAACAATATTAGTTTGAAAGTCATCGACGGTTATTGGTGAAATCAAAGAGTTTACGCAACCTGTTGTCGAGTTGGTTACAGTCAAAGAGACGGTATAAGTTCCTGAAGTTATGTATGTAATTCCTGTTGGGCTTAAATCTGCAGATGTTTGTCCATTTCCAAAGTTCCAATTATAAGTATATCCTCCGTTGCTTGATGTATTTGAAAATGTGGCATTAAATGGCACACTGCAGGCTTGTCCATTTAAAACAAAATCAACAATTGGTAGTGGATTAACAGTAATATATGCTGTTTTAATTTCTACATCCGAGGTTCCATTTTCAGCTTGAATCGTAAGTGTTATGTTATACGTTCCTGGTGAGGTATATATATGAGATGTATTCTGAAGTTGAGAATCAAAACCATCGCCAAAATCCCATGTCCAATTTTCTATAGGAGATCCACCAGCAGATGATAAATCAGTAAAAGTTATTTCTTCGCCAAGACAAATTTCAAGCGTATTCACAGAAAAATTAGCTGTAAGATTTTGTGCAAAAGCTGTACAAGCAAAAAAAAGAAAATATGCTACTAAGAGTTTTTTCATTATAGAGAATTTCTTTTTGAGAGTAAGTTATTAAATATCTTTGTCTCAACCAGTAAATGCATCAAGTATTATTTTAGACGTTTTCAAAAATTAATAGGTTGTATAAAATGAAAAAAACTTTAACTTGTGTTATTCATAAAAACACTCAAAAACGTTGTAGTACAATAATTTATATCAATATAGTAAAGAAGTTTAGTTCTTTAAAATTGAGTGTTTTTTGATTTACTTTCATGCAGTTTCTGCCTTACGCACTTATTGAAATAGAATACTATATCTGCAAAGTCCGATGTCAACTGAACAAAGGGAGCTCACAGCCTGTCCCGAGAAATCGGGAAACACACAAGAAGTGAACAAGCGTAAGTAAAAAAATCAATCAATAGAACTCCAAGGCGAATACTGCGCTCCATGAGATTAGCTTCGCTACTACTTCGTAGTGCGTATGTTCCATACAATTCCATTTTTTCAGAAAAAAGCGATGATACATGATAACTCCTATTTCGCTTTGGAATCATAATTACTCCCAACTTGGTGTTGATGAAAAAACAAACGCAAAGGTTCCAAAATAAATCCTCTTTATTGGAAAAGAATTCAAAACACCACAGTAAGCATTGCTAAAAGTTTGTGAAATACGTGCTTAATGAGCAAAAATCTCATTGTAATTAGAGAAAAGCCAAAGAATACTCTCCTGCATCACTACTTCTGAATTTAGATGTTATTTGCCTAATTGATGAAAAATATATAATGTTATTAAACTAAATATCAGAGATGTAAAACGAGCATAAAATTCAGGTATTCCGAATATTATAATCCACAAATGCATTAGCATTTCATAAAGTGGAGGATTATTTTCTATTGAAAGTAAAAGATAGATTGAAGCAAAATTCATGTGTACGTGATAAATACTAAAAAGACCATCTACAAATCATTAATTGGATCTTCGAAAAACTCCATTCATTACAAGGTCCGTCAAGTCAAGAATGAATAGAATTATGGTATTTTATTTTCTATGCGGATTGGATGTCGTTATTGATTTCAAAACAATCTAAAATACAATGATTTAATCTCCAAAAATAATCAAAAACTAAAACCACAACATTTTAAATTGTGCTTAGTACTTGCTAAATGGAACATTTTTTGAATCTTTGCGATTATCCATGAAGAAAAAACTACTTTTTATCCTATTATTAATTGCTTCCAATGCAATGGCCCAAGATTTATCAGGTACTTGGTCGGGAATATTAATTACAAACGGGCAATCATTAGAGAAATCTGATGTTATTTATTTAAACATAGAAAAAAGCGGAGAACAAATCAATGGTTTAACAAGAATCGAATTACTAGATGACGCTGAATTCGCAGTAAAATCCTTTGAAGGAAAGCAAGACGGGATACAACTTTCATTGATAGAGAAATTAGGGCGACGCTCTTCCAATTCTAGAAAATCTCCAATTTGCAAACTTAATTATGAATTAGAATATAACGATTCAACCGCCTATTTGAAAGGAATATTTAGGAGCTCCGATTGCCGAAATGTGCAAGGAGATGTAATCTTCTTTCGATCTGATCATAATGTGAACATGGAAAAAGAGCCTGAATCAACTCACCTTTGGAAACATCGATTTGTTAAATCTTACAAGAAAGGATATCCTGCTCCAGAAGTTATGAAAGGTGAACAACAAAACTTTAAATTTCAACCTATATTTTTTGCCCATGATAAATCTGAAATCAAACCAGAATTTTACGATTATCTTAATCGCATGGCAAGAGTATTAGATGGAATTCATGATTTACGCATTGAAATAACGGGGCATACAGATGCTGTAGGAACAGACTTTTACAACATTGGATTATCAGAACGCCGTGCAAAAGCTATTAGAGATTTTTTTAAAAGACATGGGATAGAACCCGAAAAATTAGAGATAGATTTTAAAGGGAAAAGACAACCTGTTGACACCAATAAAACGAAGGAGGGGAAACGGAGGAATAGACGAGTGGATTTTAAATTTATCTAATTTCTGAACTAGAAAGTCCAATATCGGCGTTACACTTAATTTTGAAAGCAGTCACTGACGGAAGTCAGCTCCTTGGATTCCAAAATTAAACGTGCCTGGATCTTGAACTTTCTATTTCAGAAATATACATTTCGAAGCAGAATAAAATATAAGTTAATAGATTGTATGGTTTGGCGT
>Ga0307967_1000391_pt1 | contig 30343 bp, 28 predicted proteins | sample OrgLakmetagen648_FD_201828 | JGI IMG/M metagenome (GOLD analysis project Ga0307967, IMG submission 201828) | Saline water microbial communities from Organic Lake, Antarctica - #648 | ecosystem: Environmental > Aquatic > Non-marine Saline and Alkaline > Saline | place: Antarctica: Organic Lake... | reverse complement strand
TGGCTCAGCGTATATATTAACCTTATTCTGCTCCTTTGTTCCTTTCTGATTAATATTTAAAGTTACTCTATTTAATTAAAATCAAACTTAAGACGTATAAAAATAATAGGGCAATTGTCGCTTAACCCAATTTTAAAGGCACTTTTGCGAGGTCGCCATCCCCAAAAATTTTGGGGATAAATTTACTAAAGTTTTTATTTTAAACTTTGGTGGCAGTAGTCCTTCGGTGGGCTTATTGAGAAAAAAAGATAATAAGAAATTCGCCGCGGCGGACGGCTTGTGTTCAACCGAATGATAGTTGCATTTTTTCCGCCCTACTATTCTTATACAAATTCGGTAATGTTCTGATGGCTATGCCTCTTTCACGTTTGATATTTTTTCGTGCCCTTTGTTCAAAAAATTCAATAAAACGAAACAACGTTTGCAGGCCCCCTTTGGGGGCAATCAAAAGCCACCTTCTTAGAAGGTGTGATTTTTATTAGTCTTAAGAAATTGTTTAGGAATGACCGCTCAATTAAGACAATCAAAACTTTTTCTCTTACTTCAGATTAACACTTGATAGTTCAACGTTAGTATTCGCTATTTATCAAGAGTGTCACTATTCCACAACAACCTTTCTGATCACTTTCTCTGTATTACTTCCCGAAAATTCCAGGAAATAAACCCCAGCGGAAAATTTGCTGACATCAATGTTATTTGTGAATTCCCCTTGACCTACTAATTTCCCAGAAATGGAATACATCTTCACTTGATCAAATGAGGAATGATCCTGTTTTACAAACAACTTTTCATCAACGGGGTTGGGATAAACTTTAAAGTTTTTAAAAGTGATATTTCTAATGCCTAAAGTCGCGGAATTATTACGGGAAATCAATTGCGTTTTAGGATCAACTTTTACATCAACCGCTGAAAATCCAGGATTTAGCGTAAAGCTTTGGCCGTTTGAAGTAACCTCTAAAACCGTATTGAAAACTTCCCCAGGATTTCCAGTCAATTCAATTGGCAAACCAACCTCAAAAAAACCTACAGAAGGATGGCTTTGGTCTTGCTGAACCATTACTGAAACAGTTCCATTTCCGGCGGGACTTGCTGTGACATCAAATGAAGGATAGCCTTCGCCATAAATCCAATCCTGAAAAAATTCATTCAAACCTTCGCCGCTTTGGGCTTCTAAAGCCTCTCTCAAATCTGGTGTTTTGGCATAGGAAAATGAAAATTCTGGATCGGTTAAGAAATTTCGAAGTCCTTGAAAAAAATCTTCATCACCAAGTTTCTTACGTAGCATATGCAAAACCATCGCGCCTTTGCTATAAGACAAGCGACCGCTAAAAATCCTGCCCACCGATGTGGTGTCTTGGGCCGGCACATAAACTGAACCACCGTCAACACTGGTAATTCCTTCAACGGTACTTTCCCGCCAGATTTGAAAGCTTGCGGCACCGTCGATTTCCTCATAAATCATTGCGGCCATATATGTCGCAAAGCCCTCGTTGAGCCAAATATCCTGCCAGCTGCCGCAAGTAACTTTATCGCCAAACCAGTGGTGACCAAGTTCATGGGCGATCAATTGCCGGCCAAAATTTCCCATAAATGAAATTGTGGTGTGTTCCATTCCGCCGCCCCAGCCAAATTGCGCGTGTCCATATTGTTCTGAGGAATAAGGATATTCACCAAACTTATCACTGAAAAATTCCATAATATCGACAGTAACCGGTGTATTATTTTGTGCGTAAACCAAATTTTCGGGATAAACGTGATTCACGATTTCAAAGGGGTTTCCTTCGTTGGGAACTGTGTGCGAATAGGTTATATAATTTGTTACGGCGAAAGCCACGAGATAAGCCGGAATGGGAAAACCGTGGTGATAGTGTGTGGTTTTCGTTCCATTTGAAGCGGTTTCACTGACTTGCAAACCATTGGAAACCCCAAAATTTTCCTGGTTATTCGAGTTCATTTCTGGATAATTTAAATATACATCAATCGAATCTACTTTATCGTTAAGGTCCTGCTTGCAAGGCCACCAGGCTTTGGCGCCATAAGGCTCAGAAAGGGTCCAGATAACACCATTTCCATTGTGCGTGGTTTGTTCAAAAGAGCCAAACCCACTGCTGGCCGGATCCCCGGAATAAGTGATGCTCAAGGAATCCAGCGAACCTTGAGAGATCGTTTGGTTTAAAAGAATAACCAATTCAGAGCCTTGATGATTGAAGGTCAAGGCCGAATTATCTTTTTCAACAGCACTCACGCTCATATTGCTATTCAAATCAAAAGTGATCTGATCTATATTTTCCTCAGCTACAAAATGGGAAGTTATCGTCCCTGAAATCGAACTTTGACTTGGATCGACATTGAGGTTCAGGCGTTGGTATTTCAGGTCATAATTGCCGGTGTTGCTCTGATTGTTTGTATAATTTACCCGTGGCGCTGCAGCCTTGGCCTCAGCTTCAGCGATTTCTTCTGTGCTCACATCTTGCGCGTTTACACTTAGATTGCCGATTAAAAATAAGAAAAGAAGTAAAATTTTATAGTTCATTGGGTCTGTGTTTTCTATGGAATAAATATACGAAAACCGTTACAGTTTAGATTCAACCAATAAATAGTGCAAGGATTTTGATTGAACTAAAGCTGCTGAATATTTAAATTTCACCTCAACAAATTTTCAACTAAAATATCCTCGTCCAAATATTTCCAGTGAATTCCTTCGCCATTTCCGATAAAACGCCATTCATCTAACTCTTCTTTCGTTGCATCTCTCAATTTTGAAAACCATTCCAATGGCACTGAAAGTTCACGTCCATCTTCAAGGTAAACAGTCATCTTTGATTGCGTGAAACTAAGTTCAGTTGCACGTATGGTCTTATTTATTGTCAAAGTATTCATCCCATTTGTTTTTAAACGTTTCAGCAAATTCAAAAACCAATTTATGAATTTTTTGTAGTTCAGATGCATTAAATCCTCTTGAATTAATCAATTCCAATTCAGTTAAATTGAATTTAGCTGTTTTATTTTCTTTTTCAACGTGAATATGATTTGGCAAATGGTCATTGCTGTAAAAGAAAAATCGATATCCAATTTTTCTTAACAAAGTTGGCATATCTCAAAGATAAAATAATTGATAGTACTTATTTTGAATTTTTCAAATATTTATTTGTATCATAAAGTCTTTAAGCGTAGAGATCATAGGTTCAAACTTTGATTTTCGCATCAAAAATTTAAAATTTGCAATAATAAATTTGAAATCACTTTTTACTTCCCTGATAAATTGAAAATTTCAAAAGCCGCGCTTCTAAATTTCCATTGAAAAGCTTGATTTTTTTACCGGCGCGAAGGCCGATGTTTTTCATCGCTTCTTTTCCCGAAACGATCATCCAGGCTTCGGAATTTGGGTAATTCTGCTTTAAAGCATCGCCGAGTTCGGAATAAAATTCTTCAACATCAACAGGAAGCCGCTCGTTATAAGGCGGGTTCATTATCAATTGCAAAAAAGTATCGTTTTCTTTTTCACCGCTGAAAAAATCTTCGCGTTTGAGCGTAATAAAATCTTCCATTCCTGCGGCCTCAATATTTTCCCTCGCCATTTCAATGCTTGTGTTGCTGAGATCAGACCCTTGAATAGTGAAGGGGAAATCTTTTATTTTTTTCATCAAGGAATCTTTAATCACCTCATAGAGTTCGGGGTCAAAATCGTCCCAACGTTTAAAACCAAAAGAATCGCGTTTCAAATTTGGCGGAATGTTGCAGGCAATGGTCGCCGCTTCGATTAAAAAAGTGCCGCTGCCGCACATCGGGTCGAGCAAACGGTGCTGACCATCCCACCCGGAAAGTTTGAGGATTCCCGCCGCCAGGACCTCATTGATCGGCGCGGTGTGGTTATGGATTTTATACTTTCTTTTGTGCAGTGATTCACCGGAAGTATCGAGCGCGATGGAACACATTTGATTTTCGATGTGTACGTCCAGGGTCAAGTCTGAATCTTCTTTTTGAACCGTAGGCCGTTCACCGGTCTGTTCCCTAAAAAAATCGACAATGGCATCTTTAGCACGAAAAACCACAAAACCCGAGTGCGTAAATTCTTCTGAATTGACGGTGGAATTAATTGAAAAAGTGCCGTCTTTAGTGAGGTATCTATTCCAGTTGATCCCTTTGATTTTAGAATAGAGTTCCTGTTCATTTTTGACGCGAAATTGATGAACGGGTTTTAAAACCCGCATCGCCGTGTGCAGGGAAAGGTTTGCTTTATACATAAAGCCTTTGTCGCCTTCAAAACTCACATTTCTAATGCCCTTTTTGACATTCATCGCGCCGAGTTTCTTCAGTTCCTGCGCCAGCACTTCTTCCAGGCCAAATAAAGTTTTGGCAATCATTTGAAAGTTTTTTTCCATAATCCGTCTTAGCTTGTTTGCAAAAATACATTAATTTTGTGGCTTATGGCAAAAGCAAAACCCAAATGGTATGCTGAATGGTTTGACACACCTTTTTATCATATCCTCTATCAAGATCGGGATTACAAAGAAGCGGAAGCTTTTATGCGCAATCTCATCGGTTATTTAAAACTGAAACAGGGTGATAATATCCTGGACTTAGCTTGCGGAAAAGGCCGGCATTCGATTTTTCTCAATCAAATGGGCTTTGATGTTTTGGGCACCGATCTTTCCGAAAACAGTATTTCGCAAGCCAAAAAACACGAGCATAAGAATTTGCGGTTTAAAGTCAATGATATGTGCCAACCTTTAGATCAAAATTTTGATGCGGTTTTTAACCTCTTTACAAGTTTTGGCTATTTCAAGAAGGAAGAAAATAACCTGAAAGCGGTCAAGGCAATTTCTGAAAATTTAGAGCCCGGCGGGTTTGCCGTCATTGATTTTATGAACACTCATCAAGTCAAAAAAAACCTCATTCCCGAAAATGAAAAACAGGTTAATGGCATCAATTTCCACTTAAAACGCTGGACTGATGGCGAGTTTATTTTTAAAAAAATAAAATTCAGTTTTGATGGTGAAAATCACAGTTATGTCGAACGCGTGAAGTGTCTTGAATTAGATGATTTTGAACGGTATTTCAAAAAGTCGGGCTTGGAAAAAGTAGCGGTGTTTGGAAATTATGCGCTCGATGATTTTGACCAAGATGAATCTGAGCGTCTCATTTTAATTGCCCAAAAATGATGGCTCTTTGGATTCCCATTCTCGCGGTGGTCATCGGTTTTGTGGTCGCCAATTTCTTCAAAACTTCTGAAGGCCTGCTGCAATTGCTCATTTCCTTTAGCGGTGCCTTGCTTCTCGGGCTCACGATACTCAAATTTTTGCCCCATGTTTTTGAACATCCCAATGAATGGACGCCGGCCTGGATTCTTTTGGGAATACTGATTCAGCTCTTTCTGGAATTTTTCTCAAAAGGGATAGAGCACGGGCATTATCATTCAGAAGGGCAGGGCAGCGGGTTTCCTTTTTTACTGTTTATCAGTCTTTGCCTGCACGCACTTTTTGAAGGTTATCCCATTGAAGACGATTCCGCTTTATTGATTGGTGTGGTGATCCACAAAATTCCGGTTGCCCTGATTTTAGCATCGTTTATGATGAACAGTGGTTTTTCGCGCTGGAAGCAATTTATTTTTCTGGGGATTTTCGCGCTGATGACGCCGCTCGGGGCTTTGCTGCGTTTGGAAATAGGTTTTATAGCTCAGGCAGCGCAAATAATCGAACCCCTTGTGGTGGGGATTTTTCTGCATATTTCTACTACTATTTTGTTTGAATCTTCGAGCAACCACAGTTTTGATTTGCGTAAAATGTCGGCTATTTTACTAGGATTGGTTTTGGCTTTTTTGCTGTATTAATTCCAAATTGTTAACCTGAACCTGCCCGTTCTCTTCAAGTGGGCTCATTTCAGGACCTTTTCCAATGGATTGTACTTTTTTTAAGCCAAAAATTGAAACTTCTCACGGATCACGCAAAACAATTTTGAACCCTAAATGTCAAGGCTTGGTGAAATATTTCTTACGCAGCCAAAAGGAAACCCGAACTAACAAAATCAAAGCTGGAACTTCCACCAAAGGACCGATAACCCCGGCAAATGCCTGTCCTGAATTCAGTCCAAAAACGGCGATGGCAACCGCAATGGCCAATTCAAAATTATTTCCTGCCGCCGTGAAAGCTACCGAAGTTGTTTTATTGTAATCTGCACCAGTGGCTTTGGTGACGAAAAAACCAATGATAAACATGACTGCGAAGTAGATCAAAAGTGGAACGGCGATAATCAAAACATCCATTGGGATTTCTACTATCAGTTCGCCTTTTAGCGAAAACATAATTAGGATGGTGAATAAAAGTGCAATTAAGGTCATTGGCGAAATCGCTGGGATAAACCTGTCTTCATACCATTTTTCGCCTTTTAATTTCACTAAAATAAACCGGCTTAAAATGCCCAGAACAAATGGAATTCCCAAATAAATGGCCACACTTTCGGCGATAGTGGAAATTGAAATGTCAACAATCGCCCCTTCAAAACCAAAATAGGGTGGAAGCACAGTGATGAAAATCCAGGCATAAAAACTGTAGGCAAATACCTGAAAAATACTGTTCAAGGCCACTAAACCTGCGCCATATTCGCTACTGCCTTCGGCGAGATCGTTCCAAACGAGCACCATCGCAATGCAGCGCGCTAAACCGATTAAAATCAAACCAACCATATATTCAGGGTGATCGCCGAGAAATATTATAGCAAGGACGAACATCAAAATTGGCCCGATTATCCAATTGAGGAGAAGTGAAATGGAAAGAATTTTTACGTTGCGGAAAACCTTTGGCAATAAAGCATAATTTACTTTTGCCAATGGCGGGTACATCATCAAAATCAGCCCGATGGCTATGGGAATATTTGTGCTGCCACTATTAAAAGAATTGACTATATCTGGAAACGACGGATAAAAATAACCGATCCCAACGCCAATGATCATCGCCATGAAAATCCATAAAGTGAGGTTTTTGTCGAGGAAATTTAATTTTTTTGGTACAGTCATTTAAGAATTATATTAATTTAACAACAACCACTGTTTGGTTTGCACGAATTTTCAGTTTGATTGTCTTTTTGATGTGCTTTTTCCGTTGGGATTTCACATTTTTCTTTGGCCAAACAATCGGTCTGTTTTGTGGTTAACAGGAAGTTTGTTCCGTCAAAATCCAAACCAAATTTCCCAATAGTTTCTGCCTGGTATTCGACTTCAATTTCCAAGTTTCCAATGCCCATTGCTCTTTCTGACAGCTCAATAATATTCAATAACTTTCTAGGATGTAGCCGGTGGTCATAATCATTGGCATTCCAAAGCTGGAAGTTGACTACTTCTTCTTTACGTCGGGTTCCGCCGCAATCGATAAAATTTTTGGTTATTTTCCCCACTTCGGTAACGTGAAAATGGGGTGGGACAAACTCGCCATTGGGCAGTTGAAAAGCAATTTTTTCTAATTCCTTGATTGCTTTTTTTACGTTTGAAAGCTTCATGGTTTTATCTGTTTAGTGTGATTATACGATTGAGTAACCTAAAATTTTTTAACAACAATCCGGTTTTGGAATATCGTGGTTCAGGAACTCAAGCATAATACTTCTCATTTCTGCCCAGTTTTCAATGTGAATGCAATAACAAACACTTGTCCCTTCCACATTTCCTTTGATTAAACCGAGCTGTTTTAATTCCTTGAGGTGTTGGGAAATTGTGGGTTGCGCAAGTGCTATTTCCTCAACCAAATCACCACAAACGCAGCTTTTAATTTTGAACAGATGTTCTAAAATTGCAACCCGCGCCGGATGTCCAAAAACTTTGGCAAACAAAGCGATTTCGTTTTGGCGATCTGAATAGAGTTCTGTCTTAGCTAATCCCATTGTCTTAATATTTATTCATTGCAATATTACGATAAATAAATAATTCACGCAAGTAATGGTCTTTTAGGCTGAGCCTCAAATTTATCGATGCTGTCAGGTTGTTGATCTCTTTTGTTATTGTAGTAGAAAAAAAAACACTTGGTTTCTGCCGTGACAGATAGGGTTAAAAAAGTTCATTTCGAGTTGCAACTGATTAGTTGCCAATTTTCAAAACTATAGCAAAAATTATTCTAGTTTTTCTATATTTACGCACTCTTAACAATGTCAGCAATATCAGCAATGTCAAAATTTTATACCGTTTTTCTTTTTAGTTTTTTATCCTTAATTTTTTTTACTGCGGAAGCCCAAGTGCAGGGGACAATCACAAATATAGAAGGTGATTCCCTGAGTCAGGTCAATGTTTATTTATCGGAAGATTTTTCTGGCACCAGCTCTAATGAAAATGGCTATTATGAATTGAAAATGGACAAGCCCGGCAAGAAAACCATCGTCTTTCAATATTTGGGATATAAAACCCAGCGAAAAAAAATAAGGATTCAAAACCAGCCGTTCAAACTCAATATTCAGCTCAAAGAACAATCCACTGAACTTGATGAAGTGGTGCTCAATTCCGATGAAAACCCGGCCGACCGGATTATTCAAAAAGCAATCGACAACCGCGAGAAAAATAAAGCTCGGATAAAAGAATATAAAGCTGATTTTTATTCCAAAGGATTGATCAAATTAGAAGATGTCCCTGAGAAAATTTTGGGTCGCGATGTAGAAACCTCAGGTATTTTGCTGGACTCAACCCGAAGCGGAATCGTTTATTTGTCAGAGACTTTTTCAAAAATAAAGTACCGCGCGCCTGATAATTTTTATGAAAATATCACGGCTTCAAAAGTGAGCGGCGAGGATCAGGGCATCAGTTTCAACAGCGCCGAGGAATCTGATTTTTCCTTTTACGATAATACCATTGGCCTGAATGCTGAAATCGTTTCGCCCATCGCAAATTATGCCTTTAGCTATTACGATTACAAACTGGAATCGGGCTTTTATACTGAAAACAACACGCTGGTCAATAAAATTAAGATCATTCCAAAACGCCCGAAAGACCGCGTTGGGTTTGGCTATATTTATATCACTGAAGACGATTGGCAAATTTATGGCATCGATTTAAAAACCACTGGTGAATCCACGCAAATTCCTTTTATAGACACCCTTTCCATCAAACAGAATTTTAGTTTTTCAAAGGCCAATGATTTTTGGGTGAAACGCACACAAAATACCTCTTTTTCCTTATCTGTTTTTGGGCTCAAAGCAAAAGGTGATTTCACGGCGATGTACAGGGATTATGATTTTAACCCAAATTTTAGCGATGAAGATTTCGGCAGAGAAGTTTTGAGTTTTGAAGAAGGCGCGGCAGAAAAAGATTCGGCTTTTTGGATAAAACAACGCCCAATTTCGCTTACCAGTGAAGAGTCTCAGGATTATCAAAGAAAAGACAGCTTAAAGGAAATCCGGAAATCTGAGAAATATTTGGATTCCGTGGACCGTAAAAACAACAGTTTTGGATTGAATGATCTCTTGTTTGGTTATACCTATCGTGATTCTTATGAAGATTGGCGCATTGGTTTCAGTTCGCCACTTTTGGGAACGCATTTCAATACTGTTCAAGGCTGGAACACGAATGTAAATTTATCTTATACCGAAGTCCAGGATGAAGATAAAAACAAGCTTTACCGCATTTTCAGCGATATGAGTTATGGGTTTAGTGATGAGCGCTACCGCGTAAGTGGTGGTTTTGAAAAACAGTTTAACAATAAGTCAAAACCCTTTTTGAGTCTCAAAGGCGGAATCGAAGCCACGGAAATCAACGACCGAAACCCAATTCCTTTGCGGATAAACGATGTTGCCAATATCTTTTTTGAGCGTAATTATTTAAAGTTATATGACCGGCTTTACGCGCAAGCCGATTATTCTGAAGAATGGTTCAACGGTTTTCGGTTTTATGGAACAGCCTCTTTTGAAAAACGCAAGCCATTAATAAACTCGACCGATCACGTGATCGTGAATGATGACAATGGCGGCTATACCGCAAACAATCCATTTCAGCCGCAGAATTTTGGTTCACTGCCTTTTCAGGAACACAATATTGTGAAATTAAAAGCCAAGGCAAGGATCAATTTTGGTCAGGAATATTTCAATTATCCCGATGCTAAAATCAATGCGCCAAATCAAGATATTCCCACGTTTTACCTGACTTATGAAAAGGGCCTCGGCGCAACAGTCGACGATTATAATTTTGATCATCTTTCACTTAGTGTGGAACAAACGGTGGAATTTGGCAACAAAGGTGAATTTGAGTATTTGGTGAACGGCGGAACTTTTTTCAACGATGGCGACGGAATGGCCCTGGTCGATTTTCAACATTTTAGGGGCAATCAATTCCGCTTGGCGACCGAAGCTTCTTATGTGGGGCGGTTTAATTTGTTACCTTATTATGCCTTGAGCACCAACGACAATTATGCCGAAGCGCATCTGGAACACAACTTTCGCGGATTTATACTCGGTAAAATCCCGTATGTAAACGAATTGAATTTTAACCTCGTCGCTGGCGCCAAAACTTTATTGACAGCCGGTAACAAGCCTTACTCAGAGTTTTCACTGGGCTTGAGCAATGTAGGTTTTGGTGATTTCAGGTTTTTGCGCTTTGATTATGTCCAGAGCTATTCCGGTGGTTTTCAGGAAGGCGCGGTGATTTTTGGTCTTCAGTTTTTAAATGTTTTGGAATAGAACTGAAATCGAAAATTTAAAGAACCCGGTTCAGCTTTCGCGCGATCAAGTTTTCCAGATGTTTATAACGCATTACTTCCTGAATGCTTTGCGTGTTTTGCTCTGTGCGGTCTTCGTTGAGGTTTTCGATGATATTTGCAATTTTTTTACGGACTAATTTCAGTTTCAAATTCCAAATCGTCTCACTGACCTGCCGGGGTTCCAACTCAGTTTTGTCCTTCACAAAAATATTCTTTCGTTCCCAGTTGTGAAGTTCATAAGTTTCGTGCTGCATTAAAATATTACTGACTTCTGAAGCTTGGTCAGGACTGAGTGTGCTGATAAAGCTTTCAATTTTTAGTTGGTTTTTTTGTTTGAATTCATTCAAAATATTTTGAAAAATCGCTTGAAAATTTGAGTTGGTAAATTTGATTAGATCTTCCTTAAGATCCCAGAAAATTTTCTCATAAACTTTAAATTCTTGCCTTACCGTTTCCAGTTCGAGTTCGCCTTCTTCGTTTTCTATCAGAATATAATCGACAAATTCACCATTTTGTTCGCCATAGATAAGCAACAAACTGATGAGGTTGCGTTCCAGTTCATATTGCGGGTCAATTTCTTCGAGCTTTGATTTCTCTTGCTGTTCTTTGACCACTGCCATATTTTCTTGCGGTCGGCTTTTGCGCTGGCGTTCAGCTTCTTTTTCAGCTTTGGCGTTCAATTGTGCAAGTGTGCTGTAAAGGACGCGTTCAGAAACATCCATTATTTTGCTGCATTCCTTCAAATAAATCTCTTGCCTGATTTCATTTGGGATAACCGCGACACTTTTCATAATATCCCGTGTCAATTCAGATTTTTTAATGGGATCGCCCTGAGCTTCTTCCATTAAAAGTGAGGCCTTGAACTTGATAAAATCCGTGGCTTTTTCTTCGAGAAATTCCCTGATTTCGGTTTCTTCGTGGTTTTTAGCAAAACTGTCGGGATCGTCACCTTCTGGAAAGGTGCAGACTTTCACGTTGAGGTCTTGTTCCAGGATCATATCGATTCCACGCATCGACGCGCGAAGCCCTGCTGCATCGCCGTCAAAAAGCACAGTAATGTTTTGCGTCAATCGGCTAATGAGCCTGATTTGATCAGTGGTGAGGGCGGTTCCCGAAGAAGAGACCACATTCTCAATTCCGCTTTGATGAAGTTGGATGACATCGGTATAACCTTCCACGAGATAACAGCGGTCTTCCTTGGCAATGCTTTGCTTCGCTTGATAAATGCCGTAAAGGACTTTGCTTTTGTGATAAATATCGCTTTCCGGCGAATTGAGGTATTTTGCCTGGTTTTTAGCGTTGCCGAGGATCCTTCCGCCAAAACCCAAAACGCGTCCGGCCATTGAGTGAATGGGGAACATCACCCGGCCTTTAAAACGGTCAAATTTTTTGGTCTCGATGCCTGATGAAGCATCGCGTTTTACAACCGTTAAACCGGTTTTTTCAAGGTATTCGAGTTTCATTTGCTTGCGCAGGGCTTCATCGGTAAAAGCCGACCATTCATCTGGCGAATAGCCCAAACCAAATTCTTTAATGGTTTCCCGCGTAAAACCGCGTTCCTTGAAATAACTCAATCCGATGGCTTTGCCTTTTTCGGTGCTCAGCAACTGATTTTGAAAAAATTTATCAGCAAAATCAGTGACGACATACATACTTTCGCGCTCACTGGCCTGCTCTTTTTGCTCATCGGTCTGTTCGGTCTCCTCAACCTCGATGCCATAACGTTTGGCGAGATATTTCAGGGCTTCGGGATAATTGAAGTGCTCGTGCTCCATTATAAATGAAATGGCATTTCCGCCTTTCCCGCTACTGAAATCCTTCCATATCTGTTTCACCGGTGATACCATAAAACTTGGCGTGCGCTCATCTGAAAAAGGACTGAGGCCTTTAAAGTTACTACCTGATTTTTTCAACTGCACAAAATCGCCAATGACCTCTTCCACGCGGGCGGCGTCAAAAATTTTGTCTATGGTAGCTTGCTTAATCATTTGATGGATTTTCCAATTTTTGAACTTACGAAAATAAGCATTATAAAATTAGTAGTGTTTGATTAAAGACTTAAGACCGCTGCGCTAAATGACGTAGGACTGAAGAATGAATTTGAAATAAATGGTAATCAAAATTTTACAAAAAATGGGTGGTGTGTTTCGCGACAGAATTCAAGATTCTAAAGTAAAAGAAATTTTACTGAGGTTTATTACTCAAAATTGGTGATCCCGAGTGTTGAAGAATAGGTTAAAAAGTTTTGTTAGAGACCATTAATATAGATTCTAAGTTTATCTAACGTTAAATTATTCAGTTGTTTTAACTGCTACATTTTTCGGTTGACCGCTGACTTTGAGGATAAAAAACTTTTTTTGGAAATATTTATTAACCGGGTTTTTAGGGTTGAGGCTTTCCTTAAAATAAACCTTTACAGTATTGTTTTTTCGAACCACCGAATCCAACTTCACATCATTAGTGTTTTTGTCTTTGTTCTCATAAGGAACAGTGAGAACCGAGGCTTTGTCAAAATCAACTTTCGGCTGGTCAAGTCCAGGCGTTATCATTCGGTTCATTTTTGAATACACTTTAAAAAGCCCGGTTTTATCGGTGATAATTTCGACCTTCTTTTGATCTAAAAAACGTCCATTCCATTTTTGTAAAAGTTCATACTCAAAATCATTGTTTTTGCTTTTTTCTTCCGCGCTTCCGCATGAAGTAAGGGTTAGAACGAAAGGTATAATTAAAATTAAAAATCGCATAAGGCTATAAATTTAAAAAAGCTGCCTACTCAAAAAAGGCAGGCAGCTTTTATGGTTTAAAATGAAAATCGAATTACTCAATAACAATTTTCTTTACAGAAGTTTTATCGCCATTGTTCACTTTCATCAAGTAAACACCAGTGGCGAGATTACTCAAATTAATACTTGTGTTCTGTCGCATCGTTTTATAACTCTTTTCAAAAACCTTTTTACCGGTTATTGAAAAGACGCTCAAATCAGTTTCACCGGTAAAGCCTTCAGTAGAAATATTTACTGTTCCACTGGAAGGATTTGGGTAAACTTTAAATTCATTGGCAGCGGTTTTGTCCTCGACAGAAAGATTGACCTGCTCTTTGTCGCAGAAATTCAAGGTTACTGAATTTACTGATCCTGATGGCGCGCCGTTGATCCGATAGACTATAAATTGATAAGTTCCTGCCCTATTCTGGCCATTATATTCGCTTAAGTCCAACAATAAGGGTTGAACGTTCTTCCCATCCAGTTCACCACAAAACGCATAAGGCGAATTTCCTTCGCTATCAAAAGTGATGTTATAATCAGAAGCAGCTCCAGTTGAACAATCTGGATTTGGAAAATACACTACTTTCCCTTGAGGATCAAAAGGGGTCCCTGCTACAATCAATAAATCATTGATTACTGTGTTTTCCAGCTCAAATTGAATCTCTAAATCTTCTATCGTTCCTTGATCAGAAACATTGATGACAATCGGTGTGGGTTGACCGTTGATACTTGAAATGTCCACTGGGCTATCTGAAGAATAATCAGCGCAATCCAAAGAGATTTTTGAACCGATTGAAAAGGCCGGGCTTGCGGCATAGAAAATATTGTTGGCAGCTTCCACAAGGATATAAGCTTCATCAACATCCATATTTGGCATTGTGATTTCTTCTTCACCATCATTGGCTGTATTTTGAACGATGGTGTCAAAATTTTCACCGGCATCGGTGGAAAGTAGAATATTCACATTAGCAGCATTAATGGGCGCAGAGTTTGTCCCGCTAACGTCCCATTCAAGGTTGTGCGTTTCACCGAGTTCAAAACCATCGAACTCTTCAATGGAAGAAACTTGAAATGGGCCAGCATTTCCTAAAACATAAACTTCCATATCATCTGAAGCCGTTTGACCGCCTTCAGAATTATTGTCGCGAACTTCCACCACAAAGTCAAGGCTGCGGGCTACTGTTGGGGTCATTTCCCACTGCTTGAAAAGCGAACCGTTCAAGACGGCATCAAATTTAGGGAAATAACGAAAAGAATCTGTTGTGGGCAAAAAGACCCTGTAATTTGGACTACTGTAAGAGGTTGGGGAAGGGAAGTGATAAGAACCCAATTGATCATCATTATCGTTAGCCTGCTCCCAGCTGTAAGTTAACTCATCCCCTGCATCAGGATCGCTAGCATCTGCCTCTAATTTGAAAGCCGTGCCACTTGGAATAGTGTAATCGCTTCCGGCATCGACAGATGGTGTTGAATTATTTAATTCTTCTTCAGTAGCACAGTTTGTCGTTACCACATAATTTGAAATCTGTTGAATGCTATAATGCTGAAACATTCCATCGGACGCTGGTTGAACATCATAAAATTGAGTTGCACCGGCATAAGCCATAATTGTGGTCCCAGATCCTGGTTCCTGACTGGCATTTGTGCCTTCATCCCTGGAAAAAGTGTGGTTTGCGCCAAATTGATGCCCCATTTCGTGGGCGATGATCATGGCATAAGCAAAACCTTCAGGGCCGCCAGATGTTGGTCCGGCAACTGCACCACCTTTAAAACCATTTGCGCAGACACAAGAAATGCAACCAGAAAACCCACCTTGAACTTGTGGGCTAAAAATAATCCCTAAATCATAATTTGATTCACCAATGGAATCTGTGATAACACTTTGAACCTGAGAACTCAAATCAACAGTTGCGTTTACGCCAGTACCTTGAACGGTATAAGGGTCAGTGTCTGGATCTAAAAAAACAAGGTCATCGTTATTGTCAATCAATTCTAAATGAATGGCGAGATCGCGTTCGTAAATTGGATTGATAAAAGCCAATAGATCATTGATTGCAGCAAGTGAACTTTCCATTGTCCCACCGTGAAATTGACTGAATTCACCATCAACAGTTGCGACCAGTTCATAAGTTCTCAAAGTGTTATCATCTGTATCGAGGCTTGTGGTATTACCTTCAGAAGTAATGTCCGCCATTTCGTTGAGGCATTTTACCTCTTCACCAGCATTAATCTGATTTTTAGAATAAAAAAGATAATTATTTGTATTTTTTTCGGCCTGTTCAACGATAAAAGTTCCCTTTTCTGCACTCATAATCAGAGCTTGAATATGATCGTTTGATATTGAAATGCTGACCGTTGATCCGGCTTTATTTAATGCTGTTCCGCGATATGACTTGATTGATGGATATTTAGCGGAAAGCCCTTCGGAAAAATTTGAAAATTCCTTTACCTTATAAGTTGTCAAGTCGCCATTTGCATTTGGCATTTGGATAGTTGATTCCGAGGCAGAATAAAGCGCTTGTTTAAATTGATCCAGATCCAACTGATATGAAGTAGCTGATTTTTTTAATTTGTCAGTTTGTTCAGTTCCGTCGCTCTGCCAATAGTTTTGTTGTGCTTGGGCGAAAGAGGCCAATAAAAAGAGACTTGCGTAGATAAAATGTTTCATAAGATAAAATTCTTCTTTATTTTTGGGCGGAAAGGTAAGAATGATTGGCAAGGTCTCTGAGTTTATTATGTTAAAAATTCAAGTGGGTTTTATTTATTGGGAAATTTTAAGATTGGCCGGAATAGTTGTGGATTGTAGGTTTTATAAGGGCTAAATTTGCCCGTAATTCAAAAAAAATCGTTCTTTGCTCTGATCTAAAATTCAATTTTTGGCTTACCGCAATTTCATAAAACCTTTTTTTGACTGGATTACAGCTCTTGTGTTTTTAGTGCTGTGCTCCCCCTTTTTTATTATTTTAATTCTCATTCTTACCTTGGTTCACAAAGGATCACCTTTTTTCGTCCAACAACGAATTGGACTAAAAGGGGGATATTTTTCAATTTTAAAATTTAGGACCATTAATAAGACCGGGGAAATCACTGCTTTTTTAAGTTTTCTGCGTAAGACCAAATTGGACGAGACCCCGCAAATCCTGAATATTTTAAAAGGGGAAATGAGCTGGATTGGCCCGAGACCCGACATCGCTGGATATTATGATACATTAAAAGGTGAAAACAGAAAAATCCTCGATCTAAAACCCGGGCTCACGGGAATTGCGTCTTTAGCATTTATTGATGAAGAATTCATTTTAGCTGAAAAGGAAAATCCAATGCACTATAATGACACTATTATTTTTCCTGAGAAAGTGAAATTGAACCGCTATTACCGGCGCTATATTTCATTTACTTTAGACTTAAAAATCTTAATAAAAACCTTAATTTTACTCCTTAAACCTAAGAAACCAAATAACTGATGGCTCAAGATAAAATTTGGCTCTCTTCCCCAGATATGGGCGGGACCGAACAAGATTATGTAAACAAAGCTTTTGAAGAAAACTGGATTGCACCGCTGGGGCCAAATGTGAACGGCTTTGAAGAAGATATCCAAAAATTTCTGGGTCAGGATAAAAATGTCGCTGCACTCAGCAGCGGGACGGCCGCGATTCACCTCGGATTATTGCAACTCGGTGTTGAACGCGACGATGAGGTTTTGTGCCAAAGTTTCACGTTTTCGGCGTCGGCAAATCCAGTGGCTTATCTCGGCGCAACACCCATTTTTATCGATAGCGAACCCGACACCTGGAATTTGTGCCCAAAACAATTGGAACGCGCCATCAAAGACCGTATTCAAAAAGGTAAAAAACCCAAGGCCATTGTCGCCGTTCACCTTTATGGAATGCCGTGTAAAATTGATGAAATCGAAGCCGTGGCAAAAAAATATACCATTCCCGTTCTGGAAGATTCTGCCGAAGCTTTGGGCTCGACTTATAAAGGAAGAAAGTGTGGGACTTTTGGACGTTTTGGTGTGCTTTCGTTTAACGGAAACAAAATAATCACCACCAGTGGGGGCGGGGCTTTAGTCTGCCCTTCTGAAGAATCAAAAAAAAACACGGTTTTTTATGCGACTCAATCGCGTGATCAAGCGCCGCATTATCAACATTCAAAAATTGGTTATAATTATAGAATGAGCAATATTGTCGCTGGCGTTGGCCGCGGGCAAATGGAAGTGCTCGACGGTCACGTGGAAAAACGCCGCGCAATGCACTCATTTTATCACTCGTTTTTTGAAAACATCACAGGTGTTGACGTTCTCACTGAACCATCAGAAGAATTTTTTAGCAATCACTGGCTATCGGCAATTCTTGTCAATCCAAAAGAATTGAACGGCTTCACCCGCGAAGATTTAAGAATGGCATTTCAAGAGGAAAATATTGAAAGCCGCCCGCTTTGGAAACCGATGCACTTGCAACCTGTTTTTGAAAATGCACCGTTTTATGGCGATGGAACCTCAGAGCGTTTGTTTGAAAATGGATTGTGTTTGCCGTCAGGTTCAAACCTCACAGACGACGATAGAAACAGAATTAAATCAGTTCTCGAAAACGTCTTTAAAAAATGAATATCCACGACCTCATCAAAACCCGCCGATCAGTTTTTCCCGCGCAATACACTGAAGAACCGGTTTCAAAAGGAGAAATAAATCAATTATTGGAAGCAGCGAATTGGGCGCCGACACACAAAAAAACAGAACCCTGGCGGTTTAAGGTTTTACGCGACAAAAAAACAGAATTTGCTGATTTCCTTGTTGAAAGCCTTAAAACAAAATCTGAAAAACCACTTTCAGAATTCAAGCAAGATAAAATCCGCAAAAAATTCAACCAATCCTCGGCGGTGATTGTGATTTGTATGCAACGCGATAAAAAAGAGCGCATCCCGGAGTGGGAAGAAATTTCGGCAACGGCGATGGCGGTTCAAAATATGTGGCTCACTGCGACAGATTTGGGAATTGGAAGCTATTGGAGTTCACCAAGAAAACTGATCCCACTGGCATCCGACTATTTTAACCTGACAGAAAATGAGCGCTGCCTCGGTTTTTTATACATTGGAAATTATGACACTGAACTTCTCGATGGCGAGCGAAGCCCTGTTGAAGAGAAGGTGGAATGGATGTGATCATAGCTTTTTAAGGCTTTTTCACCTAATCTATCAACTTCAGATACACTATTTTCATTGTAAAGGTTTCAATTTTAATGAAACCATATCTTTTTTCAAGCAAAACAAAAGTCAATTCATTACATATATTTGTCAAATTAGCCATCCCCCGAAAACACTTTTAAAGTTCAGCCGAAGCACTGTTTTTACTGGTATTTTGAAGGCTTTCAAAATAGGAAAACTGTTTAAAAAGTTATATCTTGTAATCGCAAAAAAACAAATATCACTTTAAAAACAGTTTGATGAGCAAGGTACTAACAAAAAACCTGCCTGCCGGCAGGTAGAGATACAAACCCAATTCGGCGATTATTTTTCACGCCAAACGAACCTGACCAAGCCAGAGACCCGTTGTTTCAAAGATATGGTTTTGGGGATATTGAAGTCCAAATCCGTTTTCGTGAACCAAATTTCCGCTTCGCTCAGAGAGCCCTTAAAATTAAAGGACGTCTGCAAGCGCCTTTCGGCCCAGTACCTAAAAAAAGATTATGCCGAGAATATTTGCGAACACCATCTTGCATCCGTGGCCCCTGGTATTTCAAAAGACGACCTTATAGTCATGGACGGCACAGATATCAGCAAAAAGCACGCTAAGTTCATGGAAGGCCTGGAGTTTGTTAGAAATGGGGATATCTCGGCAATAGGCCTTGGCTATAATGTCCTGAACATAAATGCAATAAACGGCCACAAAGAGATAACACCACTTCACAGCAAGGCCTACAGTTATGAAATGGGCGCATTGAGCAGCAACAATGAAATAAAAAAAGCAGTCCGCGGGGTCAAGCAACATATAGCCGGAAAAGGCTGCTGGGTCTTTGACAGGGGCGCGGACAACAAAATCTTGAAGGACTTCTTTTTCGGCGAGTGCGCACAGGCAATTGTCCGCTTGAAAAAGAACACAAAGCTTTGTTACAAAAAACAAGATTGCCAAGTAAACAAACTCGTCGGAAAAATAGATTTTTCTATCACGCGGACGTTAACCAAAATAAAAAAGAACAAACCCGTCCGCAAACATTACGAACTGGGCGCCATACCGGTAAGCTACACCATAAATGGAACCGAACATTCCCTATGGCTGGTCGTTTCGAGGAACAAAAAGCACGGTGGACTCTGCTACCTACTTGTCAAAAGCGAAAAGGCCACGGCCATAGAGGTCGCCAAATGGTCATTTAAAGGCTATGGGCTTCGCTGGAAAATAGAGGAATACCACAGGCATGTAAAGCAGGAATACAAATTGGAGGACATCCAAATGAAAACCTTTGACGGCCTACAGTCCATGCTCGCCATCCTCACAACGGCAATGTTCATAATATACAAAAAAATGCAACCATTGCATTTTGGCCTTTTGCTCGATGCGGGCTACAACTACCTCAACAAGCACACCGTCAGGGAACTCACCAACTTCATCTACTACAAAATATCAAAAGTGGTTTCCATTTTGCTGATGCCGACCAGAAGTAGGTGGAAGGTCACAGAATCGCCACCCGGAGACAATTTGAATCAGTTAAACCTAATGCTTAACTAAAAAACAGGGGATGGCTAAATTAAATATGATATGGACGATGACTAAAAATTATTTACCTGGTCTTAAGGATCATATTTTAAAAATGGTCAAAAATGACAAGAATAATATTTAGTAAGGATTCTTTCAAAGTTCACTATTTTAAATTTTTTAAAGCAATTGGCAATTTGAATATTCAATATGGAATAAAGAATATCGAACAATTTATTGAACAAGTAAATCAATAATTCAAGTACTTTTAAATTTGATTTCGGCACTTCTACAATCTCATTGTAATGTTTCAATTTCAACTTCAATTTCACTTCCGTCTTCCCAAAAAATCCTTGTATCTTAGCAGCCTCTCAGAAGCGATCATAAAGATTTTGAACAATGATGATTAAACATATAAAACTGGCCGGTATTTCACTTATTATGTTGTCTTTGGTGGCCTGCGGCGGAAGTAAAAAGGCAAGCCAAAAACAAAAACCAGTTTATCAAGGACAAACCAGCGGGCGCGTACTTTCACAGAGTGAACGGGATTTGGAACGCAACACGCCAGTGATCGATCCCGGTGAGGATGATTTTAAAAATCCACCGAAAGCTAATTTTTCCAGCAACACGGCCCGTTATATCTATACTTATAAAGACATTGCCAAACAAGAAATGCGGATGTATGGAATTCCCGCCAGCATTACGATGGCACAGGGGATTTTAGAATCCGGTTCAGGTGTTGGTCCGCTGACTTCGCGCTCGAATAATCATTTTGGGATTAAATGTAACGGTTGGCGTGGCCAGAAGGTTTATCACGATGACGACAGGGCGCAAGAATGTTTCAGGAAATATACCAATCCAAAATATTCTTTTCGTGATCATTCGCTTTTTCTCAAAAACCGTAGCCGTTATGCTGGGCTTTTTCGGTTGGACGCCGATGATTACAAAGGTTGGGCACACGGTTTAAAAGCTGCGGGATATGCTACAGACCCGCGTTATCCACGAAAGCTCATTTCGTTGATAAAACGCTATGACCTGCATAAATATGATGAAGAGGTGCTCAACACTGGTGAAATAAACCAAATAGCTCAAGAACAACAGAAAAACCAACGGAAAAATCAAAATCGCAGCCTGACTTATACCGTAAAAAAAGGCGATACTTTGTATAGTATTTCAAAGCGTCACGACTTAAAGGTCAGTCAGTTGAAACGTTTGAATAACTTAAGGGGCAACAACATTTCAGTAGGTCAAAAACTGAAAATTAAAAGCAATTAAAATTTTATGCAATACCAGCGAAGCAGCGAACTTTTTAAAGAAGCTAATAAATATATTCCCGGTGGCGTAAACTCGCCAGTCCGCGCTTTTAGTGCCGTGGGAAAACAACCAATTTTTATCAAAGAAGCCAAAGGGGCGCATTTATTTGATGAAGACGGCAACCAGCTCATCGATTATATCAATTCCTGGGGCCCGATGATTTTAGGTCACGCCTTTCCAAAAGTAACGGAAGCCGTGATTGAAAAAACCAAAAAAGGAACGTCTTTCGGCACGCCGACCGAGCTGGAAACTGAAATTGCCAAACGCGCTGTGAAAATGGTGCCAAATGTCGATAAAATCCGTTTTGTGAATAGCGGAACTGAGGCTTGTATGAGTGCTGTGCGCTTGGCGCGTGGATATACCGGAAAAGATAAAATTATTAAATTTGCCGGCTGTTATCACGGCCACGCCGATTCTTTTTTAATTCAGGCTGGAAGTGGTGCCAGTACTTTGGGAATACCAAACAGTCCCGGCGTAACACAGGGAACGGTAAAAGATACTTTATTGGCCAAATACAACGATTTGCTTCACGTTGAAGAACTGATTAAAGATAACAAGGATGAAATTTCCTGTATTATCCTCGAACCTGTCGCCGGAAATATGGGATGTATTCCCCCGAAAAAAGGATTTCTTGAAGGCTTGCGCAGACTCTGCGACGAACATAATATTCTACTTGTTTTTGATGAAGTAATGACGGGTTTTCGTCTCGCCCCTGGTGGTGCACAGGAATTGTATGGTATTTCAGCTGATATCATTGCTTTTGGAAAAGTAATCGGTGGCGGAATGCCGGTCGGTGCCTTTGCGGCGCGTGACGAAATTATGCATCACCTTGCGCCAAATGGACCGGTTTACCAAGCCGGGACCTTGAGTGGAAACCCGTTGGCGATGGCAGCAGGATTGGCCACTTTGACGGAACTCGATGAGAACCGCGAAATTTATTCCAGTTTAGAACAAAAAACAAAACAACTGCACGAGGGAATGGCCGAAGTGCTCACAAAAGCCAAAGTCCCGCACACTATTAATCGTGTGCAATCGATGATTTCGGTGCATTTTAGTGAAAAACCGGTCGTTGATTTTGAATCTGCTGCTTTAGGGAATAACCCCAAGTTTAAAACTTTTTTCCAGGGAATGCTGCACCGCGGAATTTACATCGCACCGAGTTCGTTTGAAACCTGGTTTTTAACAGATGCACTTTCGCAGGACGATATTCAAAAAACCATTGACGCGGTAGAAGAAATTGCGCCAGAACTGAGGGGATAATCTCAATGTGTTAATTTGGTGATTTGGTGATGTGATAATTGGTTTAGTGCTTGAAATTAGATGTTCAGCATCAAACACTGTTTTGCTTAAAAGAAATCACAAGCTAATACTTTATAGGTCTTTCAGATATTTCGAGGTCTGGTTATTTTATATTTTAGGCTTAACTTAAAACCGTAATTAATTATGAAAGCTGAGGATCAAAATATTTCCACAAAAAATCAAAATGAATTGGATAAGCGTTTGGAACATTACCACGATAATCCGGATGACCTTTTGGATTGGGAAGATATCGAGAACAAATGGTGATTTTAGAACAAATTAAGCTTTGACTTAGATAATTATAATCTGTTAATAACGATTGGCTTACCCTAAATATCTATAATCGGCTAAGGCCGATTGGTCTGAGTCGATTGGCAAACTTATCGGTTAATTTTAATTTTATGCACAAAAAATTACTTAGTTTACTTTTTATTTCCCTGGTTTTGGTGCAAGTGAGTTGCGGTCAAGAACCGGGGAAGAAAAATTCTGAAAACCAATCCGATAACCCAAAAAAAACAGAAAATTTGAACGATTTAGCCAAAGCATCGAGTCCTTATTTACAAGAACACGCTGACAATCCAGTTGACTGGATGGAATGGGGACCGGAAGCACTCAAAAAAGCAAAAGAAGAAAACAAGCCTTTGCTCATTAGCATTGGTTATTCCGCTTGTCACTGGTGCCACGTGATGGAAGATGAATCTTTTATGGACACGACTGTTGCCAAAATGATGAACGAGCATTTTGTGCCCATAAAAGTTGATCGCGAAGAACGCCCCGATATTGATCAGGTTTATATGGACGCCGCGACAATGCTCAATGGACAGGGCGGCTGGCCGCTCAATGCTTTCGCGCTTCCCGACGGCCGGCCTTTCTTTGCAGGCACTTATTTTCCAAAAGACCAGTGGTTGCAAGTTTTGCGGCAAATTGCCAATGTCTATGAAAACAAGCACGACAAAGTCCTCGAGCAGGCAGAAGCACTGACCGAAGGCATTCAGAAACAGGAATTGGTGAATCTTGAAAGTCAGCAGAAAGATTTTACAAAAGAGCAGTATAAAAACCTTTTTGACACTTGGGAAGGACGCATTGATTTTGCAAAAGGCGGCTTTAAGGGTAGTCCAAAATTTCCGATGCCGAGCGCTTGGGAATTTCTGTTGCAAAATTATTATTTGACAGGAAATGAAAAAACTTTAGAAGCCGTCACCACAACTTTAGATGCAATGGCACGCGGCGGGATTTATGACCAAATCGGTGGTGGATTTGCGCGTTATTCCACTGATGACCAATGGTTTGCCCCGCACTTTGAAAAAATGCTCTACGACAACGGGCAGTTAATTTCGCTTTATGCAAATGCCTTCAAAATCACCAAAAATCCAGAATATGAACGTGTTATCCGCGAAACCCTGGAATTTGTCGAACGCGAACTTCAAGATAAAAACGGCGGGTTTTATTCGTCGCTGAACGCAGATAGCGAAGGTGAGGAAGGAAAATTTTATGTGTTTCAGGCCAAAGAAATCGATGAGGTTTTGAGTGAAGAAAACGAAGCTTTGATAAAAGAATTTTACAATGTAAAGAAACGCGGCAATTGGGAAAACGACGAAAATATTCTTTACCGTGAAGAATCAGAAAAAGAGTTTGCCAAAGAAAATGGATTGTCTGAAAAGCAATGGGATAAACAACTCAAAAAGGCAAAAGAAAAACTTTTGGCTTTTCGTGAAAAACGCGAGCGCCCGAGCACCGATGATAAAATCTTGACCTCTTGGAATGCGTTGATGCTGAAAGGCTATTTAGATGCATATCAGGCTTTGGGTGATGAAGATTACTTAAAAATAGCCCTGAAAAACGCCCGTTTTCTCGAAACAAATATGATTAAACGAGACGGTTCACTTTTTAGGAATTTTAAGGATGGAAAACCGGCAATTGATGCTTTTCTCGATGATTACGCGCTCTTGGCAGATGCTTTTTTAGAACTCTATCAAAGTACCTTTGACAAACATTGGCTCGATCAATCTGAAAAGGTGGCGGAATATGCCTTGCAAAATTTTTCAGATGAAAATGAGCCATTATTATTTTACACTTCAAATAAAGCTGAAAAACTCATCGCCCGCAAAAAAGAAATAATGGACAATGTAATTCCGGCATCCAATTCGGTTTTTGCAATGGTGATTTATAAACTCGGATTACTCAAAGACCGCAGCCACTTCAAGGAAAAAAGTAAAAAAATGCTCAGCGCGATGGGGAAAAGTTTGGACGACAACGGTCCTTATGCCGCAAATTGGGCAAGATTGATGGGACTGGAAGTTTATGAACCTTATGAAATTGCAATCACCGGTGAGAATTATGTAGAAAAGCGCAAAAAACTGCAAGCTAATTTTTTACCGAATTCCCTGTTTCTCGGCGGAAATGAAGAAAATTTAGCTCTCTTGAAAAATAAACTCGTTCCCGGGGAAACCATCATTTATGTTTGTCAAAATAAGGTCTGCCAAAAACCCGTCGAGAAAGTGGATGAAGCTTTGAGGCAGGTTAATTGATTTTTACCTAAGTGAAACCTATATTAGGATTTATACCGAATCAACTATAATAAGGCATTCATTAAGTTTTATTTTTTTTTAGTAATGTCTCGGTATTATACCAAAAATTTTACGAAATTTTAAACTTGAATTGGTTTTTTTATTTTTATGAAGGACAAAATAACTTTGAATATGTTATTTGAAATAACAAAATAAACCTAAAAGTGTTATTTAAAAAAACACTTTTAGAACTGAATAAAAATAAAATTATCCTAAATCTGCTATTTAATCACCTTGATAACCTTTACAATAGTTTTAGGCTTACGAGATTGCGCTCTAAATTTTGACAATAATTGGCAAGATTATTGGTTTTAACGTAGAAGTAAATTTTAAAAGTTTACAACTCACTATCTTTACATTTTAATAATCAGGTTATGAAATACATTTTCACTTTATTTTTCTTTGTTGCCGCAGTTTTATCGGCTTCGGCGCAGATTGAGGACAACCCAAATCAGTTGAACACCGGTGATAATTTTAATACTTCTGACAGCCGTTCACTGCGCAATAACAATAATTCTTTTTCAACTGGAAACCGCAATTTGCTTCGGAAGAAAAAAGATAAAAAAAGTTCTTATCTGCAAGAAGAAGAGAAGAAATTTGATATGCAAGACCAAAAGGTTTTCGTTACTAAAAAAGCTGATTTCAAACCTGAATATGCGGGAAATGGACGCGAGCGAAAATTAAAAGATAAATACAGTAAGGACAAAAGTTTTGGTGAATTCACCAATAATGGAAAATTTGTGCGTATCGTTTGCCGAGATCACCAGGCTGTGGATGGCGATTTAGTGCGTGTTATAATAAATGGAAAGACTTATATCGATAAAATTTTCTTGGACAGTAAAGCCAAAGGATTTCGGTTGAATTTAGAAATGGGGTTCAATAAAATTGAATTTGAAGCTCTAAATCAAGGGGCTTCCGGGCCCAATACCGCTGCTTTTCAAGTTTATGATGATAAGGGAAAAACACTTCTATCAAATGAATGGAATTTGACCACGGGCACAAAGGCTTCTTTGATTGTTATTAAAAATAAGGATTCTGAGGTGCTTTCTTCTGGAAATTCAGGAAATTAATTTTTTTATTTCTGCGTAAAACCGGTGTACAGGAAACCCCATCACGGTAAAATATGAACCATCAATTTTCTCAACACCGATCATCCCGATCCATTCCTGAATTCCATAAGCCCCGGCTTTATCAAAGGGTTTAAAATTTGAGATATAAAATTCAATTTCCTTCTCTGATAGGTTTTTAAAAAACACCGTGGTGCTGTCGTGAAAAACCACACATTTTTCCGAAGTTCTCAAACAAACCGATGAAATCACTTCGTGTGAACGCCCTGAAAGTGATTGCAACATTTCTTTGGCTTCAGTTTCATCTTTAGGTTTTCCCAAGGCTTGATTATCCAAACTCACAATGGTATCGCCCGTAATTAAAATTTCATTTTCGGCCAATTCATTTTGAAAGGCATCTGATTTTAATTTTGCGAGATATTCAGCGATTTCAGCGCCTTTTAAATCTGGCGGATAATTTTCTTCAACCCCTTTCAAACGAATTTCAAAGTCAAACCCCATTTCCTTTAGCAATTCCTGTCTTCTCGGGGAAGCAGAAGCTAAAACTAAATTATAATGCTTCAAGTCTGGCAGTAAATTTTTCATAATTACAGGATAAATTGATAGAGTGAAAGCGAAATTATGGCCATAAATAATTCGGCAAAAAGTAGTTGTGAAATAATTTTATAATCCTGTGGGTTTTTAGCTTTTACAACCAAATAAAAAATCACGAGTAGCGGAAACGCAATGGCGGTTAAAGTAAAAATCAGAAGGATAGTATTGTGGTAAAGATAAGTGTACATATAATAAAAGAGGCCGCCCAGAAGAATTGTATTCAGGACAATAAAAACAGTATTTGCCCTTTTTCGGCCGAGCAAAATTGGTAAAGTTTTAATGCTGCGATCGTGATCATCGCTGATGTGCAATTGATCTTTTGCCATTTCCCGCATCCAGTTGATAAAAAACACAACAGCGGAATAATCAAACAGGATCGAGAAATAAGTGAGTTGGGTTTGCCTAATTTGATCATTCATTATGGGCACTAAATCATAGATTGCTTCGACAAAAATACCGAGCGTCACCAAAAAACTCAACACGATATTCCCGATAACCGCATATTCTTTCAACGAAGTGACATACACATAAACCAGGGCAGAGGCAATGATAAAAATTGCTGTAAATACTGGCACACCCAAAGCATTGGACAAATAAAACCCAATTCCCACGGCGATGATATTTAAAACCACAAATACATTCTGGGCTTTCCGCCGCCCGATTTCAGCGGGATGCTTTTGTGCGTAATTTAAATACTGACCCCCGGCTGCAATACAAACCGAGGCTAACACCAAGAGCATAAATTTATAATCAAAAAGGGCAGTGGGGACGTTAAACGGCGCAAAGAAAAAATATTTTATGGCCACTTGTGCTAAAACCAACATTAAAATATTCTCAATACCAATTGTTTTAAGAAAATTTCTCATTCAATATTTTAATTTCATTTTAAGCGAAGTGACAAACCTTAAATCCTACGTCCTACGTCTTCTCTTCTTAAGTCTTTTTTTTAATTTTATTCCCACTTTTGTTGAACTTTCATCACTTGTTCAATCAAATCACGCACACAGCCTTTGCCGCCGTTTCGGTGCGAAATATATTTAGAGATCGCTTTGACTTCCGGTACCGCATTTTGTGGGCAGGTGGGCAGGCCGATTAATTTCATCGGATGTATGTCTGGGATATCGTCGCCCATATAAGCCACGTTTTTCGGATCGATATCATAAATGTCAAAAAATTCGTCCAATTTTTCGACCTTGTTTTCCACGCCGAGATAAATATCGGTCAATCCCAAATTCCGCAATCGCTTTCTCACGCCTTCGTTTTTTCCACCTGAAATCACGCAAACGGTATATCCTTTCTGAATGGCTTTTTTGAGTGCAAAACCATCTTTGACGTGCATCGTGCGCAAAAGCTGGCCGTCAGTGGAAACTTGCACAGAGCCGTCTGTCATCACACCGTCCACATCAAATATAAAAGTTGTGATGTGATTGAGTTTTTCTTTATAATTCATTTCCATAATCTTTAATTGATTGGCTTAAAAGTTTGTAAACTTCTAATAATTCAGGTTTGTTTTCCAGTGATTCCTCGTGGGACCTCAAAGTGGCTTTATCCCTGCGGATTGCGGGTCCGGTTTGCATCTTCCGGGGTGAATGGACCACGGCTTTCTCGGCGGTTTCCAAAATCAACTTCCGCAGCAGCGAAAATTCTATATCATTTTCCCGACAAATTTTTTCACTCAAGGCCATCACGTGATTGGAAAAATTACACGCAAAAACAGCGGCCAAATGAAGTTTCTTTCGTTGTTCACCGTTTAAAACTTGAACATTTTCAGACAATACATTTCCAAGCTGCACCAGTTTTTGTTCAGCTTCATTAGAATTTGCCTCTACACAGATCGGAATTTCAGAAAAATCAACATTCTTTTCCTTCGAAAATGTCTGAAGTGGATAAAAAACACCGCTGTTTTTAAATTCTGGCAAAGCTTGATTTCCCGAGGTATGGGCGATAATCCCAGGCTTGTTTTTCAAGAGTTCACAAGTTTGAAGGGTGATATCATCGCTAACGGCAACTATGTAAAAATCAGCTGTTTCAACTTCTTTAATTGAAGTAGTGGTTTTAGTTTTTTTCGAAAAGTAATCCAAGGTTTTTTTACGGTGGTTAAAAACCTGTTTTACCTCGACTTGACCGCTTTTTTGAAAAGCATTGAACATATGCCGTGCGACATTTCCGGTACCTGTAAGGATCACTGAAATCATACGGCAAAAATACGGAATATTATCAGGTTGTAAAACCTATTTTTTGAGCGATTTTCAAGGCCTTTTAAGCTTGAAAATCCAGCCTAATCCATTATCTTTGCAACCGAAAAAAGCGGTTTCCAATGCAAAATAAAATTGCAAAATTTCTCTTCTCTACGCGTTTAATGTCTATTCTTTTTACTGTGTTTGCGGTTTCGATGGCGATCGGGACTTTTGTTGAAAATTCTTACACCACGACAACTGCCCGCGAATGGATTTATGACACCTGGTGGTTTGAAGGTATAATGCTTCTTTTTGTCGTCAATTTCATCGGGAACATCAAACGCTACCAGCTTTTGAGAAAGAAAAAATGGACGACATTATTACTTCACCTGTCTTTTATACTCATTATCGTGGGTGCAGGGATCACGCGTTATCTGGGTGAAGAAGGGGTGATGCCCATTCAGGAAGGGAAAGTTTCCAGCACTATGCTTTCTCAAAAAACATATTTGTCGGTTCGCTTAGTTGGGGAACACGATGGCAAAGATTTACAGCGTTCTCAAAATCTGGAATTGACCCTTGCGCCGGCAATTGCGAAAGGTAAAACAGTATCCACAGATTTCAAGGGACAGGATCTCGATTTTGAAGTTGTTGATTTTACCGGTAATGCAGAGCGTGTTTTTGAAGCTGATCCTGAAGGTGAAAATTATTTAAAAATTGTGGAAGCCACCGGTGGAAATAGGCACGATCATTATCTTAAAGAGGGTGAAGTGGAACAATATCACAATATTCTTTTTTCATTCAACAACCCAAAAGATGGTGCCATTAATATTACTTTAAAAAATGGCCATTATTCTATCGAAACCCCTTTTGCCGGGAACTATATGCGGATGGCCGATCAGAAAAAGGGAAGCGTGGCAAAAGACACGGTTCAAGCCTTGCAACTTAGATCGCTTTATTCTTTAGCGGGACTGAAAGTAGTGATACCCGATCCAGCGATTAAAGGCACTTATATAACCGTTTCACAAGACAAAAGCCGCAAAGACCTTGAGGATTTGATCAAGATGAAGGTGAGCAGTCAGGGCGAAAGTAAAATGATTGAATTGCGTGGGGCAAAGGGAAAGGTAAATCCTTTTAAAGAAGTTGATTTAGCAGGTCTCAACGTAAATTTAAGGTATGGAAGTAAAGAAATAGAATTGCCTTTTGCCTTGCGT
>Ga0307967_1000387_pt1 | contig 30611 bp, 31 predicted proteins | sample OrgLakmetagen648_FD_201828 | JGI IMG/M metagenome (GOLD analysis project Ga0307967, IMG submission 201828) | Saline water microbial communities from Organic Lake, Antarctica - #648 | ecosystem: Environmental > Aquatic > Non-marine Saline and Alkaline > Saline | place: Antarctica: Organic Lake... | reverse complement strand
CTGAAATTGAAAATTTTAGTTTTTTTACAAACTTCGGGCTTAATTGAATAGAAATCGTATTTTTAGCCCGCACTATGCATAGCCTAGACCGTTGTAAAACATTGAAAAAATCTGAAACAAAAAACTACAACAAAAACTGATGAGTGAATTTGTCGCATTTATTCTATTGGAAGTAATTTTTAATTTTATAGGAGCTGTTGTTCGTTGGTTCTTCGGATCGCTGTATCGGACCTTTTCAAATAAATATAGATTTACTTTTAAAGAATACTTAAGCGGACCAAAAAAATCTGGCTGGTTTGATGAACACGCTCACGGAACTAATAATGTAATAGTGGGTGTAGTATTCACAATAGCAGTTATATTTTTAATAGTGATCCTGATATAAACGTTTTACAACAACATATAAAAACAATGCTTAAATTAGTTTAAAATCGAAAATCCGTGCTCGTATGCAGCGTCTGATTTTCCTACGGAAAATCATTGCCGACAAGCCCGCACAGTTTTTATATTAGACGTTGTAGGTAATGCGAATTACTCATATGAAAACACTGTTGTCCGATAAAACCCGAATTTAGCTAAAATCCTCTTGTTAACCCCTATAAACAGGCCCTTATTTTGGAATTTTGAAAAGTAGCCCCCCTGCTTTTAAGCGCTTGAGAAGTTCATTTTTTGTTGAAATTCTTCTTGTTGGCTGCGTTTTTTGGTAAATTCCACGGCATAGGCATTTACGTTATTGAAGAAGTCGGTAAATTTCGCATAGGTGAACAAATGTTTTTGCAACAGGCTTATCAAACTGGAAAACCCCCATCGTTTTGTGAGCTGTTTTTTCATAAAGGTGATCAGCAAAAGTGCAATCAGTGTGCACCACAGCTGAATTTGTATGGCATTTTTATTTTCCCCGTAGAAATATTGCAACGGAAAGTTCTGTTTTATTTTCTTGAAGAGAAGTTCCACTTGCCAGCGCTTTTTGTACAATAAAGCTATCTGCCCGGCCTCCTCCTCAAAAAGGTTCGTCAGAAAATAGAATGCTTTGTTCATTTCGGGATCGTAATAGGAGATCAAACGCAATTCAGCTTCCCTTTCATTTCCTTTACCGTCTTTGTAGGGCAGGGCAATTTTAGCATCCCGTAGTACTTCATCGGGCGTGTCCCCCAATAAGTCCTTCTCTTCTATAAACCGTTCTTTGGCATTGTCCTTCAAGCGGGTAACAAAGAATATATCTTGCTCGTTCCATTTATCAAACAATGCGTAGTTGTTGTATGCCTTGTCAAAAACCGCTATTTCATTTTTGTGGACAACATCCTCGTTTTGTATGAACAGGGAGTCGTGCTCCTTGGCATCGCTGTGATAAACCTTTACCGGAATGCCAGCTTGCAAATCCAGTTTTTGATGACTTTTTACCCCGCCTTTTCGTTTTCCATTTGATGGATTGCGCCCCACATATTCAAAAATGGGTTGAAAAAGACTGATGGTGGTTGAATCTATCGCATATGCTTTTTTATCGATGATAATTTGCTTTTGGCTGTCCGATAAATCTGGACGGTACTTTTTCACCAAATCATCATAGACCGCTTCAAATACCGTATAATCCTGCCTTTTATTGGCGTCTGAAATAGTGCTTCGCCTTGGGGTGTAATCAAATTTGCAATGCGTTATCTTATCGCCGTAACTCACTATGCCAGAGGATAGTTCGCGCAACGAATTGCAACCCGAGCTTACCCCGTAGATCATCGTGATCAGATGCTGAAAAGTACTGAATTTTTTACAATAATGATCGGTTCCCGATTCTTGTGCCAGTTTGTCAATTTTATTCTTATCCAACAGGTTTATCATCTGACTGAAGATCGGCTGTCCGAAAAAAGTATTACTTTTGCCCATAGTTGAGTTGTTTTGATATATGACCCAACTATACGAAAAAAGCCCCAATTTATGGGGCTTTTTTTATCGGACACTAATGGATTAAAATGAATATCACCAAATTATTGTTGCTATTTAACGACCTTCTTGCTTTGTGGGCAAAAAAAAACCTCAGGTCTATTCAATCCCGGGGAGTTGTCAATATCCATTTGGTTCTACCATTATCTTGCCTGCCTAGACGGCAGGCAGGCCTATCGGCAGACAGGTTTATGTGGGTAAAATTTCCAATGTGACATAGGACAAAAGGACATAGGACTTAAGACTTTTTATAAAAAATCAATATTCATTCTTCTATATAATTATGACTTTGACGGTTTTTTTTGATCTTAGATTTTACTCCTGTTTTGTGTCTGAAACCCTGTACTCTCTTTTTTTAAGATTCTGTAAGTAAGCATTTCAAAAAAATAGGGTTTACCATTATTTTGCCTGCCGGCATAGGCAGGCCAAAAAGTCTTATTTCTGAATATCTGAAGGCTAAATTCCACAACATTCGTGGTAGTACCATCCATTTTAGTAGTGAACGCGGTTGGAAAAGAATTTTGCTACCTGGGAAAATACAAGATCAGGTATTCTTGAAATTCAGTCTTTGGGAAAAAACCTTAGGATTTTTAAAGTTCATCTTCAGGGGAATAGTCTGGATGGCTTGTTGAAAAAAACTTAGCTTTTTTAACTGCAACTAAATCCAGAAATTTCTAAAACCATAGAAAAATAAATTTCTCGACCGGATTATCTCATTGCAATAAAAAACCCCAGCCTAAATAAATAGACCGGGATTATTTTTCAGCTGGCCCAATAGGTCTCGAACCTATACTCTTCTGTACCAAAAACAGATGTGTTACCAATTACACCATGGGCCAAAATTTCAATGCGGTTGCAAATTTAAAACAAACTTTTATCTGCACAAATAAAATCGAAAAATTTTTCAGAAGAATTTTCAGCAAAAAAAAACACCCGCAAATTTTACGGGTGTTTACAACAATTTTGAACTAATTTATGTTCACCATTAGTCGATAAGTACAACGTCTGTAGCGTTCATACCTTTGCGGCCTTCGGTTTCCATAAATTCGACTTTGTCGCCTTCGTTTAAGCTTTCGCCTTCAATTCCTGAGATGTGAACGAAAATGTCTTCACCGGTTTCGTCGTTTGTGATAAAACCGTAACCTTTCGATTCTACAAAAAATTTAACTGTTCCTTCCATAATAATAATAAATAAATATAAAATTTGTAATGGGGCAAACTTACAACTAATTTTTAATTTATAAAGACTATTTAAAGTTTTATTTTATAAAAATTAATCTTTCTAAAGATAATAATTGCTCAGCCCCTGAAAATAGAGAGAAATATGCAATTGAAACTTCAGAAAAAAAATAATAAAAAAAAATAAGCGAGTGACAAATAAGAAAAATTGAGGATTAAAGTGATTGAGATAAGTCTTGTAAATTTTAAGTTAATTATTCAGTGATAACCCCTTTTGTTTAATAGGTTGAAAGAAAATTAGAAAGCTATGGCAGTATTTGAAACACAAAAATATGGAAAAGCAAAAATTAATTACGAAGATTATGGCAGCGGTCAACCGGTGATTTTGATCCACGGTTGGCCTTTGAGCGGCAAATCTTGGGAACATCAACAACGCGAAATCCTCGATGCCGGTTTTCGTTGCATTACTTATGATCGTCGCGGTTTTGGAAAATCTGAAGGACCAATGGAACCTTATGATTATTCAGCCTTGGCCAATGATCTTCAGGAATTGATCTGTGAATTGGATTTAAAAGAATGCATTATCGTTGGCTTTTCAATGGGTGGCGGCGAAGTGGTGCGTTACTTAACGGATTTTGGAAGCGACCGCATCGCCAAAGCTGCTTTGATCAGCTCTATAATTCCGCTGGTTGCCAAAAAAGAGGATAATCCCAATGGCGTTCCACAAGAAGGGCTTGAGGATATTATGAATGCCCTGAAAGATGATCGCGTTGGCTTTTTAAAGGATTTTGGCAAAACCTTCTATGGTTATGACAATAATAAGGACAGGATGAGCGAGGGCCAACTCGACTTCGATTGGAACATTGCTGCCGGGGCTTCGCCATTGGCAACAATCAAAACTGCGGAAGCTTGGGCAGGAACAGATTTTAGAAGTGAAATGAAAAACGTTGATGTTCCCACCCTCATAGTTCACGGAAGTGGTGATGACGTGGTCCCTAAAATAACGGCCGGTGATCAGGCTGCGGAAGGGATTCCAAATAATGACTATCATGTTATTGATGGTGCACCACACGGTTTGAACGTAACGCATAAAAAGGAATTAAATAAAATCTTAGTTGATTTTCTGAAAAGTTAAGCGCTTTATAATTCCAATTGATCGCAAACCCATTTGCTGCTGCAGATGGGTTTTTTAAAGTTTGGACCGAAAAAGGGCATATAAAAATGACCGTCCAAAACTATTTTATACCAGTTAATTCTGAATCGATTATACCATTACATTTCTTAAGTTTCAGCTCTTTTACAGTCTCTCGGTATGATCCCACTAATTTTTACGCAATTTTAGGGTTCAATTGGCGGTAGAAGCAATTATGCGACCTTACAAATCATATTTGGTATTATTCCTTTAAAAAATCAGCGACTTCACTAAACTAATCTTCGCCATACTATTTCAAAAACCGCCATTGGGTTTATAACCTTTCCACCTCTGAATGTGCAAGATATGTTCAGAAATTTTCACAATTAAGAGATTAATCCCAAAGCCTGCTTAGGCCATACTGCACTTGCCTCTCGTCGCAGCGTATGCCACTATTTTTAGTCTGTACTTTGGTCGGCCTGGGCCGGTAAAGCGGTCTTAATCCTCATTGAAAACGATTTATTTGTTAGGGTCTATTGTAAAGATTGTGGGTAAAAGCTTTTTTATAAATATGTTTACCACTTAAATTATACAAGAATGCCGTACAGAATTTATTTAACATAAGCGGATGCCTATAGTTACAGCCCTTCCGTCATCCCAATTTCGAATACTCGAAATCGAGATGCCACCTTCCCCCCAAGCCTGCGTGGGGGGAAGGAACCGTAAATGTTTATCTAAAAAAATATTTCACGCACTTAAAACAACATAGACCCATTGGTTAAGTCCAAGACTCAAAAGACGAGTGTATAATTAATTAGCCTTAAAGATTAATTAAAATAATCGGTTTTTTTTAAAGCAACTATTTTACTATTCTTGCATCTATGTTATGAACTGTAAACTATAAAATATGAAAATCTTCTTTTTTTGTCTGTTCGCTTTAGTGCAACTGTCTGTTTTTGCTCAAGATGAATCTGACCAAACCGATTCCCAAAAACGGCTGGACGATTTTACAGCAATCAAAAAACACGAAGTATCCCTCGATGTCACTGCTCTCATTGCACTGCCCGCTTTCAGCCCGAGGTATGAATATATTTTGGGTCGCTATTCCGGCGTTGGTGTGGACTTGTTTATAGCCTTAAATAACGATGATTACGATTATGAGGATTTGGAGAAGCTTTCCCTCACACCCTACTACAGACAATACTTCTTTTCCAAGGAGGACTATGGTGCAAAAGGATTTTATGCCGAAGGTTTTCTTAAGTTCTATACTTTTGAAGCTGAAAAAAACACTTTTAATGTTAACGATGATTTTTTGACTTCTGATGAAAATTTCTTTGAGACCGCCATTGGTGTTGGCATCGGCTGGAAATGGGTTAGCGATAGCGGATTTTTAATTGACTTGGGGTTTGGGATTGGTCGTGACCTTGGTTTAGCAGATACCGATGATATTTATTACTACGATCCCGAAATCATACTTCGAGGTGGTCTGAACTTTGGCTGGCGCTTTTAGAATTTAACGGAAAATCTATTTTATACCAACTAATTTTTACGCTATTTTAGAGTTCAATTGGTATAAGACGCATTTATGCGACATTAAAAATCACATTTGGTATTAATCACACCATTTAAAATTTTGTAAAGTGTCAATTGAAATTCAAAATGTCGTTCTGATCACTTCGACTTCAAGCCAAAAATCCTTTTTTCACCTTCAATACATTTTATTTTCGTTTGCTGAAGTTTCAGGGATTTGTTGAATGGAATCCCAATGCTCAATTATTTTCTCCTTTTTATCGAACCTAAAAAAATCCATCGTGACATATTCATCATTATCAGGCCAAGTTTGGTGCGTGTGAAGCGTTACCAAATCATTTTCACATATCGCCCTCACAAATTCAATGGACTTGTTTGGGTATTCAACCTGCATTTGTTCAAAATAATCAATAAACCCTTCAAGCCCGTTTGCCACAGCAGGATTTTGCTGAATGTGTTTTGAACCTACATATAATTCTGTTGCTTTTCTGGGGTTGCCTTCGTAAGCCATTTTGTAAAATTCAATGGCATTATTTGTCAATTTTTCATTTATGATTTACTGTATTGAGTTAAATTCTAAACCATCAGTAAATATAAGGCATATTTTTCTGAACAAGAAAACGCCCTATTAAATAGTTCTCACCATAAAAAAATTCTTTAAACTCAGTAGAGTTGATGTAATAGAGTTTTATATCTTTAACAAAAAAAAGGTATGAAAATAAATTCAAACGTTCACGCTATAATCGATTATTTAGTTGTTATATTTTTAATTGTTTCCCCGTCACTTTTCAATCTTCCGGAAATCACTGCTATTTTCACTTACGCTTTAGGTGGCGTCCACTTGAGCCTTACGGTTTTAACCGATTTTGAGCTTGGTATAATAAAAATCATCCCGTTTAAAATTCACGGCTGGATTGAGATGGTGGTTTCATTAGTTGGTGTAGCATTTTACTTAGGGAATTTAGAAGGAACTTATGTCAGGAATTTTTATTTGATTTTTGCAGCAGCGGTATTTTTGACTTGGCTTTTGACAGATTATAGAGTCAAAGAATAGTTTTTTTTGTATTATAGTTTTGATTGCTACGCGCCATTTCTTGCGTTCGGGATTGTAGGTCTTTTAGTGAATTCTAATATCAAAACAAAAATCATCGAGGGTTCGCGATGCAATCGCGCACGGGCAGGGCACTCTATTAATAGTGGGTCCAAATTTTTCTGGCACGCTCCTTGGAAGTTGCAAAATAAACCTAACTATTATGAAGAAATTAATTTTATTAAGCCTTCTGTTAGTCTCAGGCCTTTACCTCAACGCCCAGGAAATCACGATTACCGGAACAGTTACTGATAACAGTGAATTGCCTTTACCGGGTGTAAACATTCAAGAAATCGGTTCGGCAAACGGAACACAAACTGATTGGGACGGCCGTTATTCCATTAAAACGAAAGTGGGGAAAACCTTAAAATTCGTTTATGTTGGTTCTGCCACCGTAAAACGAAAAGTGGAACTACTCGATACTGTAATTGATGTAACAATGAAACCTTCAAAATCTCAACTGGATCAAGTGGTCATCAGTGCTTACGAAGTTGAAGAGAGGCCCAATGCTAATGTTGTAAAGGAACTCAAAGGGCAAGTGCAAGGACTGAATGTTGGCACAGTAAATGGCAGACCTGGAAGTAAAAGTAAAGTTGCTATCCGTGGAATGTCTTCCAACGGAATGACCTATAACCAATACAATAATCCCAAACAAAACCGCGAATCTTATCAGGACCGTGATGAAAAGGGCTTTAAGATGACCGGCACGTCGCCGCTTTCCACTTTTTCAATTGATGTTGATAAAGCCGGTTACAGCAATTTGCGCAGGATGCTCAACCGCGGACAGGAAATCCCTAAAAACGCCGTGAAGATTGAGGAAATGGTCAATTATTTCAATTATGACTATCCGCAGCCAACCGGCAATGATCCTTTTTCCATAAATCTGGAGGTTGCTAAAAGCCCTTGGAACACAAATACTGAACTGGTCAAAATCGGTTTGCAGGGCAAAATTATTCCGCAAGAAGATTTTCCGCCGTCAAACCTCGTGTTTTTAATCGATGTTTCAGGCTCTATGCACTCGCGGAATAAATTGCCACTGTTGAAATCTGCTTTTAAATTATTGGTCAAACAACTGCGCCCGGAAGATAAAATCTCGATGGTGGTTTATGCCGGTGCGGCGGGACTGGTTTTGAAACCCACTTCCGGCGATGAAAAGAATAAAATCAACGAAGCCATCGACAAACTCGAAGCCGGTGGATCCACAGCTGGTGGCGCAGGAATTAATTTGGCTTATAAAACAGCTGAAGAAAATTTTATGGACGCTGGCAACAACCGTGTGATTTTGGCCACCGACGGCGATTTTAATGTGGGCGCCAATAGCGATCAGGCAATGGAAGATTTAATTAAAGAAAAACGCAAAAGTGGGGTTTTCTTGACCTGCCTCGGTTTTGGAATGGGTAATTATCAAGATTCTAAAATGGAAAAGCTCGCCGATCAGGGCAATGGCAATCATTCTTATATCGATAATATGCAAGAGGCGCAGCGCGTTCTCGGAACTGAATTTGGCGGAACGCTCTATACTATTGCTAAAGATGTAAAAATTCAAGTGGAATTCAATCCAGCTAAAGTTGCGGGATATCGGCTCATCGGTTATGAAAACCGAATGCTTGATGCCGAAGATTTTAACGACGATAAAAAAGATGCCGGCGAACTCGGTAGCGGTCACAAAGTTACCGCACTTTATGAAATTATACCGCCCAGCGTGAAGAGTAAATATTTGAAAGATATTGACAATTTAAAATATTCCGAGCGCAAAAAAACCGCGGACAGCGATGAATTATTGACGGTAAAATTCCGCTATAAAAAACCCGATGGCGATAAAAGCAAGCTCATTGTCACGAGCTTAAAAGCGAAAAAAGCACCAGTAATGCAACAGGCAAATGCTGATTTTCAATTTGCCTCTGCCGTGGCTTTGTTTGGAATGAAATTGAAGGAAACCGAGTATGCCGAAAACCTCAAAACCAAAAAAATCATTGAACTCGCCGAAGCCGGACGTGGAAGTGACAAGGATGGTTATCGCGCCGAGTTCATTAGGTTAGTTAAAAGTATGGAATGAAAATTTTGTAAAATCAGACCGTCTCGGATCAGACGGGTCAGATTCCGAAGGTTCCCGAAATCTTTGGCTCCTGATATCTTTTTTTCCATATAAAATTGTTGGTTTTACAATGAAAAAAAATAAAAGTATGCGCGGTTTTTATGCTTACCAAAATATTAGGACAGAAGTAATTGGTATAAATTAAAACCCTGCAGCGCGCAGGAAAGCTATTTCCCTGAATCGGCAAGCTAAATTTCACCCTTTGAATTAAAAATTTGAGGTTTTTTAACTGCTAAATTTCCTTTCGGTTTTGCAGACGGATTCTTTTATGATCACCTTCCTTAAATGGAAGCATTGCATTCCAAGCCTGTTTATCATACTTTTCAAATCGGTTTTCCTGTGTTGTGGTTGCAACTTAAAATCAAAGAATTTAGAGTTGGTAGAATTAATCAATCGAGGGTATGTGATATAATCGCGCACCATTCGGAGAATAATTTCAATTTACCGATTTTTATAGCCATTAATACCAATTACTCCTAATACGCCGATTCCTATTACATACCATATAGCATTGCTGTCATTAGAATTATTGTCATAAGGACAATTTCCGTTTGTATGTTGATGAGGACCTCTACCATGATGATAGTGATATCCACCATTTTTTCTATCATGATGTTCTCCGCTACCATCAGTTCGGCCACTATGAGCAAATAATGGAAGTGAAAAAATTATTAGTATAAAAGGTAAAAACAATTTTTTCATTCTTTATTTTTTAAGTGAGCTTCGTTAACAAATGCCGACGTGTGTGTATAAGAATAGTACGGCGTAAAATGAGCGATTACTATTCGGTTATGGATGGACAAGCCTAATTTTTAAGTTTTCCTTTTTATTTTTTTCAAAAAGCCAAATCAAAAGATTTGGCGATTAACCAAATATACCAAAATTTCCGGTTTAGAACTAAACCCCGCTACCTGCCTGCCGGCGAGGCAGGTTCATTATATACGTTATTAACCACTGGTATTATTTTCTTGCTAAATATTCTTTTGATGTTAAAACAGGTAACTTTGAATTTTTAAAATCCTTTTTATTCCTGGTGATTATAATATCAACATCATTCTCGATTGCTGAATAATATTGAAGTCCGTCTTCAAAATCAGGAAAGCTTTCATCGCTCAATGCAAGCTCCGTTATTTTATCATCTAAGCTCAATAGTTCTACAAGCACCTTGAATTTTCTCAAAATGGCTCTCGCTTCTTTTGCTGATTTTAATTTTGTGAGTATGTAATTAGTATTTGCAAACGTCAATGATGAAATTGTAAGGATTAGTTCTTTTTTATCCGCTTGAGAAAATAAATCGGCTGCATCTTCATAGAAATCCTCTCTTTTTGAAAGTAAATCGATTACGATGTTTGTGTCAATCAATATTTTTTTCATTTATACTTCTCCATTAAATATTTAGCATATTCATCTTTTACGTCAAAATCATCGTCTATTGAAATAACTCCGCTAAGACTTTTTACCAACGGTGTGATTTCAGTTTCTTTTTTTTCTCGTTTAGTTAAAGAACCTAAATAGGATTCTATTAATTTAGATAGGCTTGTATTATTAGACTTTGCGTAGTGTTTTGCAGTCTCAATAATATTACCGTTCAAACTTAATGTGAGTTTTTTATCCATGATAATTGTTTACGTGCAAATATATTAATTATCTACGTAAATGTTGTTGATTTTAGATTTTTTTTGCTTGTGGCTAACGAGTTTGTATGTGATGAGTAGCGAGCAAAAAGGGGAGAACCTTTCCGCTAAGCTCAAGCCATCCGCCGGGGCGGATTGTATTTTGTTTTATTTACAATTGCTTATGTGTTTTGTGTATTCGTCTATAAAATCATCTCTCTGCTTTTCATAGTCTTTTAGGGATTTGAAATTACGATATTCAGGCTTTAGATTATTAAAATAGAAGTAAACTACAATGTCATTTCTTGGAAACTGTCTTGTCCTGAAATAAGTTGACCATTTTTAGGTTGAAGATTTCATTTATAAATATCGTTTTTCTTCACGGAATATTGATAACTTTTTCAAAATAATCCCTTCGGGTTTTGAAAAAGTTACCAACATTCCTATGCCGGTTCCCTCTTGTAGAATTTGTGTTTTATCGGGTTATACATGTTGTGGATATATTCCGGGGTTTCAAGCCCCAAGCTCCAGTGCAGGCGCTGCCCGTTGTAAATCCCTACGGCCTGTTTTGTGAGCTGGCGTGCGAGTTTTACGTTTTTTATCGTGTTTTTCAGACCGAATTCATATTTCAGGATTCCGTTTATCCTTTCGGCCACCGCGTTTTCATAAGGATCGTATTGCTGTGTTGTGCTCAAAATAAAATTGTTTTTCCCGGCAAAATCCGTGAATTCCGGGCATCAATACTGGATCCCCCTGTCCGAGTGGTGGATAATGCTTTCGTGTTTGAACTTCAGGTTTTTAACGGCCATCCCCAATGCGTTTACGACCAAGGTAGCTTTCATATTATCATCCAATGCTCAGCCCATTAACTTCTTGGAATAGGCGTCGGTCACAACGGCTAGATAAGCGTGCCCCCGGTCGGTTTTTATATAGGTAATATCGCTGACAAAAACCTGCTCGCTATGGGTGATTTCAATATCTTTTATCAAATTTGGTGATTTATAAAATCCGTGATTTGAGTCTGTTGTAATATGATAACGTTTGGTCTTTTTGACCAACATACCGTATGACCTGAGCAGGTCGAACAATGCGTCCCTTCCCATTTTTATGTTGTTCTCCATGAGTCCTTTTTTGATGTATTTGATCAATTTCCGCGTGCCTGCCCTGCGGTGGGTTTTCCTTGCTTCCCTGACCAGGTCCAAGACTATTTGGTCTCGTTTTTCTTTGGCCCTATTGGCCTTGATCCTTTTGTAATAAGCCTGTTTTGTTATCCCAAAACACTGATAGAGCCATTTTACCTTGAAAGGCCTTTTCTCTTTTTCCCTATCTCTTTTGCTAGTGTTTTGGGCAAGTACTTTCCTGCCTGCCGGCAGGCAGGTTTGAAAGATGCTCCCCTGTAATGTTTTCAAAATCAGCTATTACATCTTGTGGGAAGTCTTTTACAAACTCCAGCTCATCGATGCGCTCCTTGAGTTTTTTGATTTCATCGTTTTTACTCATCGTCTTGGATTTAGCTTGGAAATTACTCAATTTTTTAATCCAATTTCAGAAAGCGGGAAAGTGAAACGGATGTATGCAATGGGGATCGAAAATTATTCAAGCCGGGAGTTAGCTAAAATATTTACCGAGCATATCTGTGAAAACGCGAAAGTTGTAACCGACCTCTGGCGTGGTTACAGGCCCTTGATGAAAGACTATGGAATTGAACAGGTACCGAGCAACAACGGCAAGAATTTCCCCGCCCTTCATACAATGATCCATCAGGTGAAATCTTGAATAAGGACCATCTATTCCTATGTTTCCAAGTCTAACCTAAACCGGTATTTCAATGAGTTTTGTTACCGCCTGAACCGTTCACAAAGCAAAAAGACTGTTTTCAATAACCTTATGAAACGAATGGTCAAAAACGATCATATTCCGAAAACTCAATTGTATGCAATTAAATAACTACCTCTATGAAACAAAATCGGATTTTATCTACTCCGAGTAGGCCTTTGGAATTCGGTCGGAAGAGAAATCCTAACTTTAAATCCAGAAAATATTTCATACATCGCTGACTAAGGACTATTCAAAGACGGACGAAAGGAAATCAAATCCAAAGACCTGGAGACTGAAATAATTTATGAGGACGAACCTGACAAACCTTTTGGCAGACTGAGATTAAAAAGTAAAACGGCTTCAATCGAAACTGTTCTTCAGACGACAATCGCCGAATTGGAAGAATTAAAAAATGAAATAGAAACACGCTACAACAATAAATAAACGTAAGTTGGCTTCAATCCCGGTCCCGTTGTTGCTTTGTGGGAGGCAGAGAAACATCTCGTATTTTCGCAAAACCCCGGACGATTCAAACACCTTGCCCTCAATATGAAAATCCTGCTTAAATTTAAAGCTTGTCTGTTAATTATAATTCCTAAGTTCAAGTGATAAACACAATTTTTTGGGAGTGAAAAAAGCTGCTTTTACATGAGAAAGAGCGTGCTTTTGCTCAGCTTCCTTATCCGATCGGGTGTGTGCCTTTATTTCCGTCGTCTAAAAATCGCAATTTGGTTTACATAAACTTAGAGGAAACCTACATGCTGGCAGAAAAGGGGGTGAAAATTTTATCAATGCCCGATAAGGGTTTCACCAACAAGGTCACTAAAAAGAGCGAATCGGCCATGAACCAGAAACAAGCCTTGACGGAAAAGTATCTGTATTTGTTCGTTAACTGATTTCTATACCATCAAAAACGAGTATATTTGAGTTATTATTTGAAAACTTGAATTTAACTCTGCAATAGAATTTTAACTAAAGAAAATTTATGCCAAAAATATTAGTCATTGAAGATGAAGAATCCATCAGAAGGGTTTTGACCAACATTCTGACCGATGAAAGCGACGATTATGAAGTTGAAGAATCTGTGGATGGTCTCGACGGAATGGAAAAAATAAAGGAAACCGACTATGACCTGGTGCTTTGCGATATCAAAATGCCAAAAATGGACGGCATAGAAGTTTTGGAAAGTTCACAGAAAATAAAACCTGAAATCCCCATTGTGATGATTTCTGGCCACGGCGACCTTGAAACAGCGGTTGACACAATGAAAATGGGCGCTTTTGACTATATCGCAAAACCGCCAGATCTCAACCGTTTGCTGAATACGGTTCGCCACGCCCTTGACAGAAAAGAGTTGGTAACCGAAAATAAGCGCTTAAAGAAAAAAGTGAGTAAAGATCATCAAATGATCGGGAAGTCAGAGCAGCTCGAAAAAATCAAGGAAATGATCGAAAAAGTAGCGCCCACTGAAGCCCGGGTGCTCATAATGGGGTCAAATGGCACGGGAAAGGAACTCGTCGCGCACTGGCTGCACGAAAAAAGCGAGCGTTCAAAAGGTCCAATGGTTGAAGTCAATTGTGCCGCCATTCCCTCTGAATTGATTGAAAGCGAGTTGTTTGGTCACGTCAAAGGTGCTTTTACGTCAGCTAATAAAGACCGCGCCGGGAAATTTGAAGCCGCTAACGGTGGCACGCTTTTTCTTGATGAAGTGGGGGATATGAGCCTTTCGGCGCAAGCCAAAGTTTTACGCGCCCTGGAAGAAAGCAAGGTTTCCCGGGTGGGAAATGACAAGGACATTAAAGTGGATGTGCGCGTGGTCGCGGCGACCAATAAAAATTTAAAAAAGGAAATTGAGGATAATAATTTCCGCGAGGATCTTTATCACCGTTTGGCAGTGATCCTCATCGATGTTCCAAAGTTAGAAGAGCGAACAGAAGATATTCCCGAACTCGTGCGTTATTTTGCCCAGAAGATTTCCAAAGACCAGGGGATGATGGAAAAGGAATTTTCTAAAAATGCCTTTTCGACTTTACAAAAATTTGAGTGGCCCGGCAATATCCGTGAGTTGCGCAATGTTGTGGAACGCTTGATTATTCTGGGCGGTAAAAAAATCGGTGTTCAGGATATCAAAGAGTTTTCGGGAAAGTAAATTTGAAATGATCGCATTCGGTCAAAATAATTATCTTTGCAAAAATTAGTTTATGTTTTACAAAGCGCTTTATCACCTTCATTCTTATTGGGCTTACCTCGTCCTTCTCATTGTTTTGCTCGCTACTTTAAACGCCTTGGTTGGCTTGATCGGCAAACGCCCCTTTGCAGCCCGTGATTTCAGGATTTCTTTATTTGGGTTGATTGTGACCCACATTCAATTGCTGATTGGGCTGATTTTGTTTTTTGTTTCGCCAAAAATTCAATGGTTCAATGAAAATGTGGGGGTTTCTGAAATTATGAAAAATGAGACTATGCGGCTTTATAATGTTGAACACCCAGTGATGATGATCCTTGCGGTTGTTTTGATAACAATCGGTTATTCCCGGCATAAAAAGAAACTCACTTCGGGGGCAAAATTTAAACAGCTCAGCGTCTTTTATGTCTTGGCAAGTATTGCTATTCTTGCGATGCTTCCTTGGAATGCGTGGTTTTAAGTAAAGGAGCTCTAAGCTTTCACCATCTACAGGCTTTAATTTAAAAATTAAAAAAAACCTATCTTTGAGGCAGTTTTCCGCGCAATGAAAAAGTTTCTCATTTTTTTTATACTTTTTTCCATCGCTGCCACCGCTTTTGGACAAGACCGCAGATTAAAGCGGTCAGATAGAAGTGTGAACCCAAATTCTAATAAACAGCTGGGTGACACCGGCCCCAGTGTTATTGACGACCGTCCAAAACCGCCAATTGAAGATTATCAGATTATTTCAATAAAAGGCGACACCACTTCGGTTGACACTTCATTGACTATTAATAAGGACTATAAGTATAATTATTTGCGCAAGGATAATTTTGAGCTGCTGCCATTTTCGAATATCGGGCAGCCGTTCAATAAATTGGGCTATGATTTTTCCGGTATTTCCCTGATTCCCGATATTGGCGCACGCGCAAAACAATTTGCTTTCCTGGGTGTAAATGATATTGATTATTACCGCGTCCCCACACCATTCACTGAACTTTTTTTTAAGACCACTTTTGAGCAAGGTCAATTGCTTGATGCTTTTTTCACGACAAATATGTCGCCGCGCTTCAATATATCCATTGCTTACAAAGGTTTGAGGTCTTTGGGGAAATACCAACATATTTTGACCAGCCACGGAAGTTTTAGAATGACATCAAATTATGGCAAAAAAGGGGATCGTTATTTACTCAAAACGCATTTTATCGCCCAGGATTTAAACAATGAGGAAAACGGGGGGTTAAACGCTTTGGCCCAGCAACAATATCAATCCAATAGCGGTGAATTTACAGACCGTTCCCTTTTGGAAGTGAAATTTGAAAATGCCGAAAACCTGCTGCTTGCCAAACGCTTTTTTCTCGATCATTCCTATAAAATTTTTAGGGGAAACGATAGTACGGCAAACAATCAGTTGAAACTTTCACACCGGTTTAATTTTACAGATAAGGAATATTCTTATGATCAGGAATCAGCTTATGAAGGTTTTGGAAGGGCTTATGAAACCAGCGATTTAAGCAATGAAGTTGAATATCAAACACTTGCCAACACCCTTAAACTAAATTACCACAACTCTATTCTTGGGAATGTCGGTTTTAAAGTGCGGCACACTAATTATAATTATGGCTATAATTCAAAAGTGATCCTTGACAATTCCACAATTCCAAACAGGTTGACCGGCGATGTGATTTCTGCGGGTGGTGAATATGAGAAAAAAATCGGCGGTTTTAATTTAAAAGCTGATGCGATGATCAACCTTGCCGATGATTTTTCAGGGAACTATTTGCGGGCCAAAGCCGAATATAAACTCGATTCCACAAGAATGGCTTATGCCGGCTTACGCATCAATTCACACACGCCAAATTTCAATTTCCTACTTTTTCAAAATGATTATGTCAACTATAACTGGCGGAATAATTTTGAAAATGTTCAAAAACAAATTCTTTCTTTTGGCTTGCAAGCGCCGGAATTTGGTGATATATCCGCCTCTTTTTCACAAATCAATAATTATACTTATTTTGGTTTGACCGAAAACCCAAACGGTTTGGATGCGGCTGATACTTTAGTGAAGCCAATGCAGGATGGCGGAAGCGTGAGTTATTTGAAAATTAAAGCGCACAAACAATTTGATCTTGGTCATTTTCATTTGGACAATACAATAATGTATCAAAATGTCCTGAAGGGCCAAGATGTTTTGCGGGTTCCGGATTTTGTTACGCGTCAAGCGCTCTATTTTGAAGATTTTTGGTTTGATAAAGCGCTCTATTTGCAAACCGGGATTATGTTCAACTATTTCAATTCTTTTCAGGCCAATGCCTATGATCCTGTCCTGGGTGAATTTTATGTTCAGGACAAGCGAAGGCTGGACGGTTTTTATACAGCAGATTTCTTTTTCAATGGAAAGGTGGATACTGCCAGAATATTTTTTAAATTAGAAAACTTTACCACGATTTTTCAAGGGAACGATAATTATTCAGCGACAGGTCAACCTTATAGAGACTTTGCAATCCGTTTTGGTTTGGTGTGGAATTTCTTTTTGTAATAAAAAAACCTAAAGATTATGAACGAAAAAATATTAAGGACCCGACTTCAAAAGCATTTAAACGGTGGTGAGGCTTTTGCTAACCTCAAAAGCTTAATGGATAAAGCGAGCTTTGAAAAAGTGGGCGAGCAGCCAAATAATTTACCTTATTCTGTTTTTGAACAATTTTACCACATCCGGTTTACGCAGCTCGACATTTTAAAATTTATACAGGAAGAGGACTATAAAGCGCCATGCTGGCCTGATGATTATTGGCCGGAAAATAAAATGCCCAAAAACGAAGCTGAATGGGAAGACTTGAAAGATCGGTTTTTTGAGGAACGCCAGCAACTCATCACGATCCTCAACACTTCAGAAAATGATTTATTTGATTTGGTCAAAACGGGAAAGGCTGATCAAACATTGATCCGCGAATTGCTGCTGATTATTGAGCACAATGCTTATCACACCGGGCAAATTTTAGTTATGCTAAGGTTGCTGGACTTGTATAAATAAGCTTTTCCTGATTTTTGAAATTTAAAGCCATCCTAATATTTCACAAAAAGACAATCGTAAATTAAAAAGTCACACTGAGCCTGTCGAAGTGCTATTTAATTATTAGTCAGTATATTAAATAATCGAATGAGATAATTAGTTTCCTGATCCAAAACTTTTTAAAACTTTTCTTACATCCAAAACAAAAATAAATTCGATGAGTGAGCTTAAGCAAAAAATAGAAGACCTTCGGGAAACACTTCATCAACACAATTATCTTTACTATATAAAGGACAAACCTGAACTTTCTGATTATGACTTTGATCGGAAAATGAAGGAACTCGAGCAGCTGGAAAGAGAGAATCCAAGCTTTGAAGATGCCAACTCACCCACGAAACGCGTCGGCGGTGATATTACTAAGGAATTTGACACCGTTCAGCACGATTTTGCAATGTATTCACTTTCCAATTCCTATTCAAAAGAGGAATTGGAGGACTGGGAAGTGCGCATAAAAAAACTGGTGGATCAAAAAATCGATTACACGTGTGAACTGAAATATGATGGGGCCTCAATCAGTTTGACCTATGAAAATGGGCAATTATTGCGCGCTGTTACCCGCGGTGATGGAATTCAAGGCGATGAGGTGACTGAAAATATTAAAACCATTCGTTCTGTACCCTTGCGTTTACAGGGGGATTATCCCAAACGCTTTGATATCCGCGGGGAAATTGTGCTGCCTTATGAAGGCTTTGCCAGAATGAACGCGGAACGGGTGGAGAAAGGCGATGAACCTTATGCAAATCCGCGGAACACAGCTTCGGGAAGTTTGAAATTGCAGAACAGCGCCGAAGTTGCCAAACGTCCGCTGGATTGCTTGCTATACAGCATTGTGGGTGAAGATTTGCCGTTTAAAACCCAGTTTGAAGGCTTGGAAAAAGCACGGGAATGGGGGTTTAAAGTGCCGGCGGAAGCCGAGCTGGTGAAAGACACAAAATCAGTGACGGCGTTTCTGGAATATTGGGATGAACACCGCCACGACTTGCCTTATGAAACCGATGGCGTTGTGATAAAAGTCAATTCCTTTCAGCTTCAAGAAGAATTAGGCTTTACCGCAAAATCGCCGCGCTGGGCAATGGCCTATAAATTCAAGGCCGAACAAGAACAAACGCGTTTAAAAAAAATCACTTATCAAGTTGGCAGAACGGGCGCAATCACGCCGGTGGCAAATTTAGAACCCGTTCAATTGGCCGGCACAGTTGTCAAACGGGCCTCTTTGCACAACGCAGACCAAATTGAAAAACTCGATGTGCGGGAAGGGGACCGGGTTTTCGTAGAAAAAGGCGGTGAAATTATCCCGAAAATTATAGGCGTGGATTTCAATGAGCGCGACCCGCATTCAAAACCGACCCAGTATGCTGACCATTGCCCTGAATGTGGAACAGAATTAGAGCGTGAAGAGAGTGAGGCAAAGCATTTTTGCCCCAACGCAACCGGTTGTCCACCACAAATTGTGGGCAGGATGGAACATTTTGTGTCGCGGAAAGCAATGGACATCAATCAAATAGGCAAAGGGATCATTCAAAATTTATTTCAAAACGGGGCGGTTTCAAATTATTCAGATTTTTATTACCTAAACTTTGAGGATATTTTTGGCAAGGAACGCTGGCTTGAAAATGAAGATGCCGGGATAGAAAAAGATGGACAACTTCAAGTCCCGCTTGAAAATGCCGTTTATGGTTTAGGGAAAGACTGGTGCAATTTGAGTAAAAAAGAAGCTCAAAATTTAGCCGGTCAAGTCGAACAATTAGAAGGAATTTTTGAGCTCGATGAGGAAAAAACAGGGCTTGCGGTGACAAAATTTAGGACTTTATTGGACGGTCTTTATAATGGATTTCAAAAAATTGATCTGGAGGGATTTACAGGAATGCCGCATTTTGTTTCGCTTAATTTGTTGCTTGAAATGAAATTCCCCGATGAATATGAATACTTGAAAAAAAATCGAGCTTTTGAAAACCTACATTATATAGATGAATTGCTTCAGCAAAAACAATTTGAGCGGTCGTCAAAATTTAAAACCTTTATAACAAAAATTGCCGACAGGAAGCGCATCAGCCTTCAGCAGAAAACAACTGAAAATATTTTAAATTCAATTAAGGAATCCAAACAACGCGGTTTTGATAAAGTTTTGTTTGCATTGGGAATTCCCGATGTGGGTGAGGTTAGCGCAAAGAAATTGGCCCTGCATTTTGGAAACATTGATACATTAATGAGAGCCAGCCTTGAAGAATTAGTTGAATTGCGCGATGTGGGCGATCAGGTTGCAAAAAGCATCACGGAATTTTTCAAGCAAGAAAAAAACCAACGTATTATTGAGCGGTTGCGGAAGAAAGGCCTGCAATTTGAAATGGAAAAAAAAGCAGCCACTTCTGCTAAATTGAAAGGCTTAACTTTTGTAATTTCCGGTAAATTCTCAATTCCACGAAAAGAACTGAAACAAAAAATCGAAGAAAACGGTGGTAAAAACACCAGTTCCCTGTCTGGAAATACCTCATATCTAATTGCAGGGGAAGATATGGGACCGAGTAAAAAGAAGAAAGCTGATAAAAAAAACCTCTCAATTATTGACGAACAGGAATTTATGAAATTGATAACAAATTAAATTTTTATCAAAAGTATTCACAAGTCTAAAACACCTCTAAATCTCTTGATGAATTTAAATTTCAACACACTTATTGTTAGTTAATTACAATTTTATATATAGTGAATAATTGAAGTTATTATAGCGATTTCAGTTTCAAAAGCCAAGCATCTATGTTAATCAAATAATAATTTTAAAAGATATACTTTGTATAAACCGAAACTTGACTATCTTTGTTCCCTATAACTGGTTAATTAAAATTAATCTTTAAGATTTACATTATGAAAAAACAATTTATGCTAATTTTCTTGTTTGGCGCCTTAATATGTGGCGGACAAGATCTTTTTGGACAAAGTGATCAAATGATGGATGATCAAATGTCGGAAAATCAAACAACAGACTCTTGGGCGGATTATAACCATTGGTCCGTTGAAATCAATGGAGGTTTGAACAAACCGAGCCGGCCTTTTACCGAAAGTTATTATAGACCAACTTTTGGGCCAACAGAGAATATTGGCGACTGGCGTGCCAGTGGTAGTGTGGATCTTGGATTGCGTTATATGATCAATAATAAATTTGGTCTAAAACTTTCCGGAGCTTACAACACTTTCAAATCCAACAGCGGTCAACCTTTTGAAACAAAATACTATTATGGTGTGTTAGAGGGTGTCGTTAATTTTGGAAATATTTTGGGCTTCCGGGACTGGACGCAAACTATTAATTTGCTTCTGCATGGTGGTGCTGGTCCAGCGCACATGCAAACTGGCGACGACGCCTTATATTCCGATCAAGGTGATAATTTTGCCGCTTTTATTGTTGGTCTTACACCTCAAATTAGACTAACTGATCATTTAGCATTAAATGCCGATTTGAGTATTATTGGTAATGTCGGGATGGATATGACTTGGGATGGTAATACACTTACACGAGATACACAGGCTTCTCGTGGCTTCAATGGTTTAGTTACTACAGCTAAAGTAGGTTTTACTATTTACTTGGGTGGCGATGAAAAACACGTTGATTGGGCGAAAGATTCTAATAAAGATGAAGTGGGGAACCGCGTAGATTCTTTGCAGAATGCCTTGGCCGATATGGAAGAAAAAATGCGTGACACTGATCAAGATGGTGTACCAGATTATTTAGACCGCGAACCTAACACGATGAATGGTGTCGCTGTAAATTCTAAAGGAATTGCTGTTGACGATAACGGAAACGGTATTCCTGATGAAATCGAAAACTCACTCGATAAGCGTTATCAAAAAGCTTCAGCCAGTTCTTCTTCAGCCGGTGAAGCCTCTGATATTGTTAAAAAACTTATCAATGACGGTTATGTAAATGTATTTTTCAAATTCAACAGCAGTCAACCAACAAATAATTCACTTGACGGTTTAAATTATTTGAAACGTTACATGATAAGAAATCCAGAAGCATCTGCTGAACTTATTGGCTATGCTGATGAGATCGGAAATGATGAATATAACCAGAAGCTTTCAAAGCAACGTGCTGAGCGCGTTAAAGAAATTCTGGTGTCTTCAGGTATTGAAGCGTCCAGAATGAGTGTAACAGGAAAAGGAAGCGATGACTCAGTTGATAAGTCATCTGAAGAAGCTCGTTTCTTAGTTCGACGTGTGAAATTTGAACTCAAATAATAATTCAAAATTAGTTGAATTAAAAGTTTAATTTAAAATAAACCGTTCCCAAGATTTTTGGGGACGGTTTTTTTTATGATCTTTTTTTTGCTTTATAATTCGTTAAAAATTTATTGGATGAAAACGATATATTTAATTTTCCCTAAAATGAGCTCGACTAAATATCTTGTAATTTTAGCCTTATGTTGCTCGGCAATCAATTGCAAAAGCACAGATTCTCTGAAAATGAAAGGTTCACAAGTTCAAATAGTCACAAATGGAGGCCTTTATGGCAATGGAAAGGAAGGTTTCGAAAAAGGCCACCAAGCGATTAAAAGTAAGGTCGATTATAAAGCCATGATCAACAAGATGAATCGAGCCAATAAAGTGGCAAAGCCAGAGGAAGCCAATACCATTGATTTTGAGAATTATATCCTGGTTGCAATATTTGATAAAGTAAGGTCCACTGGTGGTTATTCAATGGAATTTGAAAAGATGACTATGGAAGGTCAAAACCTTATACTTCACATTAAAATGAATAAACCTGAAAGGCTCGCGACATCAATAATGACGCAGCCATATTTGCTTTTGAAACTACCCAAAACCAATAAAGAAATTGAAGTTAAGTACTGAAACTTATCGGTTTAAGCTCACTGGTGAAAATGTCGAAGCCCACCCTGCTGGGTGCCTTTTCCTCTTAAAAGAAAAAATACTGCTGCTCGCCGATTTGCACCTCGGAAAAATCAGTCATTTTAGAAAATACGGCAGCGCAATTACCGCCGAAGCCGCAAAAAGTGATTATAAAAAACTCACTGATATTGTGACTTATTATCAGCCTGAAAAGCTTCTTTTTCTAGGCGACCTTTTTCACAGTGACTACAACAGTGAATTTCTATTATTTAAAGAATGGAAAGAACGTTACCCTGAGTTAGATGTTCGTTTGATTTTGGGAAACCACGATATTATTGATACTCAAAATTTTTCTGATATTGGAATAAAAATTCAAGATGAATATTTCATCAAAAACTTATTCCTAACGCATCATCCAGAAGATAAAGAAGGCTATTTAAATATTTGCGGTCACATCCATCCGGGATTTACTTTGAATGGTTTTGGTGGTCAACGCACAAAATTGCGCTGTTTTTATTGGAAAAAAAATCAGCTGATTCTTCCGGCTTTTGGTAACTTTACAGGGAAATTTCTAATAAAACCTCAAAAGGGTGAGACGGTTTTAATAATGACCGATAATGCAGTTTTCCCTTTAAAATCTTAAGTTTGTTATGGAGAAAAGATTAGCCGTCCTCAACGCAATTTCCATTCCTGTTGTCCTTTTCGTAAATTATTATACTCAGGCCATTGAACTCAATGGCAATACAATGCGGACTTTAAGCGATGAATATTTTAATTTATTCACGCCGGCGCCTTATGCTTTTGCGATTTGGGGCTTCATCTATATTGCTTTAATAGCTTTAGTTATTTTCCAAATTTACCAAGCTTTTGGCCCGCGAAAAAATTTGATTTTTATCCGTCAGACAGGCATTTGGCTTTTTATTGCCAATATTGCGAATGCCGCTTGGGTCACGGTTTGGCTTTATGAGGAAACTTGGCTTTCGGTTTTGATTATGGTGGTACTGTTATTTTCGCTTCTCAGGATAGTTTACAAAACAAATATGGAACGCTGGGACGCACCATTTTCTGTAATTGCCTTTTATTGGTGGCCCATTTGCCTGTATTCAGGTTGGGTGACGGTTGCGACAATTGCTAATATATCGGCTTATTTGGCTAAAATTGAATGGGGTGCCTTTGGTATTGCCGAAGAATCCTGGACCTTTATTATGATAGCTATCACAGTGATCATAAATATTTTGATGGTCAAATATAGAAATATGCGCGAATTTGGCCTCGTGGCAATCTGGGCTTTGGTGGCGATTGCTTTAAGGCACACAGAAAACCACTTCAATATCTCCATTGCGGCTTATGCCGGTGTGGCAATACTTTTACTTTATATTTCATATCACGGTTATATCAACCGTAAAACAACCCCAATGTTTAAAATGCTGAATAAAACAGGTTGAAATCTAAGCTTCTAAAGATTCATTTTGATTGCCTGCAAAATAGGCTTCGAGTTCTTTCAAAGTGGTGGTTCCCGTTCGTGTATCTTTTACAATTTCACCTTTGTTCAAAACAACAATGCGCTCACAGACATCAGTGACGTGGCTCAAATCGTGGCTGGAAATCAAAAAGGTGGTTTCTTTGTCCACCGCCCATTTTTTGATTAAATCCTTTAAACGGATTTGCGTCGTGGGATCTAAATTTGCAAAGGGTTCATCCAGAATGATGACTTCTGGCTGTCCGATCAAAGCCCCCACGATCCCTGCTTTTTTTTGGTTTCCTTTTGACAGGTCGCGAAGGTATTTCTTTTGACCTAAAATCTCGCCGTGAAAAAATTCATCAAATTGTTGTAAAAACGCATTTACATCGGCTCTATTGACACCGCGAAGTTCGCCAATGAAATAGAAATATTCTTCTGGTGTCAAATACCCGATTAAAAAACTCTCATCTATAAAAGAGGAAGTGAAAGATTTCCATTCTTCATTCTCGTGAACAATGATTTCTTTATTTTTAATATTTCCGGTATTGGGTTCGATTAAATCCAGTAAAAGGCTAAAAAAGGTTGTTTTGCCCGCACCGTTATTTCCAACAAGACCAAAACTGCTCCCCTTTTCAATTTCCAGATTTGGAATATTTAGAACTGGGGTTCCTCTATATATTTTTTTCAGATCGTTTACAGAAATCATAGTTTAAGATAATTAAATTCAGCTCTTTTCTTCAAAAGCAGCAATCATTTTGTACTTGTGTTGTTGATAGAGATTTTCAATTTTTCCCAGCAAGAAATTTTTCATCAGTAAACCTAAAATCCCGACGACGGCCAAAGCCAAAGCGCCGGCATAAAATCCAAAAAAGAGGTCGAAGATGTAAAAAATGACAATCGGTGCCACCAGTTTGGGAATGGCGAGTAACATCTGGGTCAAATTAAAATTTTGTGTATTTGAAAAGGCGCTGGATTTTGAATTGAGTTCCACCGGTTTTTTATTGTAAACACCGCTCCAAAGATTTATAAACGTGGCATAACCCACATTGAAAACCGCGCCGGCAGCAAAAAGCGCATAGGTTTTTATCCCGAAAAATACATAGGGTGTAATTAAAATAAATGAAATCACTGTGGCAAAAACCATCAAATACCATTTTGACTCTAAATATTTCCGGTAGCGGATGTTTTGGCTCATCAATAATTTATAATATTCGCTGTCCCAGGAAGGAACAAGCTGACCAAAGGTGATTAAAAATCCGCCAGTAACAAAAATAGAAGCAAAAACCAGCATCACTTCGCTGTCTTTATAAAGGTCAACAGTAAGGAAAATCAAGCCGTAAAACAGGAAGAAAAAAGAAGTCCACAAGATTTTTTTAGGCCGTTTGTTGCGCCAAATCAGTTTTAAATCGTTTTTTAAAAAAGGTGCCAAACTTCCAAAACGGTTTAACCAGCTCATATCAGATGTGGAGGCCACTTTAGTTTCTTGCTTCAGGGCACCGTCCAGATAGAATTGTGACCGCAACATTTTATAAACCCGGCAGTAGAGCAATACCATTAAAAGAAATGGAATAGCTAGCGCGTAAAATTTTGTATAAATGGTATTGAAAAATTGGCCAGCGGTTTCAGAAAATTGATAGACTTGAAAATATTCCAAAGCTATAAAAAAAGCCAAGATTCCTATGACCACATAAAAAAGGCTGTTTGTCTTATTGATTAAAAAGTTCAGGAAATTTATAGCTAAGTTAAAAAACAGCATTGAAAAAAACCAGCAAACCACATTCAATGGGGGATAGCCTTCGATCAGTAACACAATAGAGAAAGGAACGAAAAAAAACAATGGTAGGAAATTGAAAAAGGAAAATCCGGTTTTACCAATTAAAACGTGAATGATTTTAGACCGTTTAATATCAAATGTCAGCAAAGGTTTTATCTGCAGTGTGGGCAGGGATTGAAAAAAATAACGGATGATTAAATCGAGCAAAAACCAATAAATCAAATAGTTGTTCACTAAAACCAGAGGATCTGTATCAAAGCTTTTATCTAAAATATAAAACGCCGCGGCACCGAAAAAGCCAAACATCCCAGCAAAATAGAGCGCACCCAAAATCAGGAAAATAGTAAAAATCAAGCCGCGTGTAAAAAAGGAAGACCGCCGGAATTTTTTCCACTCTAATGAGATAAGGGTTCTTGTAATATTCATATTTTGATAAATTAAAAGCAGCCGAAAATAATAAAAATATGATTAAAATTTAATAAATATTGGAATCTATTATTGCCGGGTAAATTTAAGGACTAAAACCTTTTCAAGCTATCTCAGTTGTTGTCAAGTTGCTTCAAATAACTTAAAACTGCTATTGAACTAAATACTCTTTTTCAAACCCAGGCATCGTTTTGTGAAATCTGAAAACCTTTTTAAAGATGGTTTGATGAGAAGTTATTTTTGGATAAAAACCCAATAAATGCAATCTAATACCACACAATTAATTTTTAGCTAAAAAAAAGCAGTTAATAGCGTCAATCCACTTGATAAATTAAAATCCTGTCATCTTCACCTTTGATCAATAATTCCAAATGGCCAATATCGTCCATATTATTCAGGTCAATTTGCGAGCTTCCATATACCGGAAAGCCAGACCAGAGTTTCCCTTTCACGCTGAAAAGATAGGTTTTTGAGGTTTGCGTATCGGTTACACTGACAAAAACCCCTTGATTGGTTTTTAAAATCTGTGGGTTTTCATAAAGTCCATAATCCAGTTCTATGGTCTCGCCGTCAATTTTTAGTTTGTTTTCAGATAAAGCCGCCCAATGATCGTCAGTTGCTGTGAAACTATGATTGTCAGATAAATTTAAATTTTTGGTATTCACTTTTCCACCTTGATCGATTTGAAGGAGCTTTCCGTCTTTAGAGGTTGTTGTGAATTTATTTTGATATAAAAACCAAGGATTCCCTGATGGGTCAATACTTTCTTTAACACTCACTCGTTGTTTTCCACGTCGGTTCAAAATATTCAACTTGCCGTTGTTTTCAGGAACAAGGATAAAATCTTTTCCATAAACCCGCATATGTTTTGGACGGTGGTTTATTTGGGATTTTGCGCCTTCAAATTCGAAGCCTTCAACTGTTTTTCCTTTTTTATCCAGCATAAATAATTCTTTGCCCTGGGTCACCACAAACCTGAATTTGTGGTTATTGCTATAATCAAAAACCGCAACCTCTTTTGTGATTTGATTATCAAAATCAATGGGAAAGGGATCGACCTCTTTGCCGGTTTTATCAATCAAATGAATTTTATGTGGGGTAGCAAAAATCATCTGGATGCGTTTATTGCCATAAATATCCAATTGCTGGATTTTTCCAAGGATCGGTCCATCCAAATCTTTTTTCCAAAGTAATTTTCCCTTATAATTATAAAGGTAAAGTGTGTTTGATTCACCCTGAACGGCGATAAATTGCTGATCATTTCGCCAATTTTCGAAATACTGCGGATTTTTCGCAATGGTTTCTGGCAATTGAATGCTCGCTGCCTGAAAAGTTCCCTGGCCTTGTTTGAGGTTTTTACTGGAACTGATTACCATATTAATGTGTGCAAATCCCTCATCGTGGATCATTTGCAGGGCGCTTAAAGGATATCCTGTAAAATTTGTCTTTAGGTAGTCGTCATTAAATTCAGGTGAAACCGCATCGGCTATGGTTTTTCTAAAAAATTTATTCTGGGAAACCATCAATACAGAAGATTCATCTGAGAGGTTTTCTTTCAGCTGTTTATAGTCCTGTTGGGCTGCAAGCAGGGTTTTATTTTGATAATTTGCAATGCAATTTTCCAAGGCCTCGACCGTCCCTGAAAAAATAAAAAAATGATCCAGCTGAATAAAGTAAGAAGATTGACCTTCACCGATCAATTTTGGAAAAAAGCTATTGAAAGAAATGCCCTTTGTTAATTTGAAAATTTTTTTACTGCGATAAGTATCGGCTATTTCGCCTAATTTTTGAATTTGTTCTTCAGTTTTAGTAGGTTTTTCACTGTTAAAAACTGTCAAATCACCGCTTTCGGTATAAACCCGTCCAACTTCAGTACCGAGCTCAAAAATATTTTCCCAGTTTTCGGAGATTTTAGGGACCACCTGAAATTGCCTGTAATTTTGCTGTAAGCCTTTAAAATCAGCATAGGTAAAGGAATAAAAACCATTGGCGTTCAAGGGCGTGATTTTAGCGATCTCATTTTTTTCAGGCGATAAGCTTTCAAATAATTCAATGCTTTTTGCTTTATCTGAAAAAGATTGACTCACACCGATGAGGCTAAGGTCCTGATCTTCGGAAGATAAATCCAAAACCGTCCAATCACTGAAATTTTTAAAAAGTGACAAGTCTGTTTTAGGCGCAAATCGATCTAAAATTGGCTGAAAAGCCTTGTGGTTGAGTAGGAGCGAAGTCTCATTTCCAGAAGCCTGATAAATTTTTTTCAGGCCTTTTTCGGGTTTGAGGTTATTTTTTGAAATCCTGATGATATTTTCCACAACGATTTTAGATGTGCTCATCACCATTACACCCCGCACAGTGGTTGAAAAACTCACCTTTCCATCAATGGTGTAACGCTTTACTAAAAATGAATCATATTTGAATTCTTCTACTTTTTTATTGGGGATAGCTTTCAAGTTGACCTTTGTATTTTCTTTTTTGGACAAAACAGTAAAGGTTAAGGATTTAGAACCAATTTGTCGCAATAATGTCAAGCTTTTCCCGTCAATCTGAAAGTGTTCAAAACGCGAAAAGCGATCGTTCAAGTACTTGACGAAAGGCAATTTGCTATTATTTTGAACTAATTTTAGGCTCTGGAATTCTTGCTGAAGTTCAGTAAAACCATTGCTTTTTAAAATTGCCGCTGTTTCGGTGGGAACTAAATTTAAAAGCTCAGTTGATTGAGTTGTTTCTGTTTCACAGGCAAAAATGAGAAATGCCAAACTGATGAAGAAGCATTTTTTCATAGGGAAGGTTATTTTCGGCAAAATTAAGTATTTCAATCAAATAAAGGTAAAATCCAAGTGCCTATAATTCAAGTTTGATTTGCTTTGGCAATAACTGAAAACTTTTTCGGTGATAAGGGCTTGTGCCAGCTGTCCGAATGGCCGAGCGGTGTTCTTTAGTGGGATAGCCTTTATTCTTTTTCCAGGCATAATCAGGAAATTCTCGATCTAAGTTTCTCATAAATTCATCCCGGTAAGTTTTTGCCAAAATAGAAGCCGCCGCAATGTTCATATATTTGGCATCGCCTTTAATCACGCATTGGTGCGGAATATTTTGGACCGGCTTAAACCGGTTTCCATCCACGGCGATGTGTTCTGGTTGTGGTTTGAGTTGTTCGATCGCCATTTGCATTGCGAGAATGGATGCGTTTAAAATATTAATTTCATCAATTTTTTGATGGTCAACGTGGGCCACGGCAAAGCTCAATGCTTCCTTTTCAATAATCAGGCGCAATTCGTCCCGCGATTTTTCACTGAGCTGCTTTGAATCGTTCAGGGTTTTATTTTGAAACCCGGGTTTTAAAATCACTGCAGCAGCGGTAACCGGACCGGCCAGACAACCGCGACCGGCTTCATCGGTGCCGCATTCGAGAACGTCTGGAAGATATTGAAGTCCTTGCATTTTGGCGAAATTAATAGTTTTTTGAGTGAGTTAAAGCTGAAAAAATGTGGAAATTTAAATCTAGCCTTTAATTTTATCTTTCAACTTGAAACTGCCTGTTCCTTTCAGGCAGTCTCAATTCAGGATTTTAGGTGCATTTTCCCGCGTGATGTATATTTTTTAGCATAATTTAAGTAGAAAAAATCGAGGTCAGGATTTTGATTACAATAATATTAGATTGAATTGAAAATAAATTTTTGCGGTACTGGTCAACGAAAATAAGATATTTTGACGAATATTAAAATCCAATAATCAATCTGAAATTAACACGAACTTGATTTGGCTGCTCTTGTTTTTTTTAATTTTACCCTTAATATATGTTTCGATTAATAGCTGAAGTCGTTTTTGACCAGTATCTTTAATAAAATATACATTATGAAATTTATACTATCAATTTTTATGTTGTGTCTTATCTGCAGTTGCTCTACTGATGACGCCGAGCAAAACCAATTTGTATTTGATGCCAGCTACGATTTTATAGTTCGGGATAATGATGGAAATGATCTGTTAAATCCTGAGAATCCGAATGCTTATAAAGAATCGGACATAAAACTTTTTTATAAAATCAATGGTAATGTCGAAGAAGTATTTGAAGGTAACTTGGATAATCCACGACATTTTGAAATTTTTAAACACAAAAACGAATATAGAATAGCGGTCGGGGTGAATCATGCTAAAAACGAAGATTTACCTATTACCTATATTCAATGGAATGAGGCCGATACCGATACTATAAAAGCTAAATTTCGCAGAACAGATAATTTGACTATTATTAAAAAACTTTGGTTAAACGGTAAACAAATATTTCCACCATTAGATGATGGATCGGGTGAGTTTTATACAATAATCAAATAAAAATAGTTTTTATAACAAGTTGTAGTCAATTATAAACAAAGCATTTTTCAAACAAAAGACAGACCCCAAAAGTTTCAAAAACCTTTGGGGTCTACTATATTATATTTACTAAGAAATTAATTTTTCTCTTCCTTATTAAAATAAAC
>Ga0307967_1000385_pt1 | contig 30717 bp, 34 predicted proteins | sample OrgLakmetagen648_FD_201828 | JGI IMG/M metagenome (GOLD analysis project Ga0307967, IMG submission 201828) | Saline water microbial communities from Organic Lake, Antarctica - #648 | ecosystem: Environmental > Aquatic > Non-marine Saline and Alkaline > Saline | place: Antarctica: Organic Lake... | reverse complement strand
GGTAAAAGCAGTTGAAAACAAGTTAAATAATAGGCCTAGAAAACGATATGATTATGAAAACCCTATATTTGTAATGGATAAGTTATTGTTTAACCATGAAGTTGCATTTATAACTTGAATCCAGCTTGGTAATAATTTCAGAACTTACTTTATACATAAAATTGATTTAATTAAGCTCCCCCGCAAACTCCAAAACTGGCACGAACTCTCATTCAGTTATTTCATCAAGGAGCTCAACAAAGCGATAAAATCCACGAATAAAACCCGAGCGGTAGAAGATTTGGCTGTTATTCCAGCATTGACCAAGAAAGATGAGTTTGAATGGATGGAACTTTTCGAAGAGAACAAGAAAAAAGCACAGGAACTTCAAATGGAAATTGGAAAAACTGAAAAGGAGATTGATGAGATGGTTTATGCGTTGTATGGGTTGAGTGAGGAGGAGATTAGGATTGTGGAAGGGAGTTAATTATGAATTTTTTCAATTCCTCTAAATAAGCGCTATTACATGTTTGCAATAGCGCTAGTTTTAGATTTTTTTACTTGTTACCATTCCCTCACTAGTCTAACTAGTGCAATTATGGCAATTACAATAGTTGCAAATGCAGCGATGTTTATTATTATCATATTTTTTTTAATTATTTTAACTGTGTGTTATATCGCTTTTATCAAATGAAGTTTTATTTATTTTCACTTTAAATAGAATAATTATGAGTGATGAATTTTTGGAAGAGTTGGGATAAGAAATGAAAAAAGAAAACAAAACAAAACAATACAATGGAGAATTTGAAGTATACAGCTGACCAATTGAAATTATTAGAGGACTATAGACAATCTCTCTTATTGCATAAGAATAAAAGCGCTGATCTTTTTGAAAAAGCTATTACTTTTATTTCTGCTGGGGCACTAGCATTAACATTGACATTTCATGACAAAATTGTTCCAGCTGAGAATGCTATTTATGTAATTATCATAGGAATAGGATGGGCATTTTTAACAGCAACTTTATTTATTAATTTGATAAGTCATTATCAGACGAGTAAGTCTTTAGATAAAACAATAGTTGAAGTTGATGACGTAATTGGAAATGAAATTACTTATTCTAGATTCCTTGAAAAAATAGAAAAAAGAAATATATATATTAATGCTCTTAATTTAATTTCCATTATCCTATTAGGGTTAGGATTATTATTAATTATTATTTACACTACTATAAACCTTCAATATGGCAAAGAAAAACAATCCGAAAACATCATCGACATCTCAAAATCAAGAGTCAAACAATCCGACAGTTCAAATTCGATAATGGCAAAAGATACAGCATCAATTATCGAACTTAAACAATGAACTTAAGAAAAAATGAGTTATCTTACAAGCTTAAACGTTAACATCTATTAATAAATATAATTATGTCAAAGAAAGAAAATTCTGAAAGTAATATCCCAAAAATCAATAGTCCTAAATCACCAAGACTTACAGGTAAAGGGAGTACGATTCCTAAGCCACCAACAAATTTAAAGCCGTCTGAAAAACCAAAGAAGTAAATGATATTAAATTCAGAATCAATACTGCATTATTTACCATCAGAAATCAATATTCGTCAAATGAAGATTCTTGATGCAATGAGGTTTAGTCTAGAAATAATAGATGATAATCATAATTCTTTAATTGAAGAGTTAACTGCTGTATCAATTAAGGGAAAAAAAAAGAACCTACCTAGAATAATGCATCATACATGGTCCCTAATAGACTTTACTCAAAGATTTTATTCGCTTTACACCAAACTTACTGTTAAAATAGACAATGACATTGAGGTCTTAAATAATTGGGCTTTTAGAAATGCTTGTCAACACTTTACTTCTAATTTAGAAAAGGTTATCAATAATGAGAAGCAACCTTTTGGAGCGCTTAAGTGGGCAGTAAATGATATAGACAAACAGGATGTATTTTCATGTCTTGCAGTGAGTGGTATCTATGGGGTTTTCCATGGAATGAGTCATACTTTTATAAATGTTACTGGCAAGCAATATGATTCAATTATTAATGAAATCACTCTTGAAATAGCGGTTTTCGATAAAAAAGAACAACGAACAGAATTGAATCTTTCTGAACTAATGATTGATCTTGGAAATGTTGTAAAAAAACTTGAAAGCAACCTTGTTAAACACTCAAGTATTAATAATCTAACTCAAACAGATTGGTCAAAGTATAGAGATGTACTTCTCATTATTAGACAAGAAAAATAAAATTCTAAGTAGATATGAAGTTTATAAATCCATATCTAAAAAGTTTTAAATATGAATTAATCATCCTTCCTGGTCGGAATAGCAAATTAAATTTAAAGATAAAAGTCATCTCATAAAGCTTTTTAAAACATCTTCATCTGCGTTTCCTTCTTTGGATAAAACACTCCAATAATTACAAAAGGGTTTTTAGATCTACGCATATGCCATTCTTTCGTGGTTCCTAGGAAGAAATAAATTTCTTTATTATTGATGAAATTGGTTTCATATTTATCTCTCACTTTTTCTAAAGCAATTTCGGGATTGTTATTTGAACTTTTTAAACAATTCCAATACAACTGTCCAATTTCCCAATCTTCTATCATCAGTTTCCGAATTTTACCTGTTTCATCTTCAAATTCATATTTAAACTTGTAAGGTACTTTGGGGAAAACTTTTTCTGGCTTTTCGTTGGTCTCTTCAAATAAATTCATTTGATTTTGTAGTGCTTTCCATACAGGTTTCCATTCAGATTCATCTTTTTCTATAATTAATCGATGAATTTTGGTAGGTTTAAACGTTGCTAAAGATTTATTTAGTGGTGCTTTACTTTCTTCTATAAGCGTATTCATATTGGTATATACATTATTCAAACAAATCTGCTTCCTTTTAAACCAATTACCTGCGGTATTTATCGTTTCACCAATCACAAGGTCTTTAAACTCATAATCTATGGGCGAATAACTTTCAGGTCTAAAATCATCAGTTCGTTTTTTAAGGTCAAGTTCAATCCAAGTATATTTTGTCTGTGAAACTTTACCTTCATTTTTCAAACCTTTTAGAAAACTTAAAGGCATTGGATAAATCCTTATAGAATCCCCATTTTCTAAAACACCTGCAGTGCAAACTAATTCATCATAGCTTCGGGAAGGAAGCGGATACGTGGTAACGGTGATTAGGACTTTTTTTCTTGTAATGTTCATAGATGGATAAGTTCGTGATTAAATTTAGGATGTTCCCTAATAGCCTCCGCAAGGTGTTTCCTGTGGCATTGACAAATATCTTTTTCGAAACATGTTATGGCTATACGTTTATGGTCATTTATCAAATTGAGAATCATTTCCTGTTGGTCTAAGGTGTTTGGAATTATTGTTTTTTTGTACTCATCGAACAATACATCATAATCTTCTTGAGTGTTTAATTCTTTTCTTTTGTCAGAAACAATTCCAACCTCGGGTATATGAATAAATTCAATACCGACCCCCTCACAAGCCATTTTTAATTGAGACTTGCTAAATCCATATTTCATACTAAATGAATTCTTGCGTACATCACATAATACTTTTACATCTTCTTTAATAAGTTTGTTAATGTATTGCTCAATACTTATACCTTCATATCCAATTGTAAAAAGTGCATTTTTTGAAGAACTAGGAATTTGATTCTTTACTTTTTTTAATTCATCACTGTTTAATAATTGATGTGCAATTGTACTATTTATGGCATAATATGGATAGTTGCGATAGGTATGCTTAATTAAATATTCTGAAGATTTATCACTAAAATACTTTTTCAGTTCTGATAGAATTTTTTGATCATTTTCAATCAATTCCTTAATGTATGATTTATCGGTAGTTAATTTCCAAAACTTATCTCCTTCTTCAACCCATTCGTATTTGTGCATAGTAGATAAATCTGCATTCGCTTGAAAGGAGAAACATCCAAATTTATATGGCACAAAGTAATAACTAGATTTTTTTTGTTGTACTGCAAAAAGCATCAATAGTTTTTGAAGTTGTAATTTCTCTAATTTTCCTTCAAAAGTTTCAAGAATAGATAATATAACTTTTCGTCTATAAAACATATTGTTTTTTATTTCTGTTTATTATATTGCAAACTTATGAATATTTCTCAATCACAGTTTCTGAGGAAATAAATATTGACAAGCATTTTATAATGTTTTTTCTCATTTAATTAGATTTTCTAAATTAAGATAGTGAAAAAATAGAGATGTGCAATAGCAAAGTCTAGAATCCTAAGAAACCTCTATCCACAGCTAGATCAATATCTTCTGAAAATCGTTCTATTAATTTCCAACCTTTACTTAAGGACGTACCTCCTTTAAATACTAAATGTTTTCCTACTTCCAACTCAAAAAGTGCTCTTAGGCTTTGAGTTACCCACCAATCTTTCTCAACTGCATATGGAGGCATTCCTGTTTTACTGGATATATCTTCAAGAATTACCTTCTTTTCGCTATCTTCTATTAAATGGAAGCTCTTCATTTCGTTATCGATTTTTGCATTATTTTTTGAATCCATACTGGAGCAAGTTTAATATCATGTTTAAGATTCTTTATATCCTCCATCTTTAACTTGTTGAGTATTTGACTTTCTTCTTCTTTTGTTAAATTTCCTTTTCCGATCTCTCGTAGAGCTTGTATCACAAGCGCGCTTATTTCTCCTTTAGCAGATAAGTTTTTCGGTGTTGTTCTTTTTAACTTGATAGATCTTTTACCAACCTTTATTTCCCTTGCTGCTCCATCTGTTAGAAATACCAATTTCATAGGTATTTGTGTACTAAGACCTAGTGCGTTTAGGGCATACACTCCTGTTGGGACTATTCTAATATGATCTCGTTTTGCAATTCCCTTTGCAACTTCCTCAGCAGTTGGCAATGTTTCACCTATATACTTACTAATTTTTGGTCTAACATATATTCCTTGTGCAACTCTACGAATTAGACCTTTCTTTTCTAGTCTATGCAATGATACTCTTACAGATTCAGATGAACCAATATCACTAAAGTCTTCGGGAAAGAACAATACACCTTTTGATGCGTTTTTAATCCTGTTTTCTATCTGATCTTCAATACTTAACACTATTAATCATTTTTTATTTGTAACAAATATAGTAATAATATGTTACAATAATACTTTTTAAATGTAACAAATAGTGCAAATATTTGTTACAAAAATATCTAAATTCTTTGGCCTCTGAGGCCTACTTTATACTTTGGCTTAAAATAAGGTTGGTTCAATTTTGAAACAATTTTGAATTGCTGTGCTATACAGTAGGAACACTAAGATGTTAATGAATAGACCTAATCTCGATTTAAAAACAGTTGTATTGCTGGATAGGGTTCAGAAATCTTACTTTATTAATGATAATGAAATTAAGTACCTCAAAACACAAGGCTTAATTGAAGGGAGAAAACCTAACTTTCATGTTGCAGCCAAAATTGCTGAAGTCTCAGGGAATAAAACAGAGTATATAAAACTGAGAGGTTTAAAAGACACATATTATAAATCAATGATTCTCGAATATTTAAGTAAATATGGAAGTGCTAATAAACAAGAAATAGACAAATTGATTTTAGACATACTTCCTGATGTTTTAGATTATAAACAAAAAGAAAATAAAGTGAGAAATATTATTTACTCAATGTCTAAAAGAGATAAGACTATTTTAAATACAGGTACGAATAGGAAGCCTAACTGGAAAAAAAACAACTAAAATAAATAGCTGTTTAGTTATATTTTTGGCATACATTAGATATACTTTTGACATAATTTAGATATCATTTAGATATACTTTAGATATACTTTTGACTTACTTTAGATATACTTAGTTTCATGTCACTGGCTACAAGTGTTCTACAGAAATAAATTTAGACAAACTAATAGCTATTGCTATTCGTTGCCTCCATAAAGAAGGGATTGATGAAACCTTAAAAGAAGAATTGAAAAAGCAAAAACATCCATTTTCTTTAGCAATTCGTATAACCGAAGAATTGAAAAATGAAACCGATTATAAATTGTATGATGAAATGCAAGTGGTTAATAATCTGATAATTGTTGGAGATATTGATACAACGTTGGATCTTGACTTGGATGCGTAATGAAAACTATTACTTTTTTAATGCTTTCTTTTCTAATTCAATTAATTCAGACCAAACAGAAACATCTATTTTATGGACAATTATCTTATTATCTATTCGTTTAAAAAAAGTACGTTTAATTAAAAATAGAGAATTAGGAAGGGAGGTTGATGTGGTTCAAAGAAATGTAAAAAATACAAATATTCAAATATTCAAAAGTTGAAAAGAAGTATAAAAGATCTTAAAATTTTTAGAAAAAAATCAGATTATCAGGATTTTTGTATTGATGTTCAGACAAGTGAAAGTTCTTTAAAATATAGTAAAGACATTGTAAATAAAATTAATAAATACATGCCATGAGTAAATCAAGAGATTTTTTAGTAGGCAAATTAAAAGAGTTGTTCAATTCGTTTGATGGAATAAAAATCCGTTATGAGTTCGATGGACAGATGGACATACACCTTGTTGAGGTTTTGCCTTTAGCGACTTTTGTGAATGATAATGACTTTGTTCTTCAAGAGATTCAAATCCAAGATGAGTTTGAAGCTTTGTTTGGAGAGAATGAGGAGGTTTTGTTTATATCCTCAGATTCTTTAAATAAAATCGAGCATTCAGAATTTAGTTTAGGATACAATGAAATGGGTATATTAGAGATTCCTGTTGGATAAAACGGTTCGTTTTGTGCCAGTCATTTCGGTCTGATGGTGCCAGTGATTTCGGTTCAAATTGTGCCATTAAAAACGGTTCGTTTTGTGCCATTTTAAAAGATTAAGTAAGACTATCTTGTCTAAAAAAGATAAGATATGGCAAACAAACTTGATCCTATGGACTTAAAACAGATTATTACTTTCTTTTTAAGTCCGGCCAAATAACTCCCAAACCCAACCACAAAAAATCCTAAAAACCACTCTCTACGAATATAATTTCCGTATTTTCGCAATAAATTTTTAGATTAATGAAAATAATTCTATTTCTAACGTTAATAAGCAGTATTTTTATTAGTTGCGACAATTCTAAAACTCTAGAAGAGAAAAACGAATTTAATATTGTAACCACAACTTCGATGATTTCCGATTTGGCAAAAAATATTGGAGGAGACAAAGTTGTTGTGTATGGTTTGATGGGTGCTGGCGTAGATCCGCATTTGTACAAAGCGAGTGAAGGCGATGTTTCAAAACTTTCCAATGCCGATATGATTCTATACAACGGATTGCATTTGGAAGGGAAGTTGGTTGATGTTTTTGATAGAATGAAAAAGCAGAAGATCAATGCCATCGCTATAGCTGATGTGTTAGATAAAAATGACTTGATTAGTTCTGCGCTTTTTGAATCGAATTATGATCCTCATATTTGGTTCGATATCGGTTATTGGGAAGCTATTACACTTTTTGTGGCAAATAAATTATCAGAAGCCCAACCAGAAAATGAGGAGTATTTCCAAGAGAACGCCCAGAAATATTTGAAACAATTAAAGGATTTAAAAATTGAAATGCTTGCAGAAATAGCAACACTTCCTGAAAATCAACGCCGATTAGTTACAGCACACGATGCATTTAGTTATTTCGGAAAAGCTTTTGGTTTTGATGTTGTAGGACTGCAAGGATTATCAACAGCAACCGAGGCAGGAGTGCAAGATGTACAAGAAACAGCTTCGTATATTTTAGATCACAGAGTGAAAGCGGTTTTTATTGAAAGTTCAGTTCCAAGACGCACGATTGAAGCCTTACAAGCGTCAGTGAATTCAAATGACCATTCGGTTATTATTGGAGGAACTTTATATTCTGATGCTTTGGGTAATCCAGGGACTGAAGAAGGAACTTATATTGGCATGTTCAGATACAATGTTAAAACTATCGTAAACGCGCTTAAATAGTGTCCGCAAGAAAATTAATCATTTTGAAGTCTTTAATTGTCAAGAGTTTTTTATAAATGACTGCAATTCAAAACAAGCATAACGCAGTATTTGGAGTTTCCATGCAAAGACTAAATAACGGAAAGATATTTATGGAAAAAATAGCAGTTAAAGTTGATGACCTTACCGTAGCTTACGACTACAAACCAGTGCTTTGGGATATAGATTTGCAAATTCCCGAAGGTGTTCTGATGGCAATTGTTGGTCCAAATGGTGCTGGAAAATCAACTTTGATTAAAGCGATTTTAGGAATTTTAAAACCTATTGCTGGAAGTGTAACTATTTTCGATAAACCTTATAAATCTCAACGCAAGCATGTGGCTTATGTGCCGCAAAAAGGAAGTGTAGATTGGGATTTCCCGACCACTGCTTTGGATGTTGTCATGATGGGGACTTATGGCGGTTTAGGATGGATTAAACGTCCTGGAATTAAAGAGAAAAAAGGTGCGTTGGAAGCACTTGAAAAAGTAGGAATGCTTTCGTTTAAAAGTCGTCAAATTAGTCAACTTTCGGGTGGACAACAGCAGCGAATTTTCTTGGCGCGTGCCTTGGTTCAAGATGCATCGATTTACTTTATGGATGAACCTTTTCAAGGAGTTGATGCAACAACCGAAGTGGCAATTATTAACATTCTAAAAGAATTGCGTAAAGCTGGAAAGACAGTTGTGGTAGTGCATCATGACTTGCAAACGGTTCCTGAATATTTTGATTGGGTAACTTTCTTAAATGTGAAGAAAATCGCAACGGGAACAATAAAAGATGTTTTTAACGATGATAATTTGACGAAAACTTACGGAATAAACTATAAAGTGAGTATCCAGAAATAATTTATGGAAATAATTGAATACATAAAGCTTGTTTTTAGCGATTATACTTTGCGAACCATCACACTTGGAACCGCCGTTTTGGGCGCTGTAACAGGAATGTTAGGGAGTTTTGCTGTGTTGCGAAAAGAGAGTTTATTGGGTGATGCTATTTCCCATGCTGCATTACCAGGAATTGCAATTGCGTTTTTAATTACGGGTTCTAAAGATACAAATATCTTACTTATTGGAGCTTTGGTGAGTGGACTGATCGGTACTTTGTGGATTCGTGGAATTACCTCAAAAACACATTTGAAATCGGATACAGCACTTGGATTGATCCTTTCTTTGTTCTTTGGATTCGGTATGTTATTGCTAACCTACATTCAAAAACTACCCGATGCCAATCAAGCAGGTTTAGACAAATACCTATTTGGTCAAGCTGCAACTTTATTAGAAAGTGATGTTTGGTTAATGACATTTGTGACTGGATTATGTTTACTTGTATTGCTGCTTTTCTGGAAGGAATTTAAAATCTTACTTTTCGATAAAGACTACGCTCATACACTCGGATTCAACACCAAATTCATTGATATTTTAATTACGAGTTTTATTGTTTTGGCCATTGTGCTAGGATTGCAAACAGTAGGAGTGGTTTTGATGAGTGCAATGCTTTTAGCTCCTGCGGCTGCTGCGAGGCAATGGACAAATAGTTTAGGTAAGATGGTTTTTCTGGCTGCTGTTTTAGGCGGAAGCGCTGGTGTTTTTGGAACAGCAATTAGTGCTACTCAAAATAATTTATCAACAGGACCAGTGATTGTTTTAGTGGCTTCAGTTTTCGTACTTTTCTCCTTTATATTTTCTCCAAAACGCGGTTTGTTGTTTAAACGAATTCGATTGATTAAAAATCGTAATGATTTGGAACTTCAGAAAACATTGGCATTTATGTATCATATTGTGGAAGACCATGAGGATGTTTCGCATCCGCACACAATTAGAATGTTGAACAATTTTCAAGGTTACAGCCGAAAAGGATTGCGAAAGTTAGTCGATAAAAATTATGTAGAACTAGAAGGAGGAATGTGGAGTTTAACCTCAGAAGGTTTTAAAGCCGCTGAAAATTTGTATAACCAAAACACAAAAGATGAGTGACGCACAATTCGAAATACAATTGATTGCTAGCTTAGTCGCTATTGCATGTGCGATACCAGGAACTTTTTTGGTGCTCCGTAAAATGGCAATGATCAGCGATGCGATAAGTCACTCGATATTGCCTGGAATTGTCGTTGGTTTTTTTATTACACAAGATTTGAATTCTCCACTTTTAATTCTATTAGCAGCCATGACAGGAGTCCTCACTGTTGTGCTGGTCGAAAAGATTCAAAAAACGAAATTAGTCAAAGAAGACACCGCCATTGGATTGGTTTTTCCTGCGCTTTTCAGTATTGGAGTCATTATGATTGCCAAATTCGCCAACGATGTTCACCTTGATATTGACGCGGTTTTGCTAGGAGAATTGGCATTTACACCGTTCGATCGCGTATTTTATGGTGATATAGATTTAGGTCCAAAATCACTTTGGGTAATTGGAATCATCTTGGTCGTAACATTGATTTTGTTATTCTCATTTTTCAAAGAATTAAAAATGAGCACATTTGATGCGGGATTGGCCACTTCATTGGGCTTTTCTCCCGTTATTTTACATTATGGATTAATGAGTGTCGCTTCAATAACGACTGTTGGAGCTTTTGATGCCGTTGGTGCGATATTGGTTGTAGCCTTAATGATTGCCCCAGCTGCTTCGGCTTATTTGTTGACCACCAACTTAAAGAAAATGATTGGTTTGGCTTGCTTCTTTGGAGTGTTTAGCGCTATCTCTGGTTACTGGGTTGCACATTGGTTGGATGCATCAATCGCTGGAAGTATCACTACGATGTTGGGTGTTGTGTTTCTATTTGTGTATTTATTCGCACCAAGCAAAGGTTTAATTGCGGTTTTGTACCGTGAGAAACAGCAAAGAATAGAAGTTTCATTGATTACTTTTCTGTTGCACTTAAAAAACCACACCGAAAAAAGAGAGCGTCATGTGAATCACCTCAACGAACATATAAACTGGGAGAAAGTCCGCAGTAAAACGGTCTTGGCTCTAGCTTTGAAAAACAATATGATTCTCATTTCTGATAATATAGTTTCATTGACCGAAAAAGGGGAGGAGTTCACTTCAAAAGCGATTGATTATATTCTGACGAATGAAGATAGTTTGATCGAGGACATGAAGGATGATTTTTTCTTGTTCCGTGGATAGGATTGAGGAAGTGGGATAGGGAGAGTTTGGAGGCGAGATCAAGTTCTATTTTCTTGAAGGAAATGGGTTTTGCTTTAATCGAATACTTTATTAAAAAAGAGATCCTTCCATCCCTAAAAATAATTGATTTTTAGCAATATTCATTATGAGATCGGTGGGTGTGGCAAATCAAAAATGGGGTTGATAATAAAACTAAAATCTTTTTTTTATTGTTTTAAATTGACAGTTGAAATATTTGTTACCATTAAATTGAGGGTAGGACCCAAAAACTTAATCAATATCTCTTCTTAATTTATCTGGAATTTATCTGGAATTTGTCTGTTATCAAAAACAGTGATTATTTCAATTTCGTCTAACTCATTTGAAATACGATAATAGAATGTTGTTTGTTTCGTCACGACACACTTATATAAACCTTTAAATTCTGATGATTTTGGGCAGCTTTCGGGTAGAATTGAAATCTGTTTTATTTTTTCATTTAATTTAGAGATAAATTCATCATGAGTTCTTTTATTCTACTCATTCAAAAGGTATTGTGATAATTTTAGAAATTTAGACTGCGCTAACTCTGATAAAAACACTTTCATTATGAAATCTTTTTCAAAAATGATTCATAAGAAACTCGTTTGCTTTGATTCAGTTCTTCAATTCCTTTTTTGATTTCATTTTGTTCGGAAAGATTTAACTCATTCCAAAAGTCAACTTTTTCTTTATTTATAAAGTCAACAACTTTTTGAATAAATTCGTCATTTTCAATAGCTAAAATTGTTTTAACTAATTCGATTTTCGTTGTCTGAATATCTATAATGTAAAATTTTATAATTAAATATACAAAATATAAATTTAATTTTTCGTTGACTATTTAATTATTGATTGAAGGTGTTTTTCGAACTATCCTGAAATTCCGGACAGTTAGATCCAGGGATTACAGATGTTTTGAATAATCTTTTTATAAGTTTTCATACAATTCAGTTATTCGAATTTATCGAATAACTGAATTATTCCTTATCCCTTTTCTATCTCTCCCTCTCCCTTGACTCTCTCCCTTGAGAAAAACTCCAAGCTACAATTCTCGTCACCTTATTCCCCGTTCCCATTGGAATTTCTCTTACTTGTTTCGCTCCAATTTTCTCCAAAGAATTTAAAATTCCTTTCATATTCGATTGTTTTGAAACCAAAGTTGAAAACCACTTTACATTTTTAGCAAAGGCTTTACTTTGTTTGATCATCGTATGAATAAATACATATTCTCCGCCTTTAAATATCAATTCATTACTAATCCCTGCGAAGTTTTGTTCAGGAGTTTTTGTGTCTTTGCCTTTAAGATTTTTGACTTTCCTTCGTGTTCCTTTTTGTGCATCTTCTTTTGATGAGTGAAAAGGAGGATTACAAAATGTAATGTCGATTTTATCTTCTTTTTCAATAATTCCAAAGAAAATATTTAAAGGATTCGGCTGTAAACGGAGTTCAATTTTCCCTTTTAATGTAGGATTGTTTTTTACAATATTCTCTGAAGATGCAATTGATTTTGGATCAACATCAGCTCCAATAAAGTTCCATCCGTATTCTGTAACTCCAATAATTGGGTAAATGCAACTTGCACCAACACCGATATCTAAACAAGTGATTTTATCACCTGTCGGCACTTTTCTTGAATTACCTTCTGCGAGTAAATCCGAAATGTGGTGAATGTAATCTGCTCGTCCAGGAATTGGTGGAGTTAAGTTTTGCGCAGGAAAATCCCAATGCTTTATACCGTAATAATGACTCAATATTGCTGTGTTTAAAAACTTAACAGCACGTGGATCAGAAAAATTAATAGAATCCTCTCCAAACTTGTTGGGCTGGATATGATTTTTCAATTCTGGTTTTACTTTTACTAAAGCTGATAAATCGTAACGATTTACGTTTTTATTGCGGGAATGAAGTTGGGATTTTTGTTCTTTTGAAGTCATGATGTTTTTGTAAAATTTTTAAGTTCTTGTTCTATTTTTTCAACAGTTGGTAAATCTGATTTTAAATCTTTAGATAGTTCTTCAACAATTGAACTTCCCCAATTGGATTTTGTGATTTTGATTGAAATAGATTTTCCTATTTCCCAATAAAGAGATAAAAGTTCTTTATTAACAGAAACAGCAGCTTTTAATTGAGCTGTTTGTGTTTTAGATTTTAAATCTTTAATCCAATCTATATATTCTGGATTATCTGTTTTCTTTAATTTCATGTTATAAAGATACTAAATAGTGTTCTTACACAAACTGCAGGTTGGATGTGTTTATATTCTATTGAAGTCATTTGATTGCTCTTTGTAGATTGGAGGTGAAGCCAATTCACTAAATTCATTGAAATTAGGATCTCAAATCAAAGGCTCGGCAATTTGAATTACATTAATATTGGGAATGTATATGATACTTAATACTTTTAATATGATTTACAAAGTTTCTAATTTACTGATCTTTATGAGTTTAATTTTTCATCGTATTTTATCGACTATGGAGTTTGTAATTAGGAGGAAGTAAGCTTTAGGCTATATGCAATTGGGGAGTTTTAGCATTTAATACATCAAACTGAATATCTTAGCTAGAAAGTGCAGTAAATAAAGTAATCAATTAAAAAAAAATGAAGGCAAAAACAAGCATAAAGCTTACTGCCTAATGCCCATCTAAACTTACACTTATTTATTTAGTACTGAAACTTCAGTTATTGATTTCCATCTTTAGGGCACCTCTAAAAACCCTACTTTGGTTGCTAACTTGTTCTTCCTTCCAACTACTTCGTTGCCGAAATACTCATTTAGCCCAGCTAAATTCCGTTTTCAGCGCCTTGTATCTGAAAAAAATAACTGCCTTATCATTCCAAACAGAGTTATTAGAGATGCCCTTTAATTCAATTTATTTATCTTCTTCTGTCAGAATTCCCAACTTATTTCCAATCAAAAATATAAACGGGTAATCGATCAGGAATGGCAATATTTACCAATTCATCACCGTTTTTTTGTACCAATCGGTCCTCTTCCCAGATAAAATCAATTTTTTCTTTTCCTTTCTTATGAATCAATTCATTAAATCCATAAAATAAAAATTGATTGTCTCCAACAGCCACAGTTCTAGAGCCTCGGATTGTTGTGCTTATTCCTTTGGTATAGTTGAGTGTTATAACATCAGTAAGTTTGTTGTAATCTCCGCCCGTGAGGGTTGTGTCTTTTTCAACTTCGTCTGTTGAAGCTAAGAAAATTTTCCCTTTGATTTTTTCCAATTTTGCCACAAAATCTGAGGGCATCACGTAAATTAATGCGCCTTCGATGTGAGGATAATGGTCTGTGTTCACCTTGATGGAATTTTCATTTTTTCCAGCTACGATTCTATTATAAACAATAAAAGAGAACATGACTCCTGTCATCATAATGACTAAATTAATAATTACCACTGGAGTAATAGGGAAGTTGGAGTATAATAACCAATCTAAGACCAAAAAAGGTACAATAGTTAGTAGTGCTAATGCGAATGCAGTGAACTTTTTCATTTAACAAATGTAATGATTTCTTAGCTTTGTATACTAATGTTAAAATGCGACCCACAAACATATAAGGATTTAGAGCTCGGAAAGCTTCAGGATATTTTACGCGAGTATTGTATTGGCCCATCTGCGCTCAAAATCGTAGAACAATTAAAACCTGTTCACAACAATGAGGAATTGCTTAAATTTCTCCATCAGACCAATGAAATGGTTGAAATCCGAAGAGAAGGTGAGCGCTTTCCGCGACTGGAGTTTGAGGAACTTCAAAGTGAAATTCGGATGTTACCAGTGCAAAACGCAAGCTTACCGCAGGAAAGTTTTGCTCGAATTCGATTGGCTTCTTCAATGGTAAATTCTTTGCTTTACTTCTTCAATAAACGAGAAGCAGATTATCCGCAGTTGACAGAATTGCTAGATAATGTTGAGTTTACGAAAGAAATTATTGAGAAGATCGATAGTATTTTTGATAAGCATGGCAAGGTGAAAGATGATGCTTCTGCGGATCTATTGTCTGTTCGTCAGAAAATGCAATCCACAAAAAGACATATTCACTCGACCTTTGATAAAAGTATGCGCAGGTATTTCAAAAAGGGATATTTGAGCGATACGAAGGAAGGATATTTTGATGATCGCCGTGTTTTAGCTGTCTTGTCTTCCTACAAAAGAGATGTGATCGGCCAGGTGGTCGGGAATTCAAAATCTGGAAATGTGACATTTATTGAACCTGGTGATACAGTTCCTTTAAATAAAGAATTCGAGCAGTTAAAAGATGATGAGCGCAAGGAAATTTTCCTAATTCTTCAACAACTAACTTTCCAAATGTTAGCTTATTTACCATTGATTAATGACTATCAGCAAGTATTGACGAAGTTAGATTTTATCAATGCCAAATGTCGACTGGCTTTATTACTTGATGCTAATTTGCCAGCGATAAATGAAAATAAAGCCTTTGATTTGATTGATTGTTTTCATCCTTTATTGAAATTGAACAATGATCAATTGGGGAAGAAAACGATTCCTCAGCGTATTTCTATGGATGAAAATTCTAGAATGTTGGTTATTTCAGGACCCAATGCTGGAGGTAAAAGTATAACTTTAAAAACAGTTGGATTACTGCAATTAATGCTGCAATGTGGATTATTGGTTCCTTTGCATTCCAACAGTAAAATGTGTTTTTTTGATTCTTTGTTGACGGATATCGGAGATAACCAGTCGATTGTGGATGAGTTGAGTACGTATTCTTACCGATTGAAGAGAATGCGTTACTTTTTAGATGTCGCCAATGAAAATTCACTGTTGTTATTAGACGAATTTGGAACAGGTTCTGACCCAGATTTGGGAGGTGCATTGGCAGAGGTGTTTTTTGAAACGCTTTATGATAAGAAATCTTATGGGGTTATTACAACGCATTACAGCAATATAAAGCTGAAAGCGGACCAATTGCCCCAAGCAATCAACGGATGTATGTTATTTGATACCGAAACGTTGAATCCTTTGTTTAAATTTTCGATTGGACAGCCAGGAAGTTCGTTTACTTTCGAAGTTGCACAAATCAATGGGATTCCTAAAAAGTTAATTAATCGCGCGAAGTCTAAACTGGACAGTAAGAAAGTTCAAATGGACCAATTGTTGCACGAATTACAAAAGGAAAAATCTTACCTAAGTCGATTAACGAAAGAACATATTTTAGCACAAGAAACTGCTGATAAACACCGTCAATTTTACGAGGAAACCAAAGAGAAATATGACCGTAAATTGGCAACCATGCAGAATAAGGCAGAGGAAACAAGTAAATCTGTTAGTTTAGGAAATAAATTACAATCTTATATTGACAATTATAAAGTGGGTGCTAAAAAGAAGAATGTCAACGATCCATTGCTTCAAGATATAAAGAAGTATATTGCGAAGGAGAAATCGAAGACAGAAGAAGCGAAACAAGAGATCCGTTTAAAAAAGCAATCCAATAAGAAGAAAGGCAAGCCAAATAAGGTTGTTAATGAATATCAGCAAGATAAAATTAAGGTCGGTAGTAAAGTGAAATTGATTGCCACAAAGCAAATTGGGGATGTTCAAGAGGTAAAAGGGGAGGAAGTTACCGTTTTACTTGGTTTTGCAAGAATGAAAGTGAAGTTAGGACAACTAATTTGGGTCTCCAATTAATATGAATTTATATCTTTACCACCATGAAGAGGATGAAGAGGGTTAATAGGGATAAAGAACTTACAATAGCGATTGATGGTTGGTCATCATGTGGGAAAAGTACACTAGCAAAAGCACTAGCAAAAGAATTGAATTATGTTTACGTTGATTCTGGTGCAATGTATAGAGGAGCAGCTTTACATGCGATGCGAAATAATTTAGTTTCACGAAATCATGTAGATGTCAATAGAATCATTGCTTCTTTATCTAATATTAAAATTTCATTCACGAACAATGCAAAAGGAAAAGCAGAACTTTATTTGAATGGTAAAAATGTGGAAAAGGAGATCCGCACGATGGAAGTTTCAAATAGTGTGAGTTCTGTAGCTAAAATAAAAGAAGTACGTTTGTTTTTAGTTAAACAACAGCGAATAATGGGAGTTAACGGAGGAGTAGTGATGGACGGAAGAGATATTGGATCTATCGTTTTTCCTTTGGCTGAAGTAAAACTTTTTATGACTGCTGATCCTGATGTTCGAGCACAACGTAGATTTGACGAACTGAAAGCCAAAGGAGATAAAATAACCTTCGATGAAGTGAAAGAAAATTTAATACTAAGAGACGAAATGGATTCCACCCGCGAAGAAAGTCCATTGACACAAGTTGATGACGCCATTGTTCTAGACAATACAAATCTCACACCCAAACAACAATTAGTTAAGACGCTAGCGTTAGTAAATAAAATTAAGAAGGTGTAACGAACTTCTTGAATTTTGTTATAATTGCATATGACATTTATGTTTATTGAATGTCAAAAAGCAATCCAAAGATAAATTTTGATTGTTGTCCAAACCGTGTTAATTGAATCTATGCTCAAAACTATAATTACCGTAATATCTTGCGCCTGTATAGGCTTATCTTACGCTCATGAAATTGACAGTTTAGCCGAAATAAAGAAAACAGCTGTTCCAAAAGTAGACTTTGTTGAAACACGTATTCTCAACGATTCTGTTGATTTATATTATGTGAATAATCTTCAATTGTTTGAACAAGAATGGGATCAATTGGCACATCCCGTTTTTTGGAGAACAATCATGAAACTTTCACCAGATTCATGCCTGATAAACATTGGAGCAACACGTCAAATTATTAAGCAATTGAGCGTTGAAAGTTGGGACAATAAAACAGACGATCAGAAGGATGTTTATAGAGATTCGGTGCGTTCAACTTTGGGATTAACGAGTTTAGACAAAGTTTATATGACCACAGGAAAGAATGATTTCTATTCTTTTGACGGTGTTCTTCCAACAATTTCTCGTGGAGTAGAAGTTTTTAAACAACAAGATGTAGATCCATGGTATGCACAAGCAATTTTAATGATCGAAAGCCCAGGAAGATTGGCAAAATCAAACGTTGGAGCTTATGGGTCATTTCAATTAATGGCATCCGTAGCAAGAGCACAAGGTTTAACTGTTAACCGTTATGTCGATGACCGCAAAGACTTTGTGAAGTCAGCAATTGGAGCGAGTAGTTTAATTGAAAAAGTCTGTATTCCAGAAGCGAAAGTAATCCTAGATGGAAAAGGAATTTCTTACAATGAAAACGATTTGTGGTTCCGTTTATTCGTATTACATGTATACCATGCCGGGGCATATAACGTTGCAGGAGTTATTAATAAAATAAATCCCGAAAAAGGAGGAACGGAACTCATTCAAGCGATGTGGATAACGGAAAACGGGAAATTCAGAAACGCTTCTCAAAATTATACACAGTTGGCATTGGCAGCCATGTTGATTTTTGAAAAGATGCTGTGGGACTGCTAGTAAATTAAGGCGGAAGCCTTAATTTACAGTATTGAGTATTGAGTAGAGAGTATAGAGGCGTAATCAATTGGCATTTTCTTAGATAATTCGATTTATCTTTTTTTAATCGATTTATCAAACTTAAATTTATGCGCTATGAAAACTCAACCATGGCGAAAATTAATACAACTTTTTTTTGGTTGATAAGTGATGTAATATCATTGTGCTGTTACATTTGGGTCTTACTAATATTATCAGCAGATATGACATTGCATTATTTAGCTCCATTATCAGTTGTATTCATATTACCAATAACAATAATCATGTCTTTTTTAAAAATAGGAATTCAAAACTCAGTAAAATAAAACTACTTAAAGTATTTAATTTGATATTTGGATTAATTATTTCTCTACCACTTATTATGTTCATTTTTGGTGAAATCATTAGTTTTGAATGGTGGACTTTTACGGTTGTTTTATTAGTAATGGTTATTTACTTTGGGCAGACATTGTATTTCTTGGCTAAGAATAATAAGCATAATTCGGTATACAGCAAATAGGTTGCTCCATTGTTTCCGAAAATTCATTATCATTAATAAATTGTTTCTTCGGTTTTTATTCCAGTTTAACCCTTCATTCTTAAATAGTTTATCGTTCCAACCATTGTGAGTAAAACGGGCGCAATTACAACGCCAATTACAGGAATGGATAGCAGCAATGTGAAAATAAGTCCTGTTAGAATCATTTGTATTGGATTCTTGAAGGCGAACTTCCAACTGTCTATGATTTTTATATTGTGTCTTTCCAACGAATAATCATAACTATTAAATCCAGTGAAAAAGGCAATCAAAATAGCCGAAACAATTGGAGACAGAAAGGAAAGTCCAAATATCCAAGCTAAGAATGTCCATAATAAAAACAAAGTGAAATAGATGAATCCACCGACAATTACAACTCCGATAGTTCTGAGAATATCATTAATAAATTTCGCGCCATTTGATTTGAAAACCTTTCCAGTTTCATGTGTTTCAATCCGTTGACTCAAAACCGTGTGAAAAGGGGAGAGGAGCGTAATAATCGTGAATTGATAAATGAAAATTGAGATGCTATTTACCCAGCTAAAAACTGAATCTACTGCTGTCTCTATGTGATCTCCAACCCATGGAGTATAGGAAACCAGTCCAATTAAACTTCCAAATGCACCAATTGCAATTAAGTAAATAAAGAATACCGAAGCGATAAATAGTCCTGGAATGAAAAATATTAAAAAACGCCCTTCTAAAAGGAGTTTTAGCGCGTGTTTTAAGGCAGATAAATGGTCTTTAAAACTTCTCATTATTTTGGATTAAACGATTTTAAAATTAACATGATAATTCCAAAAAAGCCAACTGTTCCTAAGAAAAACAATTTTCCACCTCGATAACCATTTCTAAACCAATACCAACTGTTGATTCCTCCAAGAATTAATCCGCCAATAAAAGCATATAAATAATGCACAGGTGCCATGTTTTTTAATTTTAGGCAAGTTTACTGTTTTATGTGATAATTTTATGTGTGATTTGTTACCATAATAAATGGTATTTAATGAGGTATAAAATATACAGCGTTTTTTATTCTGTCTCTTATTATTAATTCATTTAGGTTTTTGGAGAATTGGGCGAGTTTATTTTTTCTTTTGTAAAGACCTAAATTTTCAAGCATAGCTATCGTTAAGGTTGTAAAATTTAACGCAGAGAAAAGGAGAAAGCTAAAAATGTGGAAAGCTAAGTGTTTTGGGTATATAAACTAATTTGACGTTTATTTCGTAAAAAAAACAACAATCAAAAAGTTAAGATTAAATTGTTTATCTAATTTTAGAATCTTAATATAATTACACATGAAAGATTTATCTAGTGTCTGGTCGGAAACAGGTAATTTTTATAAATTGTATAAATTTTTTTTGAGATGTATTTATTCAATCATAATAATTTTTTAAGGTTTTTCCCGATTTCTCGGGACAGGCTATGAACTTGCTTCGCTGCGGTTTGTTTTTCTTTCTTTAGGAGATGCCCTAGCATCAGCCGACGAGAAAAAAAGTAAAATAGACTCAAAAGAATCAATTTTAATTTTGTTGTGTTTCCGACCAGACACTATCTATTACAGATGCATTATCAAAAGTGGAGAAGTTTCACGATAGTTTCGGAATTAGTAATAACTCTTTTCCAACTGAGAAACTTGAGGATGGACAAATAGAACTGCGTCACCTTTTGATGAAAGAAGAAAATGACGAATATCTTGAAGCAGCGAAGAACAATGATTCGTTAGAAATAGCAGATGCTTTGGGAGATAAGTTGTATCTTTTATGTGGAACGATATTAAAACATGGAAAGCCAATTTACAGAGAAGATGGTAAAGTTCTAAAAGGAGAAAACTATTTTAGACCAGATATCAAATCAATAATCAATCGATAAAACATACATTTTATGGCATTTAATATTCGAGTTTATGGTATCTTAATCAATTCGAAAAACGAAGTTTTACTTTCTGACGAACGCCGATTTGGGAAAGAATTTACGAAATTTCCCGGTGGAGGATTAGAGGAAGGTGAAGGGATAAAGGACTGTTTGATTCGTGAATTTCAAGAAGAATTAGAATTGGAAATCGAAGTCAATGCGCTTATTTATCTCACAGATTTTTATCAGAAATCGGCCTTTAATTTTGAGGATCAAATAATCAGTGTGTATTATGCCGTTTCAGCTGAAAAAGAGGATTCAATTATAACTAAAGAAGCTACATTTGATTTTGAAGGCGATGCCATTGAATCTCATAGATGGAAGAAATTAGAAGAATTGAGAGAGGAAGATTTGACATTTCCGATTGATAAGGTTGTTGTTGGTTTTCTGCGCAAGCGCAGGTTTTCTTAACCGCCAAGTCGCGGAGGTATTCGCAAAGTCCGCGAAGGTTTTAAAAAAAGAAAGAGGGTGAGCGTTTTAAATAAATGGATATTGTTTTCAATATATTCATTCAATATTTAGTTTTTTTTTCATGGCGGACTTCACACCTACTCTGCGTCTCTTTGCGGTTACAACCTTTCGAGCGCAGCGAGTCAACTACCCCAGTCGCTTTTGTACGTAGGAATTTATCTTTCCATAAAACTGTTCAGGAGTATAAGTTCTCCAAGAAACATCTTCTAATTCACCACCTAAAACAAAGTATTGATCCAAATGAATTTCATTGAATTCTCTAACCACATGATCATGGAAATTAACCATCGCAATATAGCCATCCTCTAATTCGTCAAACCATTCTTCGTAATAGCAATCATCAGAATAATGAAAATTAAGTACGTTTTCTCCAATTAGGATAAACTTATCAATTCCTTCTTCCATAAGGTGCTCAATAATATCTCTTTTTAAAGTCATGATATCATTATTTATGGTGTCATTCCATTCTCCGATAAGTTCAATTACCGTGAAACCTTCATCGTAATCTGTATATAAAATCTTTATAAATAGAGTAGGAGAACCAAAACTGTCCCACTGTGGATGCAAAAGATAATTATAGACTTGTTCTGAAAACTCAAATTCACTGTATTCTTTGCTATAGAAAGGAGAACGCTCATCTTCCGACGAAATATAGTGGTCTCTCCAATTAAAATAGGGTTCTAATTCATGCATATTACAAAGTTAAAAATAAGAAGGCTCTGAATTGTTATTTCCTTCTAACAATTCCTAAAAGTAACATTGGGAGAACAAGAATGTTTGAATTTATTTCGTGAATTATGCAATACTTCCATTTTCTCACTTTTATCTTCTCTGCTTACACTTTGCGAAAACTTAGCGAATCTCCACGGTTATTTTTTTGCTTAAATCTTCTTATTTAGTTTCTGTTCGGAAACATATAATTTTTAAGTCTTTGATAAGAAAAATTCAAAGACAAGGCTTGTTAAGTTTATAATTGTCAGGAGTCCCTACTGTCAAGGTCGGGATGACTGCAATTAAAAACAAGCTTAACGCAGTATTTGACGTTTTCTTGCAAAGACTATTTAACGTTCATTATTAACCCCATTAGTCAATTATAAAATGATTTTATTATTTTTGATTTAAATAAATTAAATTTATGAATAAGTCTTTTTTTTACTTTTTGTTTGGATTCTTTATCTCTTTATTTTTAATTGGTTGTGGCGGAAAAAGTTTAAGCGATTTAAATACTGACGTTGCCCGATTTGTTTCTTCTTCAGATGATGTTGTTGGATATGGGTACGTTAATTTAGTTGCTATTAAGGAGAAATCGCAATTGAGTCAAGAACCAACGATAGGTGAGTTTTTGAACAAGGAATTGAATTCTATTGAAAACAGCTTAAAACTTACGGACAAAGTATATTATGCACTTGAAGGTCCGCTCAGCGGAGATGGAATGCCTAAATATACTTATGTTTTTATGACTGTTGAAAACGAAGACAGCACTTTACAAATGTTTCAAAAAATGAATTTCTCTTTTGAAGAAGAAAAAGATTTAATGTTTTCCTATGATGAAAATACTGCGGTCGGTTTCAATGAAAATATTGTGGTTATGGTATTGGGAAACTTTGGAGGTAATCCAAAAGACAAACTGCTAGCTGCTTTTGCATCATTTAAAAATAAGGAGAAAGATAAAAATGCAATAGAAATTTTAGCCACTAAGACTGATGTTTTATTAGCTGGAGATATTGAGAACTTATACAGAACATCGAATACATCTTTGAATACTTTGGAAGTAAATAATAAGGCAGAAATCAATGAGATGGTTAAAGATGGTCACTTTTTCATGACAGTAGATTTCAATAAAGGTGATTTAACTGCGAAAATGGATTTCTCAAGAGTCAATGATAAAATGAAAGAAAATACCTTCTTTAAGCGCGAAGTGGCAAATGACATGTTGAAAAACATTGGGCCTGGACAACCAATAGTTGCAATGGTAATGTCATTGGATATTGAGAAATTAGAAAATATAATGAATGATTTCTCTCCAGGTACTGAAAAATTATTTTACCAATCAATGGGGCCAATGGGGGATATGTTTGCATCTCTAACAGGAGAGAATTTATCAGATATCTTGAACGGAGACATGGGAGTTGTTGTTACTAAAGAAGTTTCAGCCTCTCTGATTGAGGGGGTTGAAGGTATTCCAAATTCACATCTTTATTTAGGATTAGGAAAAAATCCACAAAATATGAAGGACTTGATTGAAACTTTCGCTAGAGAAGACGTGATTGTTGATTTAGGAGATGGTTATTATAAAATTGATCAATCAACGCTATTGATGAAAGATAAGTCTATCTTACTGCATAGTAATGATACTTTGAAGTCAAACTTTAAAACTGCCGAAATTCAAATTAGTGCTGGAATGGATGATTTTGGAAGTACACCATTTTCTTTATTTGTTGACTTAAATAAATTTACTGAGTCTGGTTTAAATCAAATAAGTAGTCAATACGATATGGTTTTATCAATTGCAGACTACATGACTGTATATGCAGACAATGAGCAAGTTACAATGAAAGTAGTTTTCAAAAATAAAGAAGTTAATATTTTGAAACAAGTGATTGATGTTTTTAAAGAAGATTTACAAATGAGAATGGGGGGGATTTCCTTTTAATTTCAAATCCTATTATAAACGGAATTCCTTTAATTTCATTTGCTTTGGTGAAAAGGTTGGAAGGTTTTTATTAAAAACACAAAAAGTATAACAATTCAATATTGTCTGTTTAAAAAACTGTTTTGAGCGATTAGTGAGGGCTTTTACTTCTGAATATCAATATTTTATAGTGTTTCGTGCTCTTCCGTAGAAATAGTAATTACATTCAAAAACGAAACATTTTTAATAATATATTCAAAAATATTTGTCAAATAGATTTATGTTCCATACATTTATATAACAAACAATCACACAAAGGTGTTCGATTTGCTTGAGGTCTTTTTAGGCCCCCATGTAGCGTTATTTGAGACTTAAAATATTACAATTAGAACTGTACTTGTTTTATCAATGGCGAGCCTCCCTTCATCTTTTTTAGATAAGGATAACCCAGAGGATTACAGAAATAAAACAGAGGTTCTATCCCTACAAATCTGAAGTTTTCAGAATACAACTACATGGGTTTTTTTACTTTTACTCTTAATTGTTAAAAGAAATATGCGGATGATAACTCATCCGTTTTTTTGTTTCTGACCAGACACTATATAGCACTATTTTTTATCCTGAGTAGAGTTCCAATGACAAATCAGTCAATTTAGTAATTGTCATTGTAGGCTGAATTCCCCAAGGATCAAAAACTGTATCTGGCGAACGCTGTAACCATGCCGAACGCATTCCATATGAGATTGCTCCCATAACATCAAATGGATTACTTGATATTAAAAAAGAGTCAGACTTTGAGGAATTAGTCTGATTCATAAAATGTTGATAAACCAAGGGGTTTGGTTTAAATGTTTTTAGACTCTCAACACTTATAACCCCATCAAAACTGTTTATAATCCCCGCATTTTCTAAGAGTTTAGTAACCGCTTTTTCACTTCCATTTGAGAATGCAAATAAGCGATGTTGGTCTTCCCTTAGTTTTTTTAATCCAGCCACGACATCTGTGAATACAGGTAAAATTGAGTATTGATTGATGAGTTCATCTTTCTGATTTTTTGTTAAATCAACTTTAAAATTCTTGCAACAGAATTCTAATGCATCTTTTGTGCAGACAGAGAAATCAGCGTATTTATTCATTAATCCTCTCCGAAAAGAATATTCTAATTGTTTATTTCTCCATGTTTCCATGAAAGGTTTTGCTTTATGATTAATCATCTTTTCTAAGACATCGAAAACTCCTGTTGTGTTTATTAATGTTCCGTATACATCAAAGGCTAAAGTATATTTCATAATTATTTTTCTTTGTAAATACATCTATTTAGTGGCTGTTTCCGACCAGACACTATTTAATCGCATTAATTATTTTCGAGATAGGATTTTAACTTTCAAAAGATCAATCATTTTTCGTTTTTTACCGATTCAAGTTTACATTATTCACAACGATTAACAGCAAAAAGATGTTGTGAATTTAAAATGGGTAATATTTTTTATCTGAAAATTGTTTTGAAATAATAATCATTTTATTAGACCATAATACTTGACTAATATATTAAAAAAAAGTCATTTAAATGATGCGTAATTACTAAAACTTCTTCTCGAGAATATTTGTTTAAGTTCCGTATTTTTAGTTAGTTTACATTTAAAATAAATACTTATGAAAAAACAATTAAAAAAAATAATGCTGCTTTTTGCTGGAGTGCTAATAAGTGGATTACTAAACGCACAAGATCTTGTGGTGAGTTTGACGAATGGGAATAGTGAGGTATTTTCCGTTTCTGATATTATGAGTATAAAATTCGGTACATCAGATATGATTCTCAATGAATCGAATGGTACTGTTAATACTTGGGCAATTGATGATGTTGATAATTATAGTTTTGATGGTACAGCTAATCTTTCAGATGGAAAGTCACTTCTTGAGGAAGATGTAAACGTGTTCCCAAACCCTGCATCAGAAAAAGTAAATATCATGTTTACTTCCAATATTGCTCAAGGCATTTCTATACAAATAATTGATGCGACAGGGAAGTTAATTTATACGATTTACGAAGGGGAGCATCAAGGTGAAAAAACATATATCTGGTCACCTCAATTGCAGGGAAAAGCGAAAGCGGGTAATTACTTTTGTAAAATATCTACAGAAAACAAAGTTATTACACAATCTATCATCATTCAGTAAAATATGAAAATTATGAAAAAGATATTTTTTTAGCATTTAGCTTATTAAGCTTAGGAACTTATGGGCAAATCCAACAAAACATAAATAAAACTGGAGGAACTACAGAAGCCAATCCAATAAACGATATTGATAGTATTCGCTTTAATAGTGGATTCACTGAAATGGAAATTATACTAAACAATGGAAGTGTGGAGAGCCACGCTTTTTCAGATATAGATAATGTGACTTTCTCTGGTCAGTTGATCGGTGAAATAATAACCATCGATTGCGCAGGAGCAACCACTAACGGAACTTTAATCAGTGCAGTTGCTGCAAACGGAGTTACTGTTGATATAGATTATACAGGGGGAAACAGTGGTGCACACCTCGGTCAAACGGTAATTTCAACAGGAGTTACTGGATTAACTGCAGAGCTTATAGCTGGGAACTTTGTAAGTGGTATTGGTGTTTTGAACTATACAATTATCGGAACTCCCAATTCAAGTGGAACAGCAACATTTGTTATAAACATCGGTGGACAAATATGTAATTTAGAAATAGTAGTTGATGCAGGGACGATTTCTACCTTAGATTGTGCAGGAGCAACTATTAATGGGGTCTTAACTGGTGGCGTTACCGCAAGTATTACGGCAGATATAGATTATACTGGTGGAAACAGTGGTTCACACAATGGACAAACAGTTACTTCAACAGGAGTTACAGGATTAACAGCTGTTTTACCCGCAGGGAACTTTTTAAATGGTGCTGGAATTTTGAACTATACAATATTTGGAGCACCCAATTCAAGCGGGACAGCAACTTTTGCTTTAGACATCGGAGGAGAAACATGTAATTTAGATATAACTGTTGGTTCAGGAGCTATTTCTACTTTAGATTGTGCAGCAGCAACTGTTAATGGATCATTAATTAACGGAGTTGCTTCAAGTGTTGCGGCAGTTATAGACTACACTGGTGGAAACAGTGGTTCACATAACGGTCAAACAGTTATTTCAACAGGAGTTACTGGATTAACTGCTACTTTAGCAGCTGGCAACTTTGCGAATGGAGCAGGAACATTAACGTATTCAATATCTGGAACAGCTTCTTCAATTGGGACAGCAACTTTTGCTTTAAATATTGGAGGACAAACGTGTAGTTTTGATGTCACTATTGTTGCTAACCCCTACCCAGCAGGGTATATGCATTGTGGATCAGCTACTGCGGTTGTAGATGTAACGGGTGTTGGCGGAGAGATATGGATGGACAGAAACCTTGGTGCGAGCCGCGCTGCACAAAGTTCTACTGATGTGCAATCATACGGTTCCTCTTACCAGTGGGGTCGTGGTGCCGATGGTCATCAATGTGTAAACCGCTTTGCTGGTGATGGTGTTACCACTTCTGGTAACTATGATGGTGATGCTAATGGTTTTCCTTCTACGGTTACTGCAAGTGGGGCTTGGGATGGACTTTTCATTCTTTGCACTACACAACCTGAATTAGACTGGCTTGCTACGCAAAATAGTAATTTATGGCAGGGCGTAAATGGTGTTAATAATCCATGTCCTACTGGTTATCGTTTGCCTACAGAAGCCGAATGGGTTACAGAATCCTCAAATTGGAGTCAAAATGGCGCTGGGGCTTATGCTTCACCGTTGAAAATGACCTTGGCTGGAGGACGTAGTCGTGTTACTGGTGGAACAACTTCTCCAGGAGCAACAGGTTATAATCATACAAGTACTATAGTAAGCACTGTTAATGGCGATTTTTCGCGATTTTTACAATTTGGTGGGGGTCTTGGTTTTACTCAATACCCTCATTCGAACGGTTTCTCTGTGCGTTGCATTAAGGATTAAAATAAACCGTATTCTACTTTGGTAGATACTTTTATATATTATGAACCTTAATCTCCTTATTCTTTAACTGAAGGGTAAGGAGATTTTGATTTGCACTGTGCCTTGCTGCATGGAGTTATAGCAAAACGGGTTTATCGAAGTTTGCGCAATTTTTTAAAATAGCTCTTCTAGAATAAAAATTTATCTATATTAGGCGTTGAACGAATTTTTAGAATCTTTGTTCATTTGATTTAAAAATAATATGTTTAAAAAATGAAGAAAACAATATCAATTATTTTCGTATTACTCGCTTTTCAATTAGCAATAAATGCCCAAGAAGTAAAAGGAAATTTTTCAGCTTTGCCCAATCAACCGATTTATTTGTTTGGTTTTCAAGATTTCGAAGCATACGTTATAGACAGCAGCAGAACCGATGCAACAGGTGATTTTAGTTTAGCGTTTTCTAAAACCGATTACGGTATGGGCTACTTGGAATCAGTTGATAATAAGCCCTATATTCTTCTTCTCACCAATGAAGAAGTTGGCTTGAAAGGCGAAGCACCAAGTTATACAGGAACTATAGCTATTTACAAAGGAAGCCAAAACAGAGCATTAATTAAGTATGCTAGCCAACAACCCAAACGCGAAAAAACCCTTACTGCATGGAGATTTCTTCAAGAAATGTATAACCAAGATAGTTTGTTTTCTTCAGAGAAAACTCCAAAACAGGCCATCTCAAAGGAAATACAACGCATTAAAACCCAAGATGAATCCTTTATAAGCAACTTACCAAAAAATAGTTACGTAAAATGGTTTTTACCGATTAGAAAGCTGGTAAGTAATATACCTTTCATAGTGCAGTATCGACCTGAAGAAATACCAGCTACAAGAGATGCCTTAAGGGAAATAAATTATGCCGACGAGCGCTTGTATAAAAGTGGTTTACTTAAAGAAGCTATCGAAAATCATATCTGGTTTATAGAAAATAGTAGCGGACCTTTAGAAGCGGTTTTCCGAGATCTAAATGTTTCAATAGAGATCATCATTAAACAATTAAAAGAGGATACTGATAAGTTTAATTTAGTTACTTCTAAGCTATTTGAAGTTTTAGAAGAAAGGGGATTATTTACTTCTGCAGAATATTTATCGAACCGTTTATTAGAAGGTGATGACTGTGGATGTTTAAACCCTGAATTTGAAAAAAAATTAGAAAAATATGGTAAAATGGCAGAGGGAGAAACAGCTCCAGATATTAATTTTGGTGAATTTACGTATTATCCAGATGGTCTTACCGCATCAAAGCTAAGTGAAGTTGCTGCAGATTATAAATTGGTTATATTAGCTGCAGGCTGGTGTCCTCACTGTAATGAGGAGTTACCTTTGATAGCAGATTATTATCCGCAATTAAAAGAAAAAAACATAGAGGTAATTCTTGTTTCTTTAGATGAAACCAGCAAAGACTTTGCTCAATTTGCTGGCTCACTTCCATTTTTGAGTACCACAGATTATGGAAAATGGGAAGGAAAGGCGGTTACAGATTATCAAATCTACGCTACGCCTACTTATTTTTTATTAGACAAGAACCTAAAAATTCTTAAACGATTAAGGTCTGTTGAACACTTAAAGTCTTGGGTGGAGTATAGTATAGAATAATATTTATTAACCAAAAAACATGGATACATGCCTTCAAGAGGAGTCTTTTAAGGAACGAAATTTGCCAAGTCGTCCTCCCAAGAATATTTTTTGAACTTAATCTTATAATCTGAAATATCTTTATTTAACTTTTCAGAAAATATTCTTTTTATTCCCTTCTTTCCACCAAAGTCAAAATAGAACCATTTAAATAAAGCTGTGGTACTTACAATCTTACTTTCCTCATTAAAATGGCTTTCTGATTTCAAAAAGTTTTGACTAGCTAAATCTAATTGGGTATTTATATTTTCGGAATTATAAAATGCTATGGGCGGACAACTTTTAGCGCCACAGTTTAGAGCGAAATGAATCCTGTAATCAATCTTTTCGACTGCATTTTCTTTAATGTGCTTTGAAGTGAGCAAATTTGCAAATAAACCTAATGAATACTTATACCTGTATCTTCTTAAAATACCATGCTCAATATTATCAAGACTTATTAAGTTTCCAGCGATTGAAAAGCATTTCTTTTTAAAAATAGCCGGTTTTACTATATTTTTTTCTATTCTCAGTATTTGAAAATAGGCATTGTATATATTAATCCAAAACGCTTTCTTCTTGTGATCATTAATTAGACTGTTCTTTAAAAAATCAAGATCTAACTTCTCTAGCTGCAACTGCATTAAAGAAGTGTCTTTTTCCATTTTTACATGAAGAAGTAATTGTTCTGAAAGATTATTTAGCGCTAAACTCATGTTTATTAAATTTTACAACTATTTAGTGTCTGGTCGGAAACAGCACAAAATTAAAATTGATTCTTTTGCGTATATTTTACTTTTTTTCTTGTCGGCTGATGCTAAGGCATCTCCTAAAGAAAGAAAATCAAACCGCAGCAAAGCAAGCTCATAGCCTGTCCCGAGAAATCG
>Ga0307967_1000384_pt1 | contig 30819 bp, 22 predicted proteins | sample OrgLakmetagen648_FD_201828 | JGI IMG/M metagenome (GOLD analysis project Ga0307967, IMG submission 201828) | Saline water microbial communities from Organic Lake, Antarctica - #648 | ecosystem: Environmental > Aquatic > Non-marine Saline and Alkaline > Saline | place: Antarctica: Organic Lake... | reverse complement strand
TGGGCAAAAAACAGCAGGCTGGGCGGGCCGAATAGGTCGTAGGCTTGCAATAGCTCGCGGGTGGTGTCGTCGGTTTCGGTCACGTCGGCCTGAATCAGCGCATAGCCGGAAAGCGCCTGGGCAACCCGCGGGTCTGGATATACCTCGCGCTCCATTATCTTGCAAGAAATACACCATTCGGCGGTGAAGTCGACAAACGCCGGCTTGTTCTCTGCGCTAGCGCGCTCAAGCTCGGTGTGGAGCGCGGCCAGCGTATCGACCCGGGTAAACTCTGGCGTTGCGACCGCCGCTGCGCTGTTGTTGGTGGCGTGCTGAAGGTTTTGCAGCGGGCGCAATGGGTTACCGTTACCTTGAGCGGCACCCAGCAGCAGGGCAATGCCCCAAGCGAGCAGCAGAATGCCCAGCGCTTGGCGCGCTCTTGCCCAGCCCTGGGGTTGGTTAAACTGCAGTGCGCCCAGCGTCAGCGCGGTGCCCACGGCCAACGCGGCCCACAGCATCAGCGCCAGCGGGGCGGCCACCAGCCGTTCGATCATCCAGATGGCAACGCCAAGCAACAGCAGGCCAAAGGCAATCTTGACGCCGTTCATCCACGCGCCGGAGCGTGGCAGCAGCGTGGCGCCGAAGGTGCCCACCAGCAGCAGCGGTACCCCCATGCCCAGCCCCAGCGCGAAGAGCACTGCGCCGCCGATGACGCCGTCGCCGGTTGACGAGATAAATACCATGGCGCCGGCAAGCGGGGCTGTCACGCAGGGCGATACCACCAGCACCGAAAGCGCACCGGCCACGGCCAGCCCCAGCGGGCCACTTTTTTGCGCGCGAGCTTGCCAGGCGTCCACTTTAGTGGAAAGGCGTGAAGGAAGACGCAGCTCAAAGGCGCCAAACATGGCCAGCGCAAACAGCGTGAACAGCACCGCAAAAGTAATTAGCACCGGCGCTGATTGCAGGTGCGCCTGCACATTAAGCCCGGCGCCGAACAGCCCCATCAGCACGCCGACCAGCGCGTAAGTTAGCGCCATGCCCAGCACGTAGCTTGCCGAAAGCACAAAGGCGCGCGGCCGCGTCGGGTTCTGCCCCACGATGATCGACGACATGATCGGCAGCATCGGCAGTACGCAGGGGGTGAACGTCAGCCCCAGCCCGGCGATGAAGAAAAGCCCCAACGCCAGCGGCAGGCTGGCCTCGTTTAACAGGCTGGCAAAGCGGTGATCTTCGCTTTGGGGGCCGCTAAAGTCCGCAGCGGCAGCGGCCGCGCTGTTCTGTTCTGGGCCGTTGTTGGTGGCCGCAGTTTGCTCGCCGGCAAAGGCGGCGGGAGCGTCGGTCTCACCGGCCTCAAGCGTCATGCGCTCGGGCGGATAGCAGAGCCCGGCATCGGCACAGCCCTGAAACGTCAGCTCAAGCGAAAATGGACCGGCGTGGGGCGCCTCCAGCGGTACCTCGAACACCACGCTATCGCGAAAGGTATAGACATCGCCGAGATACTCATCGGTGGTGAAGGTGCCGGGGGGAATCTTCGGTTCGCCCAGACTAACGTCCGGCGTTTGGCTTTGTACCGCGAACTGGTGGCGGTAAAGATAATAGTCCTCGGCCGCCTTGACACCGATATACAGCGTTTCGCCGTCGTGCCAGGCGCTCGGCTGAAACGCCTCACGGACGGGAAGAAAATCACCCTGGTCGTTAGACAACCATTGCGCCTGAGCGCTGCTGAACGGTACGGCGAGCAGCAATACGGCCAGCAGCCACAAGGCGTAGTGGCGCGAGAGCACGGTCAGGCGGGCAGGCAAGTGAACATGAAACAACACGGGATATCCTTCTTGCTGAAAAGCAGCTGGGCAGAAAAACGCGACCGGAACGTGAGTACGCTATATGGACAGCGGGGCGCGGGATAGATTCTGTGTATCGGGTGCGCCCATCTGTCGCGGCTACGACGGCGGTGAGATAGAGGCACCTTCATGGAATGTTAATCGTTGCCGAAAACGCAAACGGGCTGCCCGAAGGCAGCCCGTTTGTGGCGCGGCAAGATGTCTGGTGCATCAGGCTTTCTGATAGGCGGCGGCGGATTTTTCAATCGCTTTACGCGCGGCGTCGGCGCCTTCCCAGGATTCCACTTTCACCCATTTGCCTTTTTCCAGATCCTTGTAGTTTTCAAAGAAATGGGCAATCTGCTGGCGTAAAAGCTCGGGCAGGTCGGTAACTTCCTCGATATCGTCATAAAGCGTGGACAGCTTGGGGTGGGGAACGCACACCAGCTTGGCATCTTCGCCGGCTTCGTCGGTCATGTTGAGCACACCAACCGGGCGGGCGCGGATGATGCTGCCGGGCGTTACCGGATGCGGCGTGACGACCAGCGCGTCAAGCGCATCGCCGTCGTCGGCCAGGGTGTGCGGGATGAAACCGTAGTTGGCCGGGTAGAACATCGGCGTGGCCATGAAGCGATCCACCATCAGCGCGCCCATATCTTCGTCGATCTCGTACTTGATCGGCGCGTGATTTGCCGGGATTTCGATGGCCACGTAAATATCGTTGGGCAGTTCCTTACCGGCGGGGATGTTAGCAAAGTTCATCGTTGGATCCTTGGGGGCTTGTGCGTGTTGCAAATCGTCAAAACACGGCAGCGCTGACCGATGCCGAACGTAATGGCGTCAAATTATACGAACATGGCGTAAGGATTACCAATGCGACATAGGGCCGAGTGTGTAAGAAAGGCGAGCGGCGGGGGCAAAGCCAGCTGGCGGTGAGCGTATTTGGCAAGCCTTCTTTGTATGCAATAAGTCGCATGGTGGTGTGCAGCTTGTGGCGTGTATGATTCTTGGCTACTTATGCTTACCCGCAGAATAACCTCGGCCCGCCCGAGACGGTTGGGAGGAGAACGTGGCGCACGCACAGTTGCTTATCAGTTACGGTCAGGCGTTTGTTGCGCCTAACCCGCGCCAGCAGCGCAGCTCTATGTCGGTGCAGCTGCCCGAAAAACCGTTGATTCACGCCAAGGGTGGCTGCGCGATTATCAGCGATTCGATCTCGCGCAATGCGATGGCCAAACAGGCGGGGGATTTGAGCGTACGCGCTTTTCTGGCGGATTATTTTTCCACGCCCGATCACTGGAGCGTGAAGACCTCGGCCACACGCGTGCTGAGCGCGCTGAATGGCTGGAGCTATAGCCAGAGCCGCCAGCTGGATGCAGGTAACTTTGTGGCGTCAATGTCGGCGATGATATTTCGTCGGCAAAGTGCGCACCTGTTTCACATGGGCGATACGCTGGTGTTTCGCCTGCGCGGCGCGGAGTTCGAGCAGCTCAGCTGCGATCACGTGACCGACCTTGGCGGCTATCGCTATCCCTCAAGAGCATTGGGGCTTGATAGCAGTGTCGATATTGACTACGCCAAAATACCGCTCAAACAGGGCGATATTTTCCTGTTCACGACCCAAGCGGTGCGCGGCACGCTGTTGCCCTCTGACTATGTTCGTTTGATACGCCAGGATGCAAGCGATCTGCACGCCGCCTGCGACCGATTGGCCACCGAAGCGACTACTCGCGCTCAGCAGCGAGGCTACGCCGTTGACCAGTTTTGCTTTCAGCTGGTACGCATTGACGAGCTGCCCGAAGGGCAAAGCGATGAGCCCAGCCAGCTATATGGCAACCTGCCAATTCCGCCGGAGCTTGTCCCCGGCGACCGGCTTGACGGTCTGGAAGTCACCGAGGTGCTGTCGCGCACCGCGCAGTCGCGGGTGTATCGCGTGCGTGATGTTCACACCCAAGCCGAGATAGTGATGAAAGCGCCAAGTCCCGAGCTTTCGCTGCGCAATGCCTATCTGGAGCATTTTTTGCTGCAGCAGTGGGTGGTGGAGCGGATAACGTCGCCGTTTGTGGTGCGAGTGATCGACCCCTCGCGCCCACGCCATTATCTTTACTATTTGCTGGAAAGCGTACGCGGTGAAACCCTGCGTCAATGGTCAGCGCGCCACCCGCAGGCCACACTTGCCCAGCGCCTGGAAATGGCCGGCCAGCTGGGCAAGGCGGTACAGGCTCTGCATCACCATGAGGTGCTGCATCAGCAGATCAATCCCGATAACGTGCTGGTGGATGAGCATGGCAAGCTGGTGCTGACCGATTTTAGCGCCTGCCACCTGCGCGATGCCGACGGCCATCGCCAGTCCGGCGAGATTTTGCGTCCCATCGGTTTTACCCCGCATACGGCGCCGGAGTATGCGCTGGGCGACGGCGTGGGTAAGCGCAGCGACCAATATGCGTTTGCCTCAACCGTTTACTGGCTGTTAACCGGCCAGCTGCCCTATCAGCTGACGCCGGATAAGCTGCGCAGCCATACCGATCTGGAAGCGCTCAGCTACCGCAGCGCTCGCAGTGCCAACCCCGAAGTGACGCCGGGGCTTGACGATATTCTGCGACGTGCGCTGGACCCGCAGCGCGCGCTGCGCTTTCGCCGCCTGTCAGAACTTTTACACGCATTGCAAAAGCGCCAAAATGTCTCGCCGCCGGACGCTGCCCAACGCGCCGACGCGCGGCGCTTCTGGCAGGGCGTGGCGGGCATTTTGCTATTGCTGTTAGTGCTGTCCTGGGTGCTGCGGTAAAGCGTGCTGTGTTAAAGCGTAAACATGGGCAGGCGCTTTTCCACCTTGGTCAGCTTCAGCTTGGCAACTTTGGGTAGACCGTTTTCAAACGGCGGAAAATCTTCGCCCTGAATCAGGGGAGACAGATAGTCGCGGCAGGCCTGGGTGATGCCGAAGCCGTCCTCGCTGATAAAGTCGCGCGGCATGTGTTTTTCCTGATTGGCGATCTCGACCAGCGGGGCGGAAATTACGTCCCACTGGTAGGGCGCCTGCGCCGTGCGACGAATGGCCGGCATCATCGAATTCTTGCCGGCAAGCGCCAGCGTCACCGCTTCGCGGCCGACGGCGTAAGCTTGCTCGACGTCGGTTCTGGATGCCAGGTGGCGCGCGGAGCGCTGCAGGTAGTCAGCCACTGCCCAGTGGTACTTGTAGCCCAGATCCTGCTTGACCATGCCGGCAAGCGTGGGGGCGACCCCGCCGAGCTGGCGATGGCCAAAGGCGTCGGTATTGCCGGCGTCGGCCAGAAAGGTGCCGTCTTCGTAGCGCGCGCCTTCCGAGACTACAATCACGCAGTAGCCGTAGAGCCTGACGCTTTCATCCACTCTTGCCATAACCGCTTCGCGATCAAACGCGATCTCGGGGAAGATGATCAGGTGCGGCGGCTCGCCAACGCCCTGACCGGCAAGGCCGCCGGACGCGGCGATCCAGCCGGCGTGGCGCCCCATGACTTCAAGCACGAACACCTTGGTAGACGTAGCGCACATTGAGGCGATATCCAGCGACGCCTCAAGGGTCGAGGTGGCAATGTACTTGGCCACGCTGCCAAAGCCCGGCGAGTTGTCGGTGATCGGCAGGTCGTTGTCCACGGTTTTGGGCACATGGATGGCGGTCAGCGGATAGCCGAGCTTCTCGGAAAGTTGAGAGACTTTCAGACAGGTGTCGGCGCTGTCGCCGCCGCCGTTGTAAAAGAAATAGCGGATATCGTGCGCCTTGAAGACCTCGATCAGACGCTCGTACTGGGCGCGGTGGGTGTCGATATCCTTGAGCTTGTAGCGACAAGAGCCGAACGCGCCGCCCGGTGTGTGGCGCAGCGCGGCAATGGACTCGTCGCTTTCATGGCTAACATCGACCAGATCTTCGGTGAGCGCCCCGATAATGCCGTTATGGCCGGCGTAGACTTTGCCGATGTGCTCTGGCGCTTCACGGCAGGCTTCGATTACGCCGCAGGCGCTGGCGTTGATGACGGCGGTGACGCCTCCGGACTGAGCATAAAAAGCGTTGTGCTGGGCCATGGAAACGGGTTAACTCCTGAAAAACGGGGCGTAAAAAAACGCCGAGGGCAGCAAGACCCTCCGCGATTGGAATGACATTAACGATGGCGGATTCTAGCGCAAAGCGCCAGTGGCTGCATCTGCCTAGCCGGCGCTGTCCATGTCCTGTTCGCGCTGGGCGAGCTGCCAGCCGCCGAGGTCTTTGTAGCGGTTAACCATAGAGCAGAACAGCTCGGCGGTGCGCTCGGTGTCGTAGCGCGCCGAGTGCGCCGCATTATTGTCGAACTCGATACCGGCAGCGCGGCAGGCGCGGGCGAGCACCGTCTGGCCGTAAACCAGCCCGGCAAGCGAGGCGGTATCAAAGCTTGAGAACGGATGAAACGGGTTGCGCTTGATATCGCAGCGGTTGACCGCGGCGTTTAAAAAGCCGTGATCAAAGGCGGCGTTATGGCCGACCAGAATGGCGCGGGTGCAGCCGTGCGCCTTGATCGCCTTGCGGACAGGACGAAAAATATCGCCCAGCGCCTGGTGTTCGTCAAGCGCGACCTGCTGGCGCAGCGGGTCATCCAGATTGATACCGGTAAACTCCAGTGCCGCCTGTTCAATATTAGCGCCTTCAAAGGGGCGAATATGATAAGAATAGGTGGCATCGGGCAGTAGATTGCCGTCCGGGTCCATGGTCAGCGTGACGGCCGCGATTTCCAGCAGCGCATCGCCGTCGGCGTTGAAACCGCCGGTTTCCAGATCAATCACGACCGGTAAATAACTGCGAAAACGCCGGGCCATTAAATCGCGGGCAATTGCCTCGCTCATGCTGCTCTCCTTTAGCAAGTAGGTTGGGATAGCGAGTGTTGGGGTAGCGAGTCAGTGAGGTTAAAACCGCCTAGGGCCAGTACACCGCTTTCAAGGCGACCAAATAGGCTGATTCTAGCAGCTTTAAAAGCAAAACGTCGCTTGCGGTATTCGTTGGCAGTCCAGAACGCTATACTTGGGGTTTGCTTTTCACCCATCTATTTTACCCCCTTTATTTTCACCCACGAGATTTTCCCTCGCGGGTTCTATCAACAGGGGTTCTACTCACAAGGGAGCGCAAGATGTCCGATGTCAAAAAGGTGGTGCTGGCCTATTCCGGCGGCCTGGACACGTCCGTTATTGTCAAATGGTTGCAAGAAACCTACCGCTGCGAGGTGGTCACCTTTACCGCTGACATCGGTCAGGGCGAAGAAGTCGAGCCGGCGCGCGCCAAGGCCGAAGCGCTGGGGGTCAATGAAATCTACATCGAAGACTTGCGCGAAGAGTTTGTGCGTGACTATGTCTACCCGATGTTTCGTGCCAACACCGTCTACGAAGGTGAGTACTTACTGGGCACGTCCATTGCCCGCCCGTTGATTGCCAAGCGGCTGATTGATATTGCCAACGCGACCGGCGCCGACGCTATTTCCCACGGCGCCACCGGCAAAGGCAACGATCAGGTGCGCTTCGAGCTGGGTGCCTATGCGCTCAAGCCCGGCGTTCAGGTGATCGCGCCGTGGCGCGAGTGGGACCTCAACTCCCGCGAGAAGCTGATGACGTACTGCGAGGAGCACAACATCCCGGTGGATTTTTCCGGCAAGAAGAAAAAGTCGCCGTACTCCATGGACGCCAACCTGCTGCACATTTCCTACGAAGGCGGCATTCTGGAAGACCCGTGGGCCGAAGCCGAAGAAGACATGTGGCGCTGGAGCGTAGCGCCGGAGGCCGCGCCGGACACGCCCACCTACGTTGAGCTGACCTACGAAAACGGCGATATCGTGGCGCTTGACGGTCAGGCGATGAAGGCCCATGAAGTGCTCGAAAAGCTCAACCAGCTGGGCGGCGATAACGGCATCGGCCGGCTGGATATCGTCGAAAATCGCTACGTCGGCATGAAATCGCGCGGCTGCTACGAAACGCCGGGGGGCACCATCATGCTGCGCGCCCACCGCGCCATCGAGTCGCTCACGCTTGACCGCGAAGAAGCACACATGAAAGACCAGCTCATGCCCAAGTATGCCGAAATCGTTTACAACGGCTACTGGTGGAGCCCCGAGCGCCGCATGCTGCAGGCCGCCATCGACGAAACCCAGAAAAACGTCTCCGGCGTCGTGCGCATGAAGCTTTACAAGGGCAGTGCGACGGTGGTTGGACGCAAGTCCGACGCGTCGCTGTTTGATGAATCCATCGCCACCTTTGAAGATGACGCTGGCGCTTACGACCAGAAAGACGCCGAAGGCTTTATCAAGCTCAACGCGCTGCGCCTGCGTATTGCCGCCGGTAAAGGGCGTAAGCAAAGCTAGAAATAGCGTCTGGCATAAGCGAAAAACGACAAAACGGCAAAAGTCAGCAAGGCTTTTGCCGTTTTATGCTATGTAAGAGGGCGTGGGTAAGAGGACATGGAGCAGAACAATGCTAAAAAAACTGTTTGCCGGCCTGTTTGGCAACGCTAAAAGCGCAGGGGCTGATCACGGGGTCAAGCCCGCTGAACCGGTCGAGTATAAGGGCTATTTGATCATTTCCCACCCTGACGGGCAGAGCGGCCAATTTCGCGTTAGCGGCGTGATTCGCCAATCGCTTCACGATGGCGAGATGCGCGAACACTGCTTTGAGCGCTCAGATATATTGCCCGGCCGCGAGGCCTGCGATGCGATGATGATAAGCAAGGCTCAGCGCTTTATCGACGAAGTTGGCGACGCCATGTTTGCTCCTGATCCGCGTCAGCACGACAACGACACGCCCGCTAGCTAGGCGTTAACGATGCCCTTTCTCTATCGTGCTTCTCCGTGGCGGTCGCTTGGCTGACGATGGCTGGCTTGATCCTGATGCACTTATGGTGCGAGCGCGGTTAAATGCAAAATATCGTTGGTGTGGAGACGGGGACGCGTTATATAAAACATACGGTGCAACACGCTATGCCTTATTTCCTCGAGGCTTCATTCTCAGCAGCTTCGGGCAGTTCAAGCGTTAGGCAGGCGCCGGACAGGCGCTGAGCGTTGTCTACCCATAGGCGCCCGCCCAAGTGGGCGATAATCCCACGACTGATGGAAAGTCCCAGACCGCTTCCCTGAGGGCGCCCTTTGGCGCTTTCTTGCTGCGGTAGCTGGTGAAATTTTTCAAACACGCGCTCACGCTCGGCAGCGCCAATGCCCGGGCCGTTATCCTCGACGCTCAGGCGGAAATGATCCTTGTGGCGCTCAAGGCGCAGAAGCACTCGAGGCGCGGCGTGGTCGGCAAATTTGCCGGCGTTATCCAGCAGGTTGATGATCACCTGCTCCAGACGGTCGACGTCGCCGACGATCATGGCCGGTGTGGCGGTAAGCTCTACGTCTAGCGTTATACCGCGGTCATGCTGCAGCTGCGCGACGGCGTCTACGCTTTGACGGGCAAGTACGGCCAGGTCGAGCCGCTCGGGGTTGAGCGGGAGGCGCCCGCTTTCCAGCCGCGCCAGGTCGAGGATTTCTTCTATCAGGCGCGAAAGCCGCTGGCTTTCGTGAACGATGACGCTGAGGAAATGACGGCGCTTGTCGGCATCAAGGGTGTCATCCGCATGGAGGATTTCGGCAAAGGCGCGGATGGACGTGAGCGGGGTGCGCAGCTCGTGGCTGACCATGGCGACGAATTCGTCCTTGAGTCGGTCAAGCTCGCGCAGGCGCTCGTTGGCACGGCGTAACGCTTCGCTGGCACGCTCAAGTTCGGCGGATTTCTGTTCCAGCCGGCGGTTATATTCGAGCGCCTGGGACGTGGTATCCAGAATGCTGAGGATGGACTCCAGATCAAGGGCTTCGCCGCGCACCACGGAGTTGATCAGCACCCGCGCCGAGGCGTTACCCAAGGAGCCTGCCAGTGCCTGTTCAGCGCGGGTGATCAGCTGGTGCGAGGCCGGCTGATTAGCGGCGAACTGACGCTCTGATGCCTGTTCTGATGACTGTTTTGAGGACTGTTTTGAAAACTGTTCTGAGGAAAGGGCAAACACCCGCCGGGTGGCCGCCGCGCCCAGGTAGCGATTGACCAACTCGTCAAGCTCGCCCTGGGTGGTTTTCCCGTGCCACAGCGAGGCGCTTGGCAGGTTAGGGTGCAGTGCCTCGGTGAACAGTGCCGCCTGGGTTTGCTCAAGCGCGGTAGGGCGGGTAAACAGCGACACACCCACCAAGAGCCCGATGTTGGCCAGCAGGCTCCACAGCAGTGAGTGGGTGTAGATATCCCAGCCGACAAGGCCAAACAGCGCGTAAGGGTTGAGCCAGCCAATGCCCCAGGGGCCCTGTTCGATCAGCGCGGCGTCAAGCCAACCGGACTGGGCGAAGCCTGGAATCAACAGGGTGTAGGCCCAAATGCAAAAGCCTGCGCTAAGCCCCAGCAGCGCGCCTGTGCGTGTGGCGCCGCGCCAGTAAAGGCCGATCAGCATGGCGGGGGCAAACTGCGCAGCCCCCACGAATGACACCAAACCAATGGTGACCAAGCTGTAAGTATCGCCGATGAGCGCGTGGTAGCCATAGCCCAGCAGGAGAATCAGCACGATGGCGACGCGGCGAATCCCCAGCAGCCAGGCGGCAAGCTCGCCCTTGCCGCTCAAATGTAGCAGGTTAAGGCGCAGCAGCAACGGCATGACCAGCTGATTGCTGACCATGGTGGAAAGCGCAATGGTTTCGACGATCATCATGCCGGTGGCGGCGGAAAGCCCGCCGATAAACACGAACAGCGGCAGCGCCTCAGCGCCGGCAGATAGCGGCAGGGTGAGCACAAAGCTGTCCGGGTCGGCATTGGCACCGCCCAGCAGCAGCCCCGCCAGCGCAATCGGAATGACAAACAGGTTGATCAGCAAAAGGTAGAGCGGAAACAGCCAGCTGGCGCGGTTGATGTGGTTTTCATCGACGTTTTCGACTACCAGCACCTGAAACTGCCGCGGCAGGGTCAGAAACGCCAGCACGGCGAGCACCAGCATGCCCACCCAGCCCGTCGCGCCGCCCGGCACCTGCTCCAGGCTAAGCACGTGGGACAGCTCTGGCGTACGTGCCACCTGGCCCAGCAGGTCAGCGGGGCCGTTGAACATCACGAATACGACAAACACGCCGACGGCGAGAAACGCCATCAGTTTGACCAGCGACTCTAGCGCGATGGCGGCCACCATGCCTTCATGGCGCTCGCTGGCGTCAAGATGGCGAGTGCCGAAGAGGATAATGAACACCGCCAGTACCAGCGCCACCCAGAACGATTTATCGATCCAGAAATGCGCTTCTTCCAGGGCAATATCGGCGGGCTGGGGGTAGTTCACCAGCACCGCGTGGCTGACGGTAATCGCCTTGAGCTGCAAGGCGATATACGGCGTGCTGCTGATGAGCGCCATGAACGCCACCATGGCACCGAGCCCCGCGCTTTTGCCGTAGCGTGCGCTGATGAAGTCGGCAATCGAGGTAATCCGCTGACGGGCAGCAATGCGCACCATTTTGCGTATGACGAAGGGGGCGGTGAGCATCGCCAACGTGGGGCCAAGATAAATCAGCAGAAAGTGCGGCCCCTGCGTAGAGGCGCGCCCGACGCTGCCGTAAAACGTCCAGGCGGTGCAATATACTGCAATCGACAGCGCGTAAACCGTAGGCGAGCCGATGACCGAGCGGCCGGCTTCGGCGCGTCGGTCGCCCCAGGCGGCCACGACGAACAGCAGCGCCAGATAGCCAAAGGCCGCGGCCAGAATCACCACGTCGCTATGCATGGCCTAGCGCCCGGCCTTGTGGGGCGTCTCGCGGGTTTCCATCAGCCAGGCGGCCAGGCCGATAACGCTCGCCCAGGCGCTAAACAGGTACACCACCAACCACACGCCGGTCGCCGATGGCATGCGGTCGACCACCAGCAAAAGCGGCGGGCTGAAGAGCACCACGGCGGTAATGATAAGCGCGATCAGGCGCTCCTTCTCGCGAGAATGGAGGCGTGAATGTGGGGGCAGGGTCATAGGGCGCTTGCATCCTCTACGTCGATGGCGTTGGCCTGGAGGGCCAGAAGCGTTTCCAGGGTGTCTACGCCGCGGGCTTCCAGGCGCGGCAGCAGGGCGAGCCATAACGCGGCGGTCACCCGGGCATCGCCCAGTGCGGTATGGCGCGTGCCCGGTGGAAAAGTGATGTCATAGCGTCGGGCGAGGCTGTCCAGATCGTGCCCGTCCAGCGCTTCATCCAGCGCGCGGGAAATCAGCAGAGTGTCCAGCACCGGCATGGCAAACTCGGCGCCCTGCTGGCTGATGGCGAGCATGTCAAAGGAGGCGTTGTGGGCCAGCAGCACCGCATCGCCCACGTAGTGGCGAAAATGCTCAAGCGCGGTGGCAAGCAATGGTGCGCCGGCGACATCGGCATCGGTAATGCCGTGGATGGCGGTGCTCTCGGCGGGAATGGGGCGCTCGGGGTCGACGTATTGCGCGAACGTTTCGCTTGCCAGCGCGCGCGCGTTGACAATGCGGCACGCGCCCAGGCTGACCACGGTATCGCCGCGGCGCAGTGCAAGCCCCGTGGTTTCGGTGTCGAAGGCGACGATTTCCAGGCTGCGCAGGGCAAGGCCAGCGCGGGCTTCGTCGGGTGAAGGAAGATTGGCGATGCCGAAGTCGTGAAACTCAGGCCGTGGCGGCACGGCACGCCGCGGCGCGCCAACCCGCTCGGCGGCGGGCAGCGGCAGGCGGATGCGCGCCCGTTTGCCGCCCGCATCGGCAAGGCTCCAGATGTCGCTGGCGTGCTGGCGCAACACCTCGGCGGCGGTGGGTGAGTGCGGCAGCGTGGTCAGCGGCTGGCGCTGCCAGCGGGCCAGCTCACCTTCAGGAAGCGGTCCGCCGTGCCAGATCATGTCCAGGTACACCCGTTTGTTGCCCAGGCCCATTTCACCTTCAAAACCGGCGCCTTCAAAGCCGCCGGCAGGCAGGTGTGCTTCAAGGTGTTGCAGCAGCGAGTCGAGCAGCGCGATCAGCGCCGGCGCGTCGCCGTTGAACCAGGCCGGCATGCCGATCGGTGTAATCAGGCGGCGCGACGGGTCGAGCCGCTCGTCCAGAGCCTGCCAGAAATCGTTGGACCAGATGGGAGTAAGCTGCTCGCCCTGGCGCTGCATGTCGTCAATGAGCCGGCCCATGTGCGCAATGCTGTGGCCAAGCGCCAGGCCGTCTTCATCGATGGCGTTTTCCAGCCGCGCGCGCAGCGTGCTGGACTCAGCGTCGGACGCGCCCAGCGTTTTCAGCACCTCGGCGGCGCTGGTAACGCTAGCTGATTGGCGGCGCAGCTCGGCCAACTGGGCGCTAAGCCCAGCGCGCACGCCCATCTCGGTACTCCAGGCATGGGTGGCGTCGGTGAAGGTAACAAGGCTTTCGCCGTCGCTTTCCGGCAGCCGGCGCAGCGTCACTTTTAACCAACGCTCGTCGCAGGGTAGCAGCAGCTCACGCGGGGTGCCGTCGGCGGGTAGCTGGGTCAGCGCGTTCTGCAGGCTCGTGGCCGGCAAAAGCGCATCGATGCGTTTGCCCAGGCCCAGTCCGGTATGGCCCTCAAAAAAGGTTTCCGCCGCCGTGTTCAAAAGCAACAGCCGGCGGTGGCGGTCACACAGCAGCAGCGGCGTTTGTAGTACCTGCAACAGGGCTTCGAGCCGCTGGCGTATCTGAGCGGCGTCGCGCGCGCCTTCGCTGCGCGCCTGTGCCAAGCGGCCACGGTCGGCGCGCCAGCTTTCCCGCACCCGGGCAAGATCCGGCCCCAGCCCGGTGAGCCAGCCTTCGGGCGAGTGTTCGTTCCGGGCATCGGGGCTTGCCACCAAGCGTGCCAGCTGCGCCTGCAGGTGGCGCAGCGGGGTAAACAGCATGCGCTCAAGCGCCAGCCCGACGAGCAGGATTGTGGCGCCACCCGAGAAACTCCCTAGCCACAGCGCGGCGCGCTCCCAGCCGCCCACGCCGAGTTGGGCATCCAGCCAGGCGGCAAAAATCGCGCCGCCGAGAAGGCTGACGCCACTGAGCAACAGCCACAGGCCGATCAGGCGCTGATGTTTGGGCAATCGGCGGTCACGGTGCGCCATGGTCGGTCTCGGCCAGCAGCGCCTTGACCTTCTCGACCAGCGCCTGGGTCGAAAACGGCTTGGTGATGTAGTCGTTAGCGCCCAGTGCCATGCCCTTTTCGCGTTCGACCTCACGGCCGTGGGCGGTGAGCATGATAATTGGCAGGTGGCGGGTATCGGCGGCGGTGCGCAGCCGCTCAAGTACGTCAAAGCCGCTGATGCCGGGCAGGCTGATGTCGAGCAAGAGTAAGTCGGGCAGGCCGGCGTTAATGCGTTCAAGGGCGCTTTCACCGTCGTCGGCGGTGGTGACCTCAAACCCCGCCTGCTGCATCAGAAACTCAAGCGACAGCAAGATGTTGGGCTCGTCATCGACCACCAGTACCTGAGACATAGCGTTCTCCTGCGGCGTTGTTGTGATTGTTCTTGTGATGGTTCTTGTGATGGTTTTTTGAGGCTGTCTGTTGAGTCTATGCAAGCAAATCCCGGCGGCCAAGACGACCTTGGCCGAATACTCAGGCGGGTTTTATCACAGCTCGGTCTTTTCAGGATAGTCGCATAGATCTTCAATCACACAGCTGCCGCAGCGCGGCTTGCGCGCGATGCAGGTATAGCGGCCGTGCAGGATCAGCCAGTGGTGGGCGTCCTGTTTGAACTCGCGGGGGACGTGGCGGATCAGTTTCTGCTCCACTTCCACCACGTTTTTGCCGCAGGCAAGGCCGGTACGGTTGGAGACGCGAAAAATATGCGTATCCACGGCGATGGTGGGCTGGCCAAAGGCGGTGTTGAGGATCACGTTGGCGGTTTTGCGGCCCACGCCGGGCAGCGCTTCAAGCGCCTTGCGGGTGCCGGGCACATTTCCACCGTGCTGGTTGACCAACAGGTGGCAAGTTTTCATCAGGTTGACGGCTTTGGTGTTGTAAAGGCCGATGGTCTTGATCTGCGCCTTGAGGCCGTCAAGCCCCAGACCGATAATCGCCTGGGGCGTATTAGCCACGGGGTAGAGCCGTGCGGTGGCCTTGTTGACGCCGACGTCGGTCGCCTGGGCAGAAAGCAGCACCGCGGCGAGCAGTTCAAAGGGCGTTGACCAGTTAAGCTCGGTGGTCGGGTGCGGGTTTTCGGCCTGCAGTCGGGCAAAAATCTGGTAGCGTTTCTGGGCATTCATGGCGTGTGCCCAACGTCCGGTGAAACGCCGTCAAGCGCCCGCTGCGCGTCGGCCACTAGCCGTTCGGCGCTGGGGAGCTGTTCGATAGCGGTGGCTTCGGCGTTGGCATCGCCGCGCCGCCGAGCGCTTGAAAGCTGCTGGCGAACGCGCTGGAGCGCCTGCTCGGCCGCCCGGTGCGCCAACTTTTTCTGGCGCACCGCGACCGCCTCAGGTGTGTCCTGGGGCGTGTCGGCCGAGTGGCGCTTTTGCATCCGCCGCTTGCGCCGCTCGAGGCGTTTTTCGCGCGCCTCGCGGGTTAAGCGCTGCTGGCGGGCGCGGTGGCGCTGGCGGCCGAGCTCGGCGCGCTGCGTAAGATAGGCGTCGCGCTCCTCGGTGGGGTTTTCAGCCTGTTGCGCCGCCTGCCAGGCAGGGTGCGAGACCATATCGATACAGTCGACCGGGCAGGGGGCGACGCACAGCTCGCAGCCGGTGCACTCATCGGTGATGACCGTATGCATGCGTTTGGCCGCGCCGAGAATAGCGTCCACCGGGCAGGCCTGAATGCACTTGGTGCAGCCGATACATTCGTCTTCCCGAATCACCGCGGTCAGCGGCGGCTGGGCAGGCTCGGCCAGCGGTATCGGCGGCTGGCCGGTTAGCTCGGCCAACTGGGCAAGGGTGTCCTCGCCGCCCGGCGGGCAGCGGTTGATAGGCTCGCCGTCGGCGATGGCCTCGGCGTAGGGCAAGCAGCCGTCGAAGCCGCACTTGCCGCACTGGGTCTGCGGTAGTAATGCATCGACGGCGTCTATCAGGGCGTGATGGTTCATCAGCTGACGCGCTGGCCGGGCTCGGCGCCGTCGTCCGGCGACAGCAAGTAGATGCCGTCGTCGTTGGCCGATGCCAGCACCATGCCTTCCGACACGCCAAAGCGCATCTTGCGCGGCGCCAGGTTGGCCACCATGACGGTCAGCCGGCCTTCCAGCGCTTCCGGCGCGTAGGCCGAGCGAATGCCCGAGAACACGTTGCGCGTTTCGCCGCCCAGGTCGAGGGTGAGCTGCAGGAGTTTATCGGCGCCTTCAACGTACTGCGCCTTGGCGATGCGGACAATGCGCAAATCGACCTTGCTGAAGTCGTCAAAGCTGATTTCGTCGGCAATCGGGTTCTCGGCCAGCGGGCCTTTGGGCGTGCTCTTGAGTTTTTGCTCTTCCACCAGATCCTCCTTTGAGGCCTCGACCATGGCCTCGATCTTGTCGCGCTCAATACGCGTCATCAGCGGCTTGAACTTGTTGATGGTGTGATTCGACAGCACCTCATGGCGGCTCGCCCAGTCAAGGGTGTCAATATTAAGGAACACCCGCGCCTGCTCGGCCATGGCCGGTACCACAGGGGCCAGATAGACCATCAGCTGGCGGAACAGGTTGATACCCATTGAGCAGATGTCCAGCACGTCATGCTCGCGGCCTGCCTGTTTGGCAAGCACCCAGGGCTCGGCATCGGCGATGTAGGTGTTGGCCTCGTCGGCAAGTTCCATGACGCGGCGCATGGCGCGGGAAAACTCGCGGGTTTCAAAGTCGTTGGCGATGTCGTCGCCGGCGGCGATAAAGCGCGCCAGCATGGCCGGTTCGGCGCAGCGCTCGGACAGCGTGCCGCCGCCGAGTTTTTTCACAAAGCCGGCGCAGCGGCTGGCAATGTTGACCACCTTGCCGACCAGATCGGCGTTGACCCGCGCGGCGAAGTCGTCAAGGTTGAGATCCAGGTCGTCGACCTTTGAGGTTAGCTTGGCGGCAAAGTAGTAGCGCAGGTACTCAGGATTCAAGTGGTCGGCGTAGGTGGCGGCCTTGATGAAGGTGCCGCGCGACTTGGACATCTTGGCGCCATCCACGGTGACAAAACCGTGGCAGTTTACCGCGGTAGGCGTGCGCAGCCCCGCGCCGTGAAGCATCGCCGGCCAGAACAGCGCGTGGAAGTAAACGATATCCTTGCCGATGAAGTGATACACCTCGGCCTCAGAGCCCGGCTGCCAGTAGCTGTCAAAGTCCAGCCCTTCGCGCTCGCAGAGGTTCTTGAAGCTAGCCAGATAGCCGATGGGCGCGTCGAGCCAGACGTAGAAATATTTGCCCGGCGCATCGGGGATCTCGAAGCCGAAGTAGGGCGCATCGCGGGAAATATCCCACTCGTTGAACCCCGCCTCGAACCACTCCATCAGCTTGTTGCGGATTTGCGGCTGCACGTGGCCGTCGTTGATCCAACGCTGCATGAAATCGGCAAAGTCGGGCAGCTTGAAGAAGTAGTGGGTCGAGCTGCGCACCTCGGGGATAGCGCCGGAAATCGCCGATACCGGGTTAATTAGCTCGGCCGGCGTGTAGGTCGTGCCGCAGGCTTCGCAGTTGTCGCCGTACTGGTCGTCGGTGTGGCACTTGGGGCAGGTGCCCTTGATGAAGCGATCGGCGAGAAACAGCCCTTTTTGCGGATCGAACATTTGCTCGATATCGCGGGTGGAGATATGCCCGGCGTCGCGCAGGCGGGTGTAAATCAGCTCGCTGAAGTAGCGGTTTTCATCTGAGTGGGTCGAGTGGTAGTTATCAAACGCCACGCCAAAGCGCGCAAAATCTTCCTGATGATCCCGGGAAACGCGCTCGATCAGCGCTTCGGGGGTAATGCCTTCCTGCTCGGCGCGCAGCATGATGGCGGTGCCGTGGGCATCGTCGGCGCACACATAGTGGCACTGCTGGCCACGGCTTTTCTGAAAACGCACCCAGATATCGGTCTGAATGTATTCAAGCAAATGGCCCAGGTGAATGGCGCCGTTGGCATAGGGGAGCGCGCTGGTCACCAGAATCTTGCGCGTGGCAGTGTTAGGCATGGCGGATGATACTTCCGTTAACGTCAGGCGGTGTGTAAGACCGTTGATAAAAACCGTTTATAAAACAGCGTAAAAAAGACGGCGAGGGCTAAGCCTCGCCGCGTGCGGCATTGAGCGGGCCGAGTTAGTAAAGCGCCTGCTCTTCGAGCACGACTTCACGCAGAAGCGCCAGAAACAGCTTGTCGGCTTCGGAGTGCTCGGCCGGATCTTCCGGGATATGCACGCTGGTGGTATCAGAGATTTCGTTGGCAACGCGCGCCATGCTGTCGGCGCTGCCGCCGTTATCCAGCTGTTGGCGCGCAGCGGCCAGCGACTGCTCAAGAATCTTGGGGTCTTGCAGCAGCTTGCGAATAAAACCTTCCAGCTCGTTGATAATACGCGTTTTTTGAATTTCTGAAGCGGACATTGAGACTCTCCTTAGTACGCCTTGGCACGCAGCTACCCCGTCGGGGCACAATTATCTGACCTTAGCATTTTTTGCCACTCGACGCAGTGCACCGGCGGCCGCTTCAAGGGCGGCCGCACGGCGTTAAAGTGTCAGCCGCCCGGCCTTGTGCTTGACCGGATTAGCGTACTGGGCAAGCCAGTAAGGGCGCAGCGGCTCGGGCACGGCCGCGAGGCGTTTGTCAAAACGTTCGCGGTCCTGCTGAGTAATGGCTTTGCGGGCCACTAGCTCAGGGGCATCGCCGAGGGCTTCAAGGGCCAGATAATGCGTGGGGAAAAGCCGGTAGCCGCCAATCACCTGACGATCAATCTCGGCGGCGACTTCGTCCGCGGTGCCCATGTCAGCGCCAATCGGGCGGCCAAAGTGCAGTTGCACACGGCCTTTATTGCCGGTGATGCCGGCCACAATCGACTGGATATCCTCAAACTCACTCTTGTCGTAGCCGCCCCGGGTATCCATGTCGTAAAGCTCTTGGGCTTTCTGCACGTCGCAGGGGTCAAGCTCGTAGCTGATGGACACCGGCACCAGGCGCAGCTCGGCAATCGCCTCGCCAAAGTGTGCCTGCTTGTCGGCCAAGCGCCGCGCGATGGTGAGCATTTTCACGATGGCAGGGTCGGTGCGATCAATGCCGGTCTTGGCGCGACCTTCGCGCTGAGCCATCCAGATCGAGTGGTTATCGGCGGTAATCGAGTGGCCGATATAGGCCGACAGCTTCTGGTAGGCAGCGAGCATGGCGCGTTTGCCGCGCGCGCTGCGGGGCACGATAAAGCTTTTGTTGAGCCGCATCAGGTCGGTGACGTAGGGCTTTTTCAGCAGGTTGTCGCCGATGGCAATGCGCACCGTGTCGCGCCCGGCCTGATACAGCGCGTAGTTGACGAACGCCGGGTCCAGCGAAATATCGCGATGATTGCCGATAAACAGATACGCGGTGTTGGCGTCGAGCTGGTCAAGCCCTGAGACCTCGAACGCGTCCGTGCTGGTACGCAACATGCGATCCATATAGCTGGCAATGCGCTGTTGAAAAGCGCGCACGCTTTTCACCCCTTTGACCTCGCGGCGTACGGCGTGACTGGCCAGCATTCGCGCCAGCGGCGGTGCTATCCGGGCAAGGCGCGGCAGGCGAAAACGCGTCAGCGCGTTAAGCAGCTCATTGTCGCGTGCCAAGCGCTCCAGCACGTCTGCGACCTCGGCGTCGGCGTAGGGGCGAATCTCGGCCCAGGGGTCTGAGTCAGCTGGGCTCGGGGCGGCAGGGGAAGAATTATTGTGGTCAGTCATGCGATCCGTCGAGTCGTTAGGTGTTATCCGAAATAGGCCTGTTCTCGTTCGTATTGCCGCTTTGCGCTTCGCCGCCGAGCCATTCGAGCAGGCGCACCACGTCTCCGGAAAGCGCTTGGGCCATCAGGATAAAGTCGGTTTCAAGGCGGGCTAGCGCGTCGTCGCCGTCGTCGGCGTGGTCGGCTTCTTCAATCAGCGCGTCGCCAAAGCGCAGCGATTTGAGCGTCAAGTCGTCGGTGAGCACAAAGTCAAGCCGGCCCTCAATGCTCAGGGCGAGCTTGCTGGCCTGACGGCCGCCTTCGAGAAGCTGCTGAATGTCATCGCCGTCAAGGTCGACCTGGCGGGCGCGCAGCACGCTGTCGTCGCCTTTGGCGTTCAGCTCGACCTGATCGCCAAGCGCCATGTCGGCCGGGCGGCTGGTGGGGTCGGCAAGCCAGGTGGTCATCGCGCGGATGGGCAGCGTCTGCGCCGCCAGCGGGGTGACTTTGAGGCTGCCCAGCGTTTCGCGCAGCAGGTCGAGGATGTCATCGGCGCGGGCGCGCGAGCCCACATTAATGCCGATCAGCCCCTGGCGCGTATCCCACCAGAGGTCGGTTTTCTGCCGGCGGATAAACGCACGCGGCAACAGGTCCTCGGTAATTTCTTCCTTAAAGGCGGTCTTTTCTTTACGCGTGACCTTGCGGCCTTCGGCCTGTTCGATATCGGCCACGCGCTCGTCAACCTCTTCTTTGACCACGGACGCCGGCAACAGGCGCTCCTGGCGCAATACCGAAAGCAGGCGGTGGCCCTGAATTTCGTGTACGTACTGGCCGCTACCGGCGCGGCCGGCGGGCGGCGTCCAGCCCAAGCGGCGAGCGTCGGCGTTGCCCAGCGGCGCGGCGCCGTGTTCGGCCAGCGCATCTTCAAGCATGGCACTGTCAAGCTCGGGGGCGCCGTGTAGGCGGTAGAGCAGCAGGTTTTTAAACCACATGTCGCCTGTCCTTTGAGAGCTGTGCTTAAGCACTGTGCTGAGAAAAGTGCCACATTATGGCGAAAGCGGTGCCTTCCTACCAGCATGTCGCGGGTATTCTACTTGGGTCTTATCTCTGTTGCAGCTGTTTCAAACTTATGTTTGATTGGGCTGGCGGCGGGATGCCGCTAGCGAGTAGGTTTCGCTAGTTAAGTAAAGAAAGACGCCAGAAACACAACGCCAATGACAAACGCTAGCCAGTAACAAAAAAACAGCGAGTAACAAAGACCAAGGAGTCCTGAGCATGAGCGATTTACTTTCGCGCACGACGCTGCGAGTACGCGGGTATCATCTGGACGGCTACAGTCACGTCAATAACGCCCGCTACTTAGAGTTTATGGAAGAGGGGCGCTGGGCCTTTTTCGACGAACACCCGCAGTTTATAGCAGGGTTGCATCAGGCCGGGCGCGCCTTTGTTGTGGTCAATTTGAACATTGATTACCGCAGTGCGGCGGTGCTTGGCGATGATCTGGTGGTGCTCACCGGTATTGTCAGCGTCGGCGAGCGTAGCGCGGTGTGTCACCATCAGATTATTCGTCGCCGCGACAGCGCGCTGGTGGCTAAGGCGGACCTGACCTTTGTGCTGCTGGATTTGAAGGCCAATCACGCCGCATCCATTGACGGGGATCTGCGCGAGGCGCTCAACGCGCTGACCACAACACGGGAGGCTTTTACCGCCTAGCGGGGTAGTGTAGCTCAGGTAAAGCGCGCTAGCGGCTGCCCTTGGCGCGTCTGCAGTGGTATGATACTGCGATATTTGCGCGCCGTTGTCCGGTATTCGCGCTTTCCACTCTCGCAGTGTCAATGCAGTGCAAAGGATCTGACTTCCATGGGTGACAACGCCAGAGAAATTCTGCCCGTTAACATTGAAGACGAGCTTAAGCAGTCGTATCTCGACTATGCGATGAGCGTCATTATCGGCCGTGCGCTCCCCGACGTGCGCGACGGCCTGAAGCCCGTGCATCGGCGGGTGTTGTTCGCCATGCACGTGCTCAATAATGACTGGAACAAACCGTACAAAAAATCGGCGCGTGTGGTCGGCGATGTTATCGGTAAGTACCACCCCCACGGGGATAGCGCCGTATACGACACCATCGTACGCATGGCGCAGCACTTTTCGATGCGCCACGTGCTGGTCGACGGCCAAGGCAACTTCGGCTCGATCGACGGCGATAACGCCGCGGCCATGCGTTACACCGAAGTGCGTATGTCGCGGCTTTCCCACGAGCTGCTGGCCGATCTGGACAAAGACACCGTTGACTGGGTGGATAACTACGACGGCACCGAGCGTATCCCCGCCGTATTGCCCACCCGCGTGCCGAACCTCTTGATCAACGGCTCCTCGGGCATTGCCGTGGGCATGGCGACCAACATCCCGCCCCACAACATGAACGAGATTATTGACGCCTGCCTGGCGCTGATCGACGATTACACGCTATCCATCGATGACCTGATGGACTACGTGCCGGGGCCGGATTTCCCCACCGGCGGCATTATCAACGGCCGTGCCGGCATTCTGGAAGCCTATCGCACCGGTCGCGGGCGTATTTATGTCCGCGCCTGCCACACCATCGAGCACGACGACAAAAGCGGGCGCGACCACATCATTGTCACCGAGCTTCCGTATCAGGTGAACAAAGCGCGGCTGATTGAAAAGATCGCCGAGCTGGTCAAGGAAAAGCGCATCGAAGGCATTGCCGAGCTGCGCGACGAGTCGGATAAAGACGGCCTGCGCGTGGTGATCGAGGTCAAGCGCGGCGAGTCGGGCGAAGTGATCGTCAATAATCTGTTCGCCCAGACCCAGCTACAAAATGTCTTCGGCATCAACATGGTGGCGCTGGAAAATGGCCAGCCGCACACGCTCAACCTGAAAGAGTTTCTCGAAGCCTTTGTCCGCCACCGCCGCGAAGTGGTCACTCGGCGTACGCTGTTCGAGCTGAAGAAAGCCCGCGAGCGCGGCCATCTGCTGGAAGGTCTGACCGTTGCCATTTCCAACATTGATGAGGTCATCGCGCTGATCAAGGCCTCGCCCAACCCGGCCGACGCCAAAGATAAGCTGCTGGCGACCACGTGGCAGCCGGGCCAGGTCACCGATATGCTCGAGCGCGCCGGTGCCACCTCGTGCAAGCCCGAGGAGCTGGGCGAAGCGTTTGGCCTCAATACGGCGGCGACGATTTATCAGCTTTCACCGGCGCAGGCGCAGGCTATTTTGGAGCTGCGCCTGCACCGTTTGACCGGCCTTGAAACCGAAAAGCTGCTCAACGAATACCTGACGATTCTTGAGCGGATTGCCGAGCTAACCGAGATTCTGGCCTCGCCCGACCGGCTGATGGAAGTCATCCGCGAAGAGCTGGTCGCCGTGCGCGACCAGTACGGCGACCCGCGTCGCACCGAGATTCAAGTAAGCCATCTGGATCTTTCCATTGAAGATCTGATCGCCGAAGAAGACATGGTGGTCACGGTCTCGCGCTCGGGCTATGCCAAGACCCAGCCGCTTTCTGACTATCAGGCGCAGCATCGCGGCGGGCGCGGGAAATCGGCCACGGCGATGAAAGACGCAGACGTCATCGAGCACCTGCTGGTCGCCTCGACCCACGACACCGTGCTGCTGTTTTCCAATCGCGGCAAGGTTTACTGGCTCAAGGTGTACGAGATGCCCAACGCCAGCCGTGGCTCGCGGGGCAAGCCGCTGGTCAACATGCTGCCGTTGGCTGACGGCGAAGCGATTAACGCCATTTTGCCGGTGCGCGATTACGACCCCGATCACTACATCTTTTTCGCCACGGCCAAGGGCACGGTCAAGCGCACCAGCCTTGAGCAGTTCTCGCGCCCGCGCAGCGTCGGGCTGATCGCCATTGATATCGACGACGACGACCGTCTGGTCGGTGCCGCGATCACTTCGGGCAGCGACCACGCCATGCTGCTGTCATCCAACGGCAAGGCGATTCGCTTTGAAGAGGGCAACGTTCGCTCCATGGGCCGTACCGCCCGCGGCGTGCGCGGTATGCGCCTGCAGGGCGGCGCCGAAGTCATCAGCCTGATTATTCCCCAGCATCAGCAGATTGACGCCGAAGACGAGGCAGAAACAGCGGGTGAGAGCGACGGCATCGCGGAGTCGCCCATTTACATTCTGACCGCCAGCGAAAACGGCTACGGCAAGCGCACGTTGCTCGGCGAGTTCCCGCTGCGCGGCCGGGGCGGGCAGGGCGTTATCGCCATGCAGACCAGCGCGCGCAACGGCGCGCTGGTGGCCGCCATGCAGGTGTATGACAGCAACGAAATGATGCTGATCACCGATCGCGGCACCCTGGTGCGCACCCGCGTTGACGAAGTCTCGACCACCTCGCGCAATACCCAGGGCGTGATGCTCATCCGCCTGGGTAAAGAAGAGCACCTGGTGAAAACCGTGCGCGTTGACGAGCCCGAGGACGTGGAGCCCGAAGCGGCTGACGCCGATGGCGTAGACGTAGATGCAGACGTCGATGGCGCGAGTACGGACGCAACCAATACAGACGAAGACCTTAAGAATAAAGACCTTGAAAACAAGGAGAGCGGCAGCGATGACCCGTCAGTATAACTTTTGCGCGGGGCCGGCAGCGCTGCCTACGGCGGTATTAGAACGCGCTCAGGCGGAAATGCTCGACTATCGCGGGCGCGGTCTTTCGACCATGGAAATGAGCCACCGCAGCGCAGATTTCGTCGCCATTGCCGAGCGCGCCGAGGCCGATTTGCGCACGCTTTTGGGCGTGCCGGATAACTACAAGGTACTGTTCTTTCAGGGCGGCGCGACCCTGCAGTTTTCCATGCTGCCGATGAACCTGCTGGGCAAGGGGGGCAGCGCCAACTTTATACAAACCGGCATCTGGAGCAAGAAGGCGCTGGTGGAAGCCCAAAAATTGGGCGTGGCACAGCATTTGGCGGCCAGTACCGAGGCCGACGGCAATGTGGCAGTGCCGCGCCCTGACGCGCTGGATATCAGCGCTGATGCCGCCTACCTGCACTACGCCGCCAACGAAACCATCGGCGGGCTGGCGTTTGACTATACGCCCCAGGCGCGCCGCCCCGACGGCGTTGAGGTGCCGCTGGTGTGCGACATGTCGTCGAGCATTCTCTCCGGGCCGATTGACGTCTCGCAGTTTGGCGTGATCTACGCCGGCGCGCAGAAAAACATCGGCCCGGCGGGGCTGACGCTGGTGATCGTCCGCGATGATCTACTGGATCAGGCGCAGGCGGTCATGCCCGGTTTGTTTAGCTACAAGGCCATGGCCAAGGCCGGCTCGATGATCAACACGCCGCCGACCTACGCCTGGTATCTGGCCGGGCTGGTGTTTGAATGGCTCAAGGACGACGTGGGCGGCCTTGGGGCGATGGACGCGATCAGCCAGCGCAAGGCCGACAAGCTCTATTCGGCGATCGACCAAAGCGGCTTTTACAGCAACCCGATTGCGCCGTTAAACCGCTCGCGGATGAACGTGCCTTTTGTATTGGCCGATGCGCGCCTGGACGCCGAGTTCCTGGTGCAAGCCGACGCCGCCGGGCTTTTGAACCTGAAAGGCCACCGCAGCGTGGGCGGCATGCGCGCCAGCCTGTATAACGCCGTGCCCGAAGCCGCCGTGGATGCGCTGACCGCGTTCATGGCAGATTTTGAACAACGAAAAGGCTAACAACCATGTCTGATGCGTCAGCCAGGCTGGACGCGCTGCGAGAGCGCATCGACCAGCTGGATAGCGATATTCTTCACCTGATCAGCGAGCGCGCACGCTGTGCTCAGGAAGTGGCCGGCGTCAAGCTTGCCGAAGATCCGACCACGCTGTTTTATCGCCCCGAGCGCGAGGCCCAGGTGCTGCGCCGGATCATGGCGATGAATAACGGGCCGCTTTCCGACGAGGAAATGGCGCGCCTGTTCCGCGAGGTCATGTCGGCCTGCCTCGCGCTTGAGCAGCCGGTTAAAGTCGCTTATTTGGGGCCTGAAGGCACCTTTACCCAGCAGGCGGCGCTCAAGCACTTCGGGGAAAGCGCGGTTAGCCTGCCGATGGCGGCGATCGACGAAGTCTTCCGCGAGGTGGAAGCAGGGGCGGTGAACTACGGCGTGGTGCCGGTGGAAAACTCCACCGAAGGCGTGGTCAACCACACCCTGGACACCTTTCTGGAAGCGTCGATCCACATCTGCGGCGAGGTGGTGCTGCGTATTCACCATCACCTGCTGGTGGGCGAAAACACCCGCCGCGATAAGGTCTCGCGGGTGTATTCCCATCCGCAGTCGTTTGCCCAGTGCCGCAAATGGCTGGATGCCCACTACCCGCACGCCGAGCGCGTGGCGGTGGCCTCCAACGCCGAAGCCGCCAAACTGGTCAAGACCGAGTGGCACAGCGCCGCGATTGCCGGCGACATGGCCGCCAAGCTTTATGGCCTTGAAGTGATTGCCGACAAAATCGAAGATCGTCCGGATAATTCCACGCGATTTTTGATCATCGGCAGCCAGGATGTACCGCTGTCGGGCAACGACAAAACCTCGCTGGTAGTGGCCATGCGCAACCAGCCCGGCGCGCTGCACGACCTGCTGGAACCGTTCCACCGCCACCAGATCGACATGACGCGGCTGGAAACGCGCCCCTCGCGCAGCGGCGTGTGGAACTACGTTTTCTTTATCGACTTTATCGGCCACCGCGAGCAGCCTCACGTCACCGCGATGCTCGACGAAGTGCGCCTGCGCGCCGCCGATCTGAAGGTGCTGGGGTCTTACCCCCAAGGTGTGCTGTGAACGAGACGCGCCTGCTGATTGTCGGGTTGGGGCTGATTGGCGGCTCGCTGGCCGCCGCGCTGCGCGCTACCGGCTTTCAGGGCGAAATCATGGCCTGCGACCCGGATGCCCGTGAGATTGAGCGCGGCGTCGAACTAGGGCTGATCGACGGCGGCAGCACCTGCTTGGCCGAGCAGGCGCCGGCGGCGAGCCTGATCGTGCTGGCCGTGCCGGTACTGGCGATGGAAAGCGTCATGGGCGAGCTTGAAAAGCTCAACCCAACGCTTGAGGGGCAAGTCGTCACCGACGTGGGCAGCACCAAGGCGGCCATCCGTGATGCTGCCCGCCGGGTGTTTGGCCGCATACCGTCGACGCTGGTGCTTGGCCACCCGATTGCCGGCTCGGAGAAAAGCGGCGTCGCGGCGTCCAACCCCCGGCTGTATACCGATCACAACGTAATTTTGACGCCCGAGGCGGACACCGCTGCCGATGCGTTAACGCGGGTGCGCGCGCTGTGGCTAGCCTGCGGGGCCCAAGTGCTGGAAATGGCCGTGGAGCGTCACGACGAAGTGCTGGCGCAAACCAGCCACTTGCCGCATCTGCTGGCGTTTTCGCTGGTCGATACGCTGGCGCGCCAGGACCAGCGGCTGGATATTTTCCGCTACGCGGCGGGTGGCTTCCGTGATTTCACCCGCATCGCCGGCAGCGATCCGGTGATGTGGCGGGATATTTTTATGGCCAACCGCGAGGCGGTGCTCGCCTCGCTGGATGATTTTGAGGCCGGGCTTGCGCGCCTGCGTACAGCGGTTGAAGCCGGCGACGGCGACGCCATGCTGGCCACCTTTGATCGTGCCAGCCACGCGCGCCACTATTTTGAATCACTGCTGAATAAAACCAGTTATCAGACGGAATATGCTATGCAATCACAGGGTCAGGTGACTTACCGGGTGCATCCGGGCGGCAGCGCTCAGGGGCGCGTACGCATACCCGGCGACAAGTCGATTTCGCACCGTTCAATCATGCTCGGCGCGCTTGCCGAGGGCGTTACCACCGTGACCGGCTTTCTCGAAGGCGAAGACAGCCTCGCCACGCTGCAGGCGTTTCGCGAAATGGGCGTGGCTATTGAAGGGCCGCACCAGGGTCGCGTAGTCATTCATGGCGTGGGCATGCACGGGTTAAAAGCGCCGTCAGGCCCGATTTACGTGGGCAACTCGGGCACCGCGATGCGCCTGTTTGCCGGGCTGTTGGCCGGCCAGGCTTTTGCCAGCGAGCTTACCGGCGATGAATCACTCACCCAGCGCCCGATGAACCGCGTAGCCGAGCCGCTGCGCGCCATGGGCGCGGTCATTGACACCGCCGAGGGTGGCCGTCCGCCGCTTAACATTCACGGCGGCGCGCCGCTTACCGGCATGTATTACGATATGCCGGTGGCCAGCGCCCAGGTGAAGTCCTGCCTGCTGCTGGCCGGTCTCTACGCCGATGGCGAGACCCGCGTGCGCGAACCTGCCCCCGCCCGCGATCACACCGAGCGCATGCTCAGCGGCTTTGGCTATACGGTCGAGCGTGAAGGCGATACCTGCTGGCTGAACGGCGGCGAAAGCCTCACTGCCAGCCCGATCGACGTGCCCGCGGATATTTCTTCGGCGGCGTTTTTCATGGTGGCCGCAGCGATTACCCCAGACGCCGACCTGACCCTTGAGCACGTGGGGATTAACCCGACGCGCACCGGCGTCATCAACATTCTTGAGCTGATGGGCGCCGACCTTGAGCTTATCAACGAGCGCGAGGTCGGCGGCGAGCCGGTGGCGGATGTTCGTATTCGCTACGCGCCGCTTACGGGCATTGATATTCCCGTGGAGCAGGTGGCGCTTGCCATTGATGAGTTTCCCGCGTTGTTTATTGCCGCGGCCAACGCCTCGGGTACCACCCGGCTGCGCGGCGCCGCCGAGCTGCGGGTGAAAGAGTCCGACCGCCTGCAGGCTATGGCTGACGGCCTCGCCACCCTTGGCGTTGAGCACCGCCTGCTGGATGACGGCATCGACATCGTCGGCAACGGCGATTCGCAAACCCCCAGCTACGGCGGCGGGCGCATCGACAGCCTGGGCGATCACCGTATTGCCATGGCCTTTGCCGTGGCCGCGCTGCGCGCCAATGATGAGATCACCATCGACAACTGCGCCAACGTGGCGACGTCCTTCCCCGACTTTATCGAGCTGGCCACGGGCATCGGCATGGCGCTTGACGTGGAGACCGATGATGGGCGCTAGCGTTCCCCCCGTTAATGTTCTCACCATCGACGGCCCCGGCGGGGCGGGCAAGGGCACCATCAGCGGGGTGATTGCCGAGCAACTGGGCTGGCATCTGCTGGACAGCGGCGCGCTGTACCGGTTGACCGCCTATGCCGCGGGCAAGCATGGCGTCGCGCTGGATGATGCAGCCGGGCTTGCCCGGGTAGCGGAAACCCTCGACGTGGTGTTTCCGGTGGCCGGCGGCGCGGTGCAAACGCTGCTTGAGGGCGAAGACGTCAGCCGTTTGATTCGTACCGAGCAGGCCGGCGAGCGCGCCTCACAGGTAGCCGCATTACCCGCGGTGCGTGACGCGCTGCTCAAACGTCAGCGCGATTTCAGCCAGCCGCCGGGGCTGGTGGCCGACGGCCGCGACATGGGCACGGTGGTTTTCCCCGGCGCAGCACTGAAGATATTTCTCACCGCCAGCGCCGCTGAACGTGCTCGTCGTCGCTTCGAGCAGTTGCGCCAAGCCGGCGTGGATGCTAATCTTTCGAGTCTTTTGAAGGAGATTCAGGCACGCGATGCACGCGACACGCAGCGCAGCGTGGCACCTCTCAAGCCGGCAGACGATGCCATTACGCTTGATACCACGCGCCTGAGTATACCGGAAGTGGTTGAACAGCTGACCGAATGGCTTGCCCTGCGGGGCATGACGTCCGGCGCTTAACTCTCCCTTGCGGCGCTTTCAATGCGGCGTCACGGCGTGGCCGGGCAGTTTACTCACACACGATGAGCCCGGCCAGGTCTAACCAGCGTTAACGCCCTTGAAAGCAGAGTGACATTAGGCCCGTACTTGCTGGTGGTACGGAGAAGGCAGCGATGCCTCAAACAACGTTGATCACGTAGGAACACCATGAGCGAAAGCTTTGCTGAACTGTTTGAACAGTCTCTTAACGACATCAATATGGAGCCGGGCGCGATCGTTGCGGCTCAGGTTGTCGACATTGACGGTGACTGGGTTACCGTTAACGCCGGTCTGAAATCCGAAGGCCAGATCCCCGCGTCGCAATTCCTCGATGAAAACGGCGAGCTCTCCATTGCCATCGGCGATGATGTGCACGTAGCGCTTGAAGCCGTGGAAGACGGTTTCGGCGAAACGCGTCTGTCGCGCGAAAAAGCTAAGCGCGCCGAAGCGTGGAAAGTGCTGGAAGCCGCCTTCGAGAAAGACGAAATCATCAAGGGCGTGATCAACGGCAAGGTCAAGGGTGGCTTCACCGTTGAAGTTGACAGCATCCGCGCCTTTCTTCCGGGCTCGTTGGTTGACGTGCGTCCGGTGCGCGACACCACGCACTTGGAACACAAAGAGCTGGACTTCAAGGTCATCAAGCTCGATCCTAAGCGCAACAACGTGGTTGTTTCGCGTCGTGCTGTGCTTGAAGCGGAAAACAGTGCCGAGCGCGAAGCGCTGCTGGCCACACTTCAGGAAGGCCAGCAGATCAAGGGTATCGTCAAGAACCTGACCGACTACGGCGCCTTTGTTGACCTGGGCGGCGTTGACGGCCTGCTGCACATCACCGATATGGCGTGGAAGCGTATCAAGCATCCGTCTGAAATCGTCGCCGTAGGCGATGAGATCAACGTCAAGGTGCTCAAGTTTGACCGCGAGCGTAACCGCGTATCGCTGGGTCTCAAGCAGCTGGGTGAAGATCCGTGGGTCAACATCAAAGGCCGCTACCCGGAAGGCACCAAGGTCCACGCGACCGTGACCAACCTGACCGACTACGGCTGCTTTGCCGAGCTTGAAGAAGGCGTCGAGGGTCTGGTTCACGTGTCCGAAATGGACTGGACCAACAAGAACATCCACCCCTCCAAGGTTGTGCAGGTGGGTGACGATGTTGACGTCATGGTGCTGGATATCGACGAAGAGCGTCGTCGTATCTCGCTGGGTATCAAACAGTGCACGGCTAACCCGTGGGAAACCTTCAACGCCGAGTTCAACAAAGGCGATCGCGTTTCCGGTACCATCAAGTCAATCACCGACTTCGGTATCTTCATCGGTCTGGCTGGCGGCATCGACGGCCTGGTACACCTGTCCGACATCTCCTGGACAGAAACCGGCGAAGAAGCGGTACGCGGCTTCAAGAAAGGCGACGAAGCCGAAGCCGTTATCCTCTCGATTGATCCCGAGCGCGAGCGTATCTCGCTGGGTGTCAAGCAGATGGATACCGACCCGGTAGCCGAGTACCTGTCGGTTAACGACAAGGGCAC
>Ga0307967_1000379_pt1 | contig 31086 bp, 32 predicted proteins | sample OrgLakmetagen648_FD_201828 | JGI IMG/M metagenome (GOLD analysis project Ga0307967, IMG submission 201828) | Saline water microbial communities from Organic Lake, Antarctica - #648 | ecosystem: Environmental > Aquatic > Non-marine Saline and Alkaline > Saline | place: Antarctica: Organic Lake... | reverse complement strand
CCAGCCCGGCATTGGCCAGACGACGTAGCAGGCGAATTTCTTTGGTGCATAGCGGGCAGTGCCCGTCGTAATAGAGAGTATCCATACTTGTTTATACGTGACCGATTATCGTCAGGATCATTGAGCCCAGTCTTGGGGTATTAAAAAGTGCGTCAACAACCGTTCTTCCTCACTGCCAGCCCCCGGTGTATGACCATAGACCCACTGCACATGAGGTGGTAACGACATCAGGATGGACTCGGTACGGCCCCCCGATTGCAAACCAAAAAGGGTACCCCGGTCTAACACCAGATTGAATTCAACATAGCGGCCACGACGCACTTCCTGCCAGTCCCGGTGGGCCTGGGAGTAGGCTGTGTCTTTGCGTTTCTGCACGATTGGCAGGTAAGCATCCAGATAGCTGTTGCCCACAGCCTGCATAAAACCAAAACAGGTATCGAAGTCCCACTCATTCAGGTCATCGTAGAACAGACCACCGATACCGCGTGGCTCGTTGCGATGTTTCAGATAGAAGTAATCATCGCACCAGGCTTTAAAGCGCGGGTAGACGGTTTCACCAAAGGGGTCACATGCCTTTCTGGCCGTCGTGTGCCAGTGCTGGCAGTCTTCATCAAAACCGTAAAAAGGCGTCAGATCATAGCCACCGCCAAACCACCAGACCGGATCGATGCCCTCTTTTTCAGCGACAAAGAAGCGTACGTTTGCGTGAGACGTCGGCACAAACGGATTGCGCGGATGAATGACCAGCGATACGCCGAGCGCCTGCCAACGACAACCGGCCAGTTCAGGTCGGTGAGCCGTGGCGCTTGGTGGCATCTTATCGCCCATTACATGACTGAAGCCGACTCCGCCTTTCTCAATGATGTCACCTCCTTGCAACACCCGGGAACGCCCACCACCGCCTTCGTCACGCTGCCAGCTTTCTTCGGCGAAACGGGCGCTGCTGTCCTCGACTTCAAGTGCCTCACAGATACGATCCTGAAGGTCCAGTAGGTAGGCTTTAACGGGGGCAATATCAAATTGTGTCTGGGTCATGGAATGTCCAAAACTGATAAATGACGGTCAATTGCAGGTATCTGATGGATCAGGCGCGCAACACCTGGCCGGTCAACAAATCCCGGATCTGGCTGGGCTGGGCTCCGGCAAAGGTTTTTCCCGGCGCAATGCCATCGAGCTCACGGCCAAGCTTGAGACAGACCTGCAAACGGTCTTTTATGGCCGGTTTGCCGCCACGATTGGCACTGGTTGAGACCAGCGGAATGCCCGCATGACGACACAGGGCGCGGGCCATGGGATGGCCGGAAACACGCACGGCAATGGTATCACGCTGGCCAGTTACCCAACCGGGAAGAGACCCATTGTGCGGCACGACCCAGGTATAGGGGCCGGGCCAGTACTCGGTCAGGCGGTGAATCAAATCGGAACTCAACGGCGCTAAAAGCGGCGCTAACTGCTCGTAATCGGCCGCTATGAGGATCAGGCCTTTATCCAGCGGACGTTGCTTAATGGTCAGGATGCGACCAACGGCATCCTCATTCCAGGGATCACAGCCCAGCCCCCAAACGCCTTCGGTCGGGTAGGCAACAACCCCCCCAGCCAATAGGCGCTTGCCCAGCTGGCGAGCAGAGTATTCAAGAGCGGCGGGAAGTAAAGATGCAGATTTCACAGACTGGCTGTCCAATTGACTAAAAAGGTGGCACGAAGAGTACTGAACCCGGCCATCGGTGACAATTGCTATCGCACTGCCGTGCCGTTGGGCTGTGCGTTGGCTGGCGAGTCTATAGCCTGCAATAGCCGCCGGGTTGCTGTTGAATCCAGCCAGCCAGCTCGAGCTCCAACAGCGGTTCGAGCAGCGTTTGAGAGGCACACTCAAGGTAATCACTGAGCACATCCAGCGGCTGTGGCTCGGATGATAACAGTGCCAACAGGGTGGTTTGTAGCTCTGGAAGTTCAGGGTTCAGTGACGGGTAAGGGCCTCTGACTGCCGGCGGGCTTTGAGTAGCATATGAGCTTTGAGTATTAGTACGGTCGCTGTGCAACAGATCCTCAATACCCGTCAGCAACATAGCACCGTCCTGGATCAGCCGGTGGCACCCGGCGGTATTGGGGTTGCCAATGTCTCCGGGCAGCGCATAGACATCACGCCCCTGTTCCAGTGCGTGTTGGGCGGTAATCAGTGACCCGCTGCGTTCGGCCGCTTCGACCACGATAATGGCATCGCTCAAACCGCTGATGATGCGATTGCGACGCGGAAAGTGCCCGGGCCTGGGCTGAGTTCCCAGCGGATGCTCCGAAACCAGAGCACCGTGACGAATGATCTGACCGAACAGACCGGCATTCTGTGTTGGGTAGACGACATCAACACCACAACCCAATACCGCCAGTGTTTGACCACTGCCTTGCAAAGCCCCCTCATGAGCACAGGCATCTATACCGGCAGCACCGCCACTGGTAACAACATACCCCGCCTCACTGATGGATTGGCCAAAACACCGGGCATTCTTACGGGCCGACAGGCTGGCATTGCGACTGCCAACGACACTGAACTGAAGCTGGGTCATCAGGCCAGGGTTACCACGCACCCAGAGCATCAATGGCGGGTCGGCAATATGGGTGAGTTTCTCAGGATAGGCGGCGCATTGCAGGCTAACCAGATGACAGTTTTCCTGCTCCTGCCAACGCATTTGTTCCAGCGCACGGCGGTAAACCGGATGCTGATCACCGAGGCGGTGAATGTCTTTGAGGGTTTGTTTGATCGCCAGCGGCAAAGGCCAGCGGTGCGCGTAGCGGAATAAATCGAGCGGGTCGTCAACCCTATCCAATAATTGGTGGCAGCGTTTCAGGCCCATGCCTGGTGTTAAAACCCAGCACAGCCAGTGCAAACGTTCATCCATGATACTCATCCCTTACCGTATATGGTGTCCAGCCTACTCCCTGCCGGACCGATCAAATCGAACAGTCATTTACACAATGGCGCTGCTTTGCAACGCCTTTTAATCGATATTAAATGGATCAGAAACCCGGTGAACGGACCTGATCGCCGACGCTCATGGGCAGATCAGCCTCAAGTATCAGCCCATAGGCTGCCTTGTCGAAAACTCGAAATATCATCATCAGACCAGCCTGTTCTTCCGGCAGCTGTAACCGTTCGTTGGTCAGCGGATCCCTTACCCGGTCTCCGCGAAGAAACACCCTGAAGATATTGCCGGCTTCAAGACCTTCGCGGGCACCTCTATTAATGGTTACCACGTCAAACTGACCGATGCTGCGTACGCCCCGTGCAACACGCAGAATCTCGCCTTCTACGCCATCGGGTGGTTCACTCGGGTAAAACACAGAATTGAGCAGGGTTTCATCGGACGGCAGCAACCGATCCCTCAGGCCTACTTGCTGATTGGTGCGCTGCAGTCCCAGCGTACCGATGTCCCGGCTTAGGCTGCTGAGCCGAGCCTGACCCAGTTCAATGGCTTCAAAACCCAGATCCTCTCCGGTTGCCGGGTCGATCAGGGGCTCGCCTTCTCGGTAAATCTGATAGGTGCGCAGGGCTTCGTCAAAATCACCCCGGGCATAGACGGTATCTCCGGCACCAACGATAAGCCGACCGCCTTGCCCACTGACAATATAGGGTGCATCGGCAAGCTGGTTTTCAGACAAAATGCGATTACCCGTCAGGAACCCGGCCACATACTCGCGCGGAATCGATGGAATGGCGCCCAGAATCGGTGTAATGCGAGCCGTCGGTCGCAGCTTCACCAGCCCACCCTCGACATCCTCTGGTGAGACTCGCAAAGTGGTGGCTTCTTCACCTCGGGTCAGAGTGGTCAGACGTTGCTCACCATCCACCAGGATCAGGCCAATGACATCACCCGGGTAGATCAGGTGAGGGTTTTCAATTTGGGTGTTCAATTGCCAGATATCCTGCCATTTCCAGGGGTCGGCAAGGTACATTTCAGCAATATCCCAGAGCGTATCACCTTTTTGAACAGTGTACCGATCTGGCACATCGGCATTAAGTGTTACATTTTCCGCCCACGCAGGAAGCGCGCCGAAGCACAGTATGACGAAGGCTGCGATGGTATTCCTCATGGCCTGGTTCCCTATAAAATTCAACAGTACGTGCTGTAATGCGATCACTGTAACCGATCACTGCGAAAACCGATTAAACCACTCTGCGGTTACCCGGCAGACCCGCTAACGCGGTATTGCTGACTCTGCCATTTATACCATGGCCGATAGCGCGCTACCCTGATTGTAAAATGGGCTGATCGGATCAAAGGACAATCAGCTTAGGGTCCGCATTAACGACTCTCCTGTGTTCGGATCGGAGTATTCAGATCAGAGCATCAACCGTGCGAATCGCTTGCAGCCTCCTTAGAGTGACCACATTTAGTTTAGCAGTCAATCGCTTAGCGAGACACCTTAAAGCCCACTATGAGCTGCTTTTGAGGCTTTATCTCTGGTTTTGAGAGCAACGTCACAATTGAGCAGCGCAAAACGCGGCCCCAAATGGGCTCTGAACGCTGTATGTATGCTATTTTTTACTACTTTTAACTGATTTCCGGCGCGTTGTAAGAACCGGTTCGAGCCCATATTGTGTAAACTAGGCATATACTACAAATTTTTAGCGCAGGGCTTCAGAACCATGGCACTACTGGACATACTCGAATACCCCGATTCACGACTGAGAACCGTCGCCAAGCCGGTCGAAGCGGTGGATGAACGCATCCGCACATTGGCCAGCGATATGCTGGAAACCATGTACCTGGCCCCCGGCATTGGTCTGGCGGCCAGCCAGGTCAATGTTCACGAACGCCTTGTTGTGGTGGACATTTCAGAAGACCAGAATGAACCGCACGTATTTATCAATCCTGAATACGAAAAACTCGGTGACGACATCGAGTATCAGGAAGGCTGCCTGTCCATACCCGGGTATTACGAAAAAGTCAGCCGGTCGGACAAGATACACATCAAGGCCCTGAATACAGAGGGCGACTCGTTCGAGTTGGTAGCCGAAGATCTGCTGGCGATTTGTATTCAGCATGAAATTGATCATCTCGACGGCAAGCTATTTGTCGACTACCTGTCAAACCTGAAACGCACCCGGATTCGCAAGAAACTGGAAAAACAGCACAAACAGATGGCGTCCTGATTTATGCCGCTGAAGGTTATTTTCGCCGGAACACCGGTGTTCGCGGCGGAGCACCTGAGCGCTGTGCTCGACTCTGAACACGAGGTTATTGCGGTGTATACCCGGCCAGACCAACCCGCTGGCCGGGGCCGCACAGTAACCGCAACGCCGGTCAAGGCTGTCGCCGAAGCAGCAGGGATTCCTGTCTACCAACCCAAGTCACTGCGTGACACCGACGCCCAGAGTGAACTCGCTGCTCTGGGCGCAGACCTGATAATTGTCGTCGCCTACGGGCTGATCCTGCCACAAGCGGTGCTCGATACGCCGCGGCTGGGCTGCATCAACGTCCACGCCTCTCTGTTGCCGCGCTGGCGCGGTGCCGCCCCAATCCATAGGGCGCTGCTGGCGGGCGACACCGAGACCGGAGTTACCATCATGCAAATGAATGCAGGCCTCGATACCGGCAATATGCTGCTCAAGGCCCATTGCCCGATTGCCCCGGACATGACCAGTGAACGCCTGCACGATGCCCTGATCGACTGTGGAAAACCGGCGCTGATAGATGCGCTGGCAGGCCTGGAAGCTGGCACACTGGTCAGCGCAGCCCAGAACGACAACGAAGCGACTTATGCGGCTAAGCTCAGTAAGGCAGAGGGTGACATTAACTGGTCCGACAGTGCCACCCATATCGACCGTCAGATTCGCGGCCTGACTCCCTGGCCGGGAGCCTATACCCGGTGGCAAGGACAAACACTGCGCATTCATCAGGCCCAGGTTGGTGGACAGGCAGCCACACAGGCACCTGGCACTCTGCAGAGAATCGGCTCAGCCGACCTGATTGTCGCCTGTGGCAGTGGCACCCTTATCATTGAGCGCCTGCAATTGCCCGGAAAAAAAGCCATGGCTACCGCCGATGTATTGAATGCCCGTCGCGCGGCCTTTGAAACAGACCCACTGTTTACAGCCCAATCCTCAGCGCCCCTGGCCGGGGCTTCCCGATGAACCCTAATGTCCGTGCCCTGGCCGCTCAAACAGTCTTGAAAGTAGCCGACCACGGCCGGTCGCTGAGCGACTTGCTGCCACGTAACCGCGATACACTTGATGAATCGGATCGCGGACTATTCCAGAAGCTGGTCTACGGCACTGTCAGGCACTATCTGAGTCTCGACGAAATGGCGCGCACATTGCTCGACAAACCGATTCAGCACAAAGAGCGGGTCGTGCACATGCTCTTGCTGGTCGGCCTCTACCAGTTGCAGTATCTGGACGTACCGGAACACGCGGCCATCAACGAGACCGTCGATGCCACCAAACCTCTGAAAAGGCCCTGGGCCAAACCTCTGCTGAATGCAGCCCTGCGTCGCTTTCAGCGTGAACGTGACGACCTGACCGATAAATTGCAAAACAAGCACGCCATGCCTGGATGGCTGACTCGCCAATTGCGCAAGGACTACCCCGAGCAATGGCTCGAAATTCTGGCCAGCAGCAACGAACAGGGACCGATGACCCTGCGCGTTAATCAGCGCCAGGGCAGCCGCGAGGACTGGGTTGCGCAAGCCGAGGCGTCCGGCCTTGCTCTGTCGGCCTCCGCTGTTACTGCCTCTGCCGTTACTCTGGAACAGCCGGTCGGTGTATTTCAATTACCCGGCTTTGATCAGGGCCGGGTCAGCGTTCAGGATGAAGCCGCGCAGCAGTGTGCTTTCTTGCTCGACCCTCACAATGGCGACCGCATACTCGATGCCTGCGCTGCCCCCGGCGGAAAAACCGGCCACTTGCTGGAGCGTGCCGACGTACAGTTGACCGCACTCGACATTGACGCTGGCAGACTGGAACGGGTGCAGGAAAATCTGGACAGGATTGGACTGCATGCCGATCTGAAAGCCGCCGATGGCGGTGATCTGAACAGCTGGTGGGATGGCACAGCATTCGATCGCATACTGCTGGACGCGCCTTGTTCGGGCACCGGTGTTATCAGGCGCCACCCGGACATCAAACTGCTGCGCAAACCGAAAGACGTAGAGTTTCTGACCCAGGTACAGGATCAGTTGCTGCATCGCTTGTGGCAAACGCTTAAACCCGGCGGCACTCTGCTGTATGCAACCTGCTCATTGTTGCAGCGCGAGAATTCCGAACGCGTTATCGCTTTTTTGCAGCGCCAGGCTGATGCCCGCCTGGTCGAACTGCAACTGACGGGTGACGCCAGGGTCGAGGTCGGGGTACAGTGGCTGCCGAAGCCGGGCGGCCACGACGGATTTTATTTTGCGCTGCTCGAAAAAGTGGCTGGTTAAGCCTGGGAGCCGCTGACCAGCACAGAAAAGGAATCAGGCGTGAAAATTATCTTGTTGGGTGCCGGCCAGGTGGGCGCTACCCTGGCGGAAAATCTGGCCAGTGAAGACAACGACATCACCATGGTTGATACCGATGTTGAGCGGCTGCGCAACCTGCAGGACCGGCTCGATATTCGCACCGTAACCGGCATGGCGTCTTTACCCAATATATTGGCCCAGGCCGGCGCCGAAGACGCTGACTTGCTGATTGCTGTGACCAGCAGTGACGAAGTCAACATGGTAGCCTGCCAGGTAGCGCATACGTTGTTTCGCACGCCCACAAAAATCGCCCGAATCCGCAGCCAGCAATACACTCAGCACAGCGAAAAACTCTTCATCCCCGAGGCTATGCCGGTTGATGTGCTGATCAGCCCAGAGCAATTGGTCACCAACTACATTCAACGGCTTATCGAAACGCCGGGCGCCTTGCAGGTGCTGGATTTCGCCGGGGGTAGCGTGCAACTGGTCGCCGTCAAGGCGTATCACGGCGGTCCGCTGGTCGGTCAGGAACTGCGCTTTCTGAAACAGCACATGCCCTCAGTGCAAACCCGGGTCGCCGCGATTTTCCGCAAAGATCGGCCCATCATTCCCCAGGGATCGACAGTGATCGAGGCTGAAGACGAGGTGTTTTTCATCGCGGCGCGCGTTGATATTCGTGCCGTGATGAGCGAGCTGAGGCACAAGGAACGCATTTACAAACGCATCATTATTGCTGGCGGCGGCAACATTGGGTTCCGCCTGGCGCTGGGCCTTGAAGGTCGCTATTCAGTCAAGGTACTGGAGCGCAGTGAGGACCGCTGCCACTGGCTCAGCGAGCATCTGAACCACGCAGTGGTGCTGCGCGGCGACGCCTCGGACCAGGACTTGCTGCTTGACGAAAACATTGAAGAGTCGGACATTTTCCTGGCGCTGACCAATGACGACGAGGCCAACATCATGGCGTCAATGCTGGCCAAACGACTTGGCGCGCGAAAAGTGATGACCCTGATCAACAACTCGGCCTATGTCGATCTGGTTCAGGGCGGCGAAATAGATGTGGCCATATCACCGTCGCAAACCACCATTGGCAGCCTGCTGACACACGTTCGTCGTGGCGACATCGTCAATGTGCATTCACTGCGCCGCGGGGCCGCCGAAGCCATTGAGGCCATCGCCCACGGTGATAGGAAGTCGTCTAAAGTTGTTGGTCGCCTGATCGAAGACATTGATTTGCCGGAGGGCTGTACCATCGGTGCCATCGTGCGCAACGAAGAGGTACTGATTGCCCGCGATGATCTGACCATCGAATCACACGATCACGTTATTCTGTTCCTGATCGACAAACGACGAATCAATGATGTAGAACGGCTGTTCCAGGTGGGACTGACGTTTTTTTAATCTGTAGTTGAATAAAGAGCAGCACGGTGTTGTGGCGCGAGTGCGGGTCACAGGCCCACTTCATTGCACCCCGCACGGAGGCACATCCCTGTGCCGCCGTGCGGGACGCGGGCGTCCTGCCCGCTGTTACATGAAGCGACCCTGCAACCCTTTTAGATTGCCAGCATTAAAGTGTTCAACCCTGAAATCAGACAGTAGGAGTTAACCCGAACGATGCATTATCGAATGACCATCAAGGTTCTGGGATTGCTGTTGATGGTGTTCAGCCTGTCGATGCTGCCCTCTGTCCTGGTTTCTTTCTATTACCAGGATGGCATTCACAACGCCTTCATTCTCGGGTTTTTACTGACGCTATTTGCGGGCTTTGTCGGTTGGATGCCGGTGCGCAACTACCAAGGCGAGCTCAGAACTCGGGATGGCTTTGTGATTACGGTTCTGTTCTGGCTGGTTCTCGGGCTGGCGGGTTCGCTACCAGTCCATCTGGCACCGGCGGCCACAACCACCTACACCGATTCATTTTTTGAAAGTTTCTCCGCTCTGACGACCACCGGCGCCACCGTGGTGGTAGGGCTGGATAATTTACCTAAAAGCCTGCTGTTTTACCGCCAGCAACTGCAGTGGATGGGAGGCATGGGCATTATCGTGTTAGCCGTGGCCGTGCTGCCGATGCTTGGTATTGGTGGCATGCAGCTTTACCGGGCCGAAACGCCGGGTCCGGTTAAAGACACCAAACTCACCCCCCGTATCACCGAGACAGCCAAGGCGCTCTGGTATATTTATCTGACGCTGACGATCGCCTGCGCATTGAGCTACTGGGCCGCAGGCATGACTGCGTTTGACGCCATCGCGCACAGCTTTTCGACCGTCGCCATAGGCGGCTTTTCCACTCATGATGCCAGCATCGGCTATTTTGACAGTGTCGCCATAGAAATGGTCGCAGTCGTCTTTATGGTGTTATCGATCGCCAACTTTGGCTTGCACTTTGTGGCCTGGCGCAACCGCAGCATCAAACAATACCTGCTCGACCCCGAATACCGGTTTTTCATGGCTATCCTGCTGATTTTTGTAGTGATGACGACCGTCACCCTGATGATTACTCAAACGTACAGCCCCGGCGACTCACTGCGTTATGGTCTGTTCGAAGCGGTCTCCCTGCTCACCACCACCGGTTACGGTACCGCCAACTTTGCTGCCTGGCCGCTGTATCTCCCGTTTTTCCTGATACTGGCGTCGTTCATCGGTGGCTGCGCCGGGTCTACCGCTGGCGGCATAAAGGTTATTCGTACCATGCTGCTGCTGAAGCAGGGGCTGCGCGAAATCAAACGACTGATTCACCCCGCCGGCGTATTTCCGATCAAAATCGGCAAGCGTCCGGTCGGTGATCGAATTATCGAAGCCGTTTGGGGCTTCTTCAGCATGTACATCCTGGTCTATGGTGTCATCCTGTTTGCGCTGCTCGCTACCGGCATGGATTTTATCACCAGCTGGTCGGCTGTTGCCGCCTCGCTCAATAACCTTGGCCCGGGGCTGGGAGACGTCGCCGAGAATTACAGCAACATTCCGACCATGGCCAAGTGGGTGCTGTGCGTCGCCATGCTGCTCGGCCGACTGGAGATTTTCACTTTGCTGGTGCTGTTTTCACCGCATTTCTGGCGCAGTTAACCCAACGCACTGTCGCAACTGCGCCGCGAGCCGGTCAGCGTGCCAGCCTCAGTGACCGCACCTCACCGCCTATGTATAATGCGGCGTTTGATTTTTGACCTTCCGACATCAGGATGTTTCGCTGTGACTGAACAGACCAAGCCATCGACAACACGACCGAAAGACTCAACCAGAGACCGGAATAGGAACACCTTCCAGGGCCTGATTCTGACGCTGCAGCAATACTGGGCAGACCAGGGTTGTGTGATCCTGCAGCCGCTGGATATGGAAGTCGGGGCCGGGACCAGCCACCCGGCGACGTTTTTGCGTGCGCTGGGTCCGGAGACCTGGAACGTGGCTTACGTGCAGCCATCCCGGCGACCGACCGACGGTCGCTATGGCGAAAATCCGAACCGGTTGCAGCACTACTACCAGTATCAGGTCATTCTGAAGCCCAACCCGAGCAACATTCAGGAACTCTACCTGGGTTCACTGGAGGCCATTGGCGTTGACCCGCTGGTTCACGACATCCGCTTTGTGGAAGATAACTGGGAAAATCCGACGCTGGGGGCCTGGGGTCTGGGCTGGGAAATTTGGCTCAACGGTATGGAAGTGACCCAGTTCACCTACTTTCAGCAAGTCGGTGGCATCGAGTGCTACCCGGTTTCGGGTGAATTAACCTACGGACTGGAACGGCTGGCGATGTACATTCAGGACGTCGACAATGTCTACGATCTGGTCTGGACCATCGGCCCGGATGGCAGCAAGGTCACCTATGGCGATGTCTATCTTCAGAACGAAATCGAACAGTCCAAGTACAACTTTGAACACGCCGATGTTGACAATCTGTTTCGTCAGTTTGAATACCACGAAGGGGAAGCACGCAAGCTGATTGACCTGAACTTGCCGCTACCCGCCTATGAGCAAATTCTCAAGGCCAGTCACACCTTTAACCTGCTCGATGCCCGACACGCTATCTCGGTGACCGAGCGCCAACGTTATATTCTGCGCATTCGCACCCTGTCCCGGGATGTCGCCCGTGCCTACTACGAGGCCCGCAAAGCGATGGGCTTCCCAATGGCGCCTGCCGCGTTGCGCGATGAAATTCTCAGTGCCGAGAACAAGGATTAAGACCACCATGACACAGGCAGATTTTCTGATTGAACTGGGCACCGAAGAATTGCCGCCCAAGGCTCTGAAATCGTTGCAGGACGCCTTCGCCGAAGGCCTGATTCAGCGTTTGAAGGACGCTGGGCTGAGCTTCGGCGAAACCGAACGTTATGGTGCGCCACGCCGCCTTGCGCTGTGGATACGGGATCTGGGGCTGGCGCAACCGGACGAAACCTTCGAACGTCGCGGTCCTGCCGTTAAAGCGGCCTTCGATGCCGGCGGCAAACCGACCAAAGCCGCTGAGGGGTTTGCCCGCGCCAACAACGTCAGTGTTGATGCGTTGGAGCGTATGACAACCGACAAGGGTGAATGGCTGGTCTATCGCGGCGTTGAACCCGGCAAAACCACCGCCGATCTGTTGCCTGAGCTGGTCCAGCAAGTGCTGGATACATTACCGATTCCCAAACGCATGCGCTGGGGCACAAGCCGTGATGAGTTTGTGCGTCCGGTGCAGTGGCTGGTCATGCTGCTCGGCAACGAGGTCGTTCCAGCGAGCGTCTATGGCATCAAATCCGGTCGCCTGAGCCGGGGTCATCGCTTCCATGCACCCTTTGATATCGACATTCCGGCACCGGCCGCCTATGCCGATACCCTGCGCAGCCAGGGCAAGGTCGTCGCTTCGTTTAACGAACGGCGTGACTACATAGAAACCCAGGCTATCGCAGCCGCCAAGGCTGCCGGGGTCGAGGTTGTGATTGACGCCGACCTGCTTGATGAAGTCACCTCACTGAACGAATGGCCGGTCGCCCTGGTGGGCAGTTTTGAACCCCGTTTTCTGTCAGTACCCGCTGAAGCGCTGGTATCGTCGATGCAGGAACACCAGAAATATTTCCCGACGCTCGACCAGAATGGCGATCTGGCTCCCCGCTTTGTGTTTATCGCCAACCTGGAAAGCAAAGATCCGGCCCAGGTAATCGCCGGGAATGAAAGGGTGATTCGCCCGCGTCTGGCCGATGCCGCCTTCTTCTGGGAAACCGACCGGAAAACGCCGCTTTCAGATCGTGTCGAGAAACTCAAGTCAGTCACTTTTCAGCAGCAACTGGGCTCACTGTATGACAAGGCCTCCCGACTGAGTGCCATCGCTGGCTACATCGCCAGACAGCTGGGCGACAACGTCGACCATGCTGAACGCGCCGCCCGGCTGGCCAAGGCCGACCTGGTGACCGACATGGTGTTCGAGTTTGATGACATGCAAGGCATTGCCGGTCATTACTATGCACTGAACGATGGTGAGCCCACAGTCGTTGCCCAGGCGATTTTGGAGCAGTACCAGCCCGCTAGTGCCGGTGATGAACTGCCACTGAGCCACACCGGTATGGCGGTGGCGCTGGCCGACCGGCTGGATAATCTGTCCGGTTTGTTTGGCATCGGCCAGCCGCCAACCGGCACCAAGGACCCCTTCGCGTTGCGCCGTGCAGCCTTGGGTGTGCTGCGCATTTTGGTCGAACGCGACCTGGACCTGGATCTGGTCGACCTGGTCACCTTCGCCGCCGATCAGCACACTCACCTGCCCAAACGGGACAGCGTCGTCGGGCAGGTCGTCGACTATGCGCTGGATCGCTTCAGTGCCTGGTACGCTGACGCCGGCTTTCGCCACGATGTGTTTCAGGCCGTGCGGGCGCTCAATCCGAGCCGGCCACTGGATATCGATCGCCGTGTCAGAGCAGTTGCAAGTTTCAGCCTTCTGCTCGAAGCCGAGGCGCTGGCCGCTGCCAATAAACGGGTATCCAACCTGTTGGCAAAAGCTGAAGGTGAGATCAGCGAGCAGGTCGATACAACCTTGTTTGAATCTGATGCTGAAAGCACGCTCTGGCAGGCCATACTGGCAGCCGAAGCAGCGGTGACGCCCTTGTTAGCTGTCGCTGACTACCAGGGTGCCCTGCAAAACCTGGCGAGTCTGAGAGACAGCATTGATGCTTATTTTGATGGCGTCATGGTTATGGCTGACGATGCGGCTGTACGCAGCAATCGACTGGCCGTCCTGTCAAAATTGCGCCAACTGTTCCTGAAAGTGGCTGATATTTCAGTGCTGCAGGCGCAATAAGCCCGCGATGAGGCTTGCCAGCTGCCAATACCTGAGCTGGCAAGCGTCTCGGATAACGTTTCTTCCACGGGGGAAAGGCTAAATTCACTTTAACGACATCGCTCGGTTACCGTTTACCGCTACACTGCGACCCTACTTCATCTGGCGAGAGCTGACGCTATGTGGTTGGCCTATCTGCGAACCTTTATTTTTTACGCCTTTTTCTACGGGCCTTTCACTATTTTGTGGGCATCGTTTTGTTCTTTATTTGCCTTTTTGTTGCCGTACCAGATGCGCTATCACTTTGTAATAGGTACCTGGGCCAAGCTGACCGTTTTCGCCTGCCGCTGGATTCTGGGCATCAAATACCGCATCACCGGGCTTGAAAACCTGGATGGCAACGCTGGCGTTGTCGTCTCCAATCATCAGTCGGCCTGGGAGACATTTTTTCTGCAACGACTGTTTCGACCGCAAACCCAGGTAATCAAAAAAAGTCTTTTGAAAATTCCTTTTTTTGGCTGGGCCTTCGCCATGTTGCGACCCATCGCCATTGACCGGACAGACCGATTGGGTGCCATGAAACAAATTCTGGAGCAGGGAATACCGAGACTGCACGATGGTATTTTCGTAATGATTTTTCCGGAAGGCACTCGCGCCGAGCCCAGCAAGGTAAGAAATTTCCAACAAGGTGGCGCGCGGCTAGCCAAGGAGGCCGGCGTGCCGCTGATACCGGTTACTCACAATTCCGGCGATTATTGGCTGAACAAACGCTTCGTGAAACTGCCCGGCACCATTGATGTGATCATTCATCCCAGGATTGATTTGCAGGCCATGAAAGCAAGCGAAGCGACAACGCTGGCGCACAAGATCATCAGTGATGGGCTGACCACCATTCAGCGTCAAAGGAAGCCTTTGCCAGACCACAACAAAGCGCCCGCTGCCCCTTCCTCGTCTAACTGACCGAGGGAGGGGTTCAGACGCTCAGCCTAGCAGGTTGTTGAAATCCTGAGAATTTCAACAGCCTGCTAGAGGTTGGCATCAATCGCAGACTGAATATCAGCTTGTGGAAAGGCGCCACGCAGAATCTCGGTGCCGACAACAAAGGTGGGTGTTCCGGTAATATTCAACTGCTGCGCCAATGCCTGATTGCTGGCCAGAGTTTGCTGCACCCAGTCAGATTTTGTTTCGGCTTCAAGTTCCGCACGATCCATACCGAGTGAGTCGACAACCTGCCAGATCTCACTGTCCTGGCGCAGACTGCCGGGCCGGGCTAGCAAAGCATCGTGATAGGCGAGGTACTGGTCCGGGTACAATCGATTGATCGCCAGACCCAGACGTGCTGAGGTAACCGACGTTTCCGCCAGAATCGGCCATTCCTTATAGACCACACGCAAGTTCGGATTCGCCTCAACCAGCGCTTTCACTGTATCCGCAGCGCGTTTGCAGTAGCTGCAGTTGTAATCAAAAAATTCGACCAGTGTAATGTTGCCGTCCGGATTGCCAAAGACAGGATCATTGGCTGAGTTAACCAGCTGATCGCTTGCAGATGCGAGCAATTGGCTCTGACTGGCTTGCTCGGCAGCCTGTTCACGCTGCTGAAGGATGCCGATCGCTTCCATGACAATTTCCGGATTTTGCAGAATGTAATCACGCACTAACTGATTAACATCGTCTTCTGTCAGATTTTCTGCCTGGGCAAAAACTGCCGTCAGGGCCAACAACGGAATCAGAGCCAATTGGCATATCCGGGTAAAAATGGATCGTGAGTACGACATGGTATCTCCAAAATGGTTGAAATAGGTCACAGTAAAGCAGCGCACTGATCGTTTATTGACCAAAGCGAGCGCCGTCCTGTGCCAGGTAATCTTGCTCGGCCTGGGTGGAAGGCCGGTTCAGTACAGTATTGCGGTGCGGGTAGCGGCCGAACTGTTCAATGATTCGATGATGCTCGTCGGCCGATTCACTGAAACTTTTTAACGCCTCTCTGGCGGCAGGGAAGTCGTTCAGCAGCTGGTCGACTTTCTCGCGTAAAAGCAGATGGCAATCCAGTGATTCAGCGTGCATCAGCGGCATCAGACAGAACATGCGGCCGCTCATACCCAACATCGATAGATGGTCGTTGTCGACTGCCTGCTGGCTCCACTGCAAGGCCATAGGATCCCAGGAAAAGGCTTCCGGAAGGCCCCGATACAGGTTGCGACTGAATTGATCGACCAGAATGATCAGCGCCAGTCGCCCTTGCGGATGTTCCAGCCAGGCTGACAGCTCACCTTCAACAGCGCGCTTGTGGTCGGCGGTAAACCGCTCGGCAATAAGCCGGTCGGTCTCTTCACCACCGGTGAACCAGCGTTTTTGATAGTACGGCTCGGGCGGCTCCTGGTCACCAAACCAGAAGTTGAGCACGGATTGCCAGGGTTTCATCGGCGTATCAGGCCGCAGCCTGCTCAGTGTCTACAGTTAGACCGGAGTTTAGCAGACTGGCCGCCACTATCGTCCAGTAGATTTGCAGAGTATTGACCCAACGACCGATGTCGGCATGCAGTAATGCAGAGCCTGTGTCGGCAGTAGCAAGCATACCCAACTGCTGCGCCAGACGTTGCTTGCCGGGCGCAGCGCCCAATGGCAAGGCGGGCAATTTAAGCATGGCCTGATACCCGTTCTGATAAAGCCGGATAAGTTGCCGTTCACGCAACGCCTTAGCCTGATCATCTTTTACCTCGAAACCGGCCCATAGTTGTAAATGCTGAACTGACTGCAAGGCAGAAAACAGCGCTCGACCCAGCATCAGATTAGGGTGTTTAAGGGAGGTGACAGGCCAAAGCCCCCGGGCACTGTTGCGCGCCAGTACTGTGCGCCGATTCGCCATCAGATCGGCTAATTGGCCATCGCTAAGTTTGAGTTGTTCTTTCAGCGTCAGGCTAAGCTGGGTTTTGTTAGCGACCGAATCCTTAAACCCGAGGCAAACCAGATGAAACCGTTGTGCAGACATAATTGAACCGAGCCCTGTAGAGAGCGATCGTTACGGGGAGGCGTCACAGTTGGGTGGCCCTCAGGCGCACAAGAATTAGCCAGTACCGGGTTTCGTGCAAGCGGCAAAGCGTCAAAGTGTGCGCTGGTTCAGGTGCGATAACGCGGTCAGCAGCACAGTGTCTCAGCGTCTGATACCCATACGAATCAACCGGCCAGCGCCCCGGGCCTGACGCATCACTTTTTTCCAATCACGCTTGCGTCCAAGCCGGTTAAGTCGCTGGGCGCGACCATGCCGGGCTTGCTCAAGACGCTCATACAAAGCGCTCCAGAGCAGATCGATGTTGTAACCGGCATCGCCCTGATCCAGCCGAACCGGCACCAGATCGGTCTCAGACAAGTCAAGATCCGAGGCTATGTGCTGCAATGCCTCGCCGATGGCTATGGCTTTGGGGGTTTGCGGGGTGGTTAGATCGTAAGGCGGCGACCATTCACGGGCTGGCGACAACCGGTCGACATGGCTGACAACGACCAGGATCGGCGGCTGACGGCGGGTCGGATTATCCTGAAACCATGTTCGAATCGAGGCCAGGGCAGCGCGGTCCCCTTCCCGGTCAGCCCGGTGCGCAGAGACCACCCACAGAATGCAATCAACGGCGTCACATTGAGCGCCCCACCAGGCGGCATCATGCACCTGATTAATACCCGGTGTGTCGATCAGCACCGCCAGCGGCTCACCGTTCTCGCTCAACTGATAGCGTTCGGCACTGGCCGTCATCGGCAGTGCATCTACGGCGCTTTGGGTGTCACTCAACAGGGCGTTGACCAGGCTGGACTTACCCACCTTAAGCTGCCCGGCCACCAGCACCTGGACCGGGCCCGGTGGTGGGCGTGTGACTTGTTCGCGCGCAGCATGCTGCGCCATCTGCCCGGCTTCGGCCTGCAATCGGCCAGAGTAAAGATCAATCGCCGCCCGACCCACTTCCTCGACCCAGATACGGGCGCCTTTTTGCTGCAAGTAGTCGGTGGTGGTATCCATGGCAACACTGAGCAGGCGGTCCCGGATTTCGGCCAGGATTGCTGATACCGGATTCACCACCCGCACCAGCCGATACAGCGTTTTGGCCCCGCGGTAAAAGGGCTGACCAGTACGACCCGCCTGCCAGAGCCGCAAGACCTGCCCGACCTGAATACTGCCCGACCCCGGAACCTGCTCATCCAACACCAGGCGCAGGCGCAGGCTCACGCGCTCGCTCAACAACAGCGCCTCGGGCAGGGTGAAATTCCAGACCGGGTCCTTGTGGTCCGGATAATAATGCCGGGCGACCTGTTCAATGGTGATACGCGCCCGTTGCAGCAGCAACGTCTGACTGCCCAGAATGACTTTGTCGGTGTCTCGGGCCAGTTGCTGCACATCGGCCCAGGCGGCCAGATCGAGTGGTGACCACTCGGGTTCCGGCGGTGATACCGGCTCGCTCGAGTTACCTTGCGACTCAGCCTTGGTAGCAAGGCGGCGTTGCAACCAGAATACAAGCAGATAACCCACGCCGGTAAACACTGCGGTACAGATCAGCCAGACCAGCAACCAGCCTTGCTGCCACAACCAGAGCCCGCCCAGAGGAATCAGCACCACCAGAGGCAACAGCATCATCGTCACCACCAGACTGGCCAATACAATGAACGGTCGGTTCAGGCGGCGCTTACTCACTGGCATCGTGCTGCCTGCGCATGCGGTGGTGGAACATACGGTAAGCCTCTTTCAGTGACCCCCGGTACGCATCGGCAACACCTGCAGGGTCAGGCTTGCCAGCTTCCGATTGGTCCAGGTAGTAGCAAGCGGCGCGCCCCAGGGCGTAGGTGACCGCCGCGCTGGCCGTACCGGCGGCAACGGCACCCACCGACTGTCCATATACCGGCACAAGTTTACCCAGCTGGCGCGCCGCGAAGCTGGCGCCGATGCCGATCAGCGTGCCGGATCCCAGTGAGGCGCCAAACTCGGTCAGGCTGCGCCGGTCCCAGGTACGATCGTAAATACGGCCAATCGAATGCAGCATCTTGCCTTGCAGCGTTGGCACGGTCACAAAGCCGGCCAGCGGAATCAGATCGGTCAGGCCTGCCGCAGTAGCGTAGCCCACCAGGTGCGGATGCAATTGTTGCAGGCGCGTATCGGCATTACTCAGACGCAGGCTGCGCAGTTGGTCACCCTGAGCAGCCTCTAGTACATTATCCAGTGCCGTCAGCAAAGTCTCCAGACCGTAGTCCGGATCGGCAAACCCGTCTTCAGGCCGGGTCAGATCGACCGCCACAGCATGCACCGGCCCTGAGCCCGGAACAGCTTTTAGGCGGGCGGCCTGCGTCATTAGTGCACGCTGCAAGTCGGTCAGTTGGGTATCGCGCTGTAACCTATCGTAATCAGGGTGGTCCCGGTCGTCCGGGTAACCATCGTGAAGACGCGTTTGCACCAGCACCACCGGCCATTCAGGGTGACGTTTTCGAATCCGATCGACCTGGGCAAACACGTCATCCTGCTGCGGGTCCATGGCACGAGCCACCACAATAATGGCATCGGCCTGATGCTCCTGTGTCAGAAGATCCTGCTCTGGTGAATAGTTGACTTCACCCAGGCCACGCGTATCGATAAAGCGGACCAGGGGTAACTCCGGTGGAAAATCAAACAGCTGAGCATGACGAGTGCAGGGCTTGAAGCCGACTCCGATTTGCGCTTCGGGATGGCGAGTGATGGCATGAACAATGGACGTTTTGCCGGATTGTACCTTTCCCAGCAGCCAAAGCACCGGGACATTAACCTGAGCCTGTTCCGAAACGGCCACCGCCCTATCCATATCAGGCTCTGGGGAAAGCACTGCATTCACAATGCGTTTCCAGTTTTTACCTCGCGGTTCTGTTGCCATGGGCTACTTGCCTTTCAACTGCTGCCTGTCGTGAGAATCAGTATGTCATGTCACTTTTTAAATGAAACCAACAAACGAGACCGAAACCGGCAGGGTTTCAGGCTATCTTGTCGTGGTCAGGGGGTTGTCAGATCGGGCTCAGCATCATGCCCAGTCCCAACGACCCGCCAAAGATGTAGATTGCACAAATAACACCCTCACCGATAGAAACGCCCAACAGTGTCTTCCACAACCGGATGCGCAAAACGCTGCACACATAAACGATCATATCAGTGGGAACAAAGGGGGCGAACCCCCAGAGACTGATGACCAGCAGCTCTCGTTTATGCAATAAACGGGTTAGGCGCTCAACCTGTTTGGGATAGCGTTCGTGAAAGAAGTGATCGAAACGAACTTGACGGGACATCAGATAAACGATGGCTGAGGATGTATAAACCGCCAGTTGATTCACCAGAAACAGCGGCAACGGTGGAAAAACCAGTATCCCAGCCAACACCAGCGGCGTGGACGGAATCAACGTAAAGCCTCTGAGGGTCGATACAATAAAATACATCAACAAACTGACGATCAGGTTGTCACTGAAAAACTGGCGCAATGTGAACGGGTCAAACCACTCTGGTTTGAGGAAGTATAAGAACAGCGAAAACACTACAATCGAACCCCAGGCCACGAGCCAGTTGCGATTGACGATTACATCGGATTCTTTGGTCACAATGAAGAGGTCACTTGGTCAGTAAGTAGCGATCTATTAACTCGCCAAAGGGGGCGCAGTCTAGCCCGGTACGTATCTCAATTGAACAGCCTACTGGCTGTTTTACGAAAAAACCGCATCTTGCAAGATGCTTTCTGTTAACCCAGTCTAAGAAAGATACAACGGACCGGAGCTCCGGAACCTGAAGCACAGACCCATGATCAAGACATTCATCTGAGAGACACAGACCCCATGAAGCTGAGAGTTGAACACCCGGAGCCGGAAGACGCGATTAAGCGAAGAGCCGTCCGGCCGGTTATTGCCTACCCGAATGATCAGCTACCGGCCTACGATGCCTCCTGGTATGCCACTGCAAGGACAGGCATGGTGCGCACTGAACGCATCACGGTTCCCCCCCGTGACGCCGCCACATTTGAAGTACCGGCCGGTCACTTTTTTCGCATCATCAGCACAGAGGGTGCCCAGGTCGGCGACCTTAATATCTGGCACCGGGGCCAGCTGGATGAACACTTCTACAGTGGCAAAACACGCGCGCTACACGGCACCCACTTGAGCACTGGCGACAGGCTATGGAGCAGTTTCCCCTACCTGAGACCGATGGCGACCATCACAAAAGATACCCTCGACTGGTACGGCTGGGACGCAGACGGCGCCAGTGTGCATGACGTGATTGGCACCCGATGCGACCCCTACACAGGGGTGTTGCTCAACAATCAGCACTACCACCATTGCTGCCACTCGAACCTCACCCGCGCGCTGGCAGAACAAGAAAATCTGACGCTGCCCGAGGCTGAAAAACAGGTCCACGATGTGCTCAACGTATTCATGTGTACCGGCTTTACCCGCGATACCCATCAGTACTTTATGAAAGCCAGCCCGGTTCGCCCGGGCGACTATCTTGAGTTCTTTGCCGAAATCGATCTGCTGGGTGCGCTGTCAGCCTGCCCGGGCGGCGATTGCAGCGCCAGCCATTCCAGTGATACGGCGGCCTGTTATCCATTAACGGTGGAGGTGTACCAGCCCGACGCCGGCGCGATGAAAGGCTGGAAGCCCGCTGTGCCCAATGCTTATGGCGGAGGGCATGGCCTATAATAACCGCTAAATGACTCACGCTTTGATGGCATCATTATGCTGGAGCCTGCCGGATAGCCTTTGTCGCGAAAACCAGTTGTTTGTATTCACCAGGCGCCAGCGAGGCATCCAACTCATAGGGGCCCACTGCGCTGCGGTGCAATGCCAGCACCCGATTGCGAAACCGGCCAAACATCCGTTTGATCTGATGGTACTTGCCTTCAGTCAACACCAGCTCTGCTGTGGTGGTAGACGTCAGAATCAGTTCAACCGGTGCCGTGACCCTGTTTTCAGGTTCAAAATAAAAACCCTCAGCAAATGCTGTTACATAACGCTCATCCATCGGTTCCTGAACCTGAACCTGGTAGCGTTTTGGGACCTTAGCGTCCGGCGACGTCAACGCGCGAGACCAGCGCCCGTCGTTGGTTAATAACACCAAACCGGAGGTATTGAGATCCAGTCGTCCAACAATGTGTAGACTCTCTTTAGCGGGGTGGTCGATTAAATCCAGCACTGTTGTGTGTTGTTTGTCCCGGGTCGCACTGACAACACCCACGGGCTTGTGCAGCATAAAATACAGCGGGCAGCGGTCTTGCAAAACGATGTCCTCGTAGTCAATCCGGTCAAACTCATCAACCATGAACTGACCGTCATCCGCGACCACGCCATTGACGGATACCAAACCGCGAGCGAGCAATGGCTTAACCGATTTCAGAGGGATCTGACAGGTTCGGGCGATGAACCGGTCCAGACGGCCGCGTTTGGATTGCACGAGGTTACCTGTGTTGATGGGTGGCTGAGGCTCTGGGTGGCTGAGGCTCTGAAGTTAACGTTTTGGGCAATATAAGCAAGGGGCGACTATTTTGGCAGCGCTGGTGTGCTTGGGAGCCTTTGAATAGAACGGTATTGAGGAACGATATTGGCACCCATCGCTACTGTTTGTAATTGCGATGGGTACCCGGCTAATGGGAACTCGACTTAATTCTGCATGGGAATGCCATCTTCCCACCGAAAGCCAATACCTCCGCCCTTCCAGACACCTTCACCGAGGGGGCTGGGTCCATCAATGTTTATATATTGCGGCAACTCAAAGTCAGGTGCCAGATTTTGAACGCCACGAACTGTGCTGCGGTGCATGATCCGCAAGCCCTGTTGTTCGGGAGGCAAGTGCGCTTCAGGGGACGCCCGATGCGCAACCGCTAAATTGTCGATAAACAGGCAGTCATTTTCCTGATATTCGTAGCCAATGGCGTATCCGTTTTCCAGCCCTGCACTAAGAATGTCGTTGTATTCATGGCACAGCTGTTTCAGTTCTTCAGCGTCTAACAGCCGGAAGCCATCGCCATAGGGCAGCTTTTCAATCACTGCACCCGTCATACCCAAATGCAACCAAATGCACTTTCGCCCGGAGACCGGGTGCAGATGCACCACTGGATGAACGACGCCTGACGCAGAATTCACCGAGGAAAGCCGACTCCAGACTTCTTGTCGCTCTTGCGGTAGAGCGGCATAGGCAGCACCCTGATGAGCGAAGAAAGTACCTCCTCCTTTCTCGGCTGGCCGGATGATGTGGTAGCCCGAGTGCGAAAAAGTGGACGCGTTAAAGCTGCCGTCATTGTGCCATTGCGGTCCCACGCCCGGAATACCGATACGACGGTCGTTCGACAAGCGGAAAATATGTTGATTGCCACCTGGCGTCGCCGGATGCACGCCATGAGTACTATGCAATTCCTTGCCGCCCCACCAGCAGCTGGCACGGAGAAAATCGTCGACGTCCAATGGCTTGTCGTTTTTAAAGACGATAAACCCACGATTGGCCATTTCGTGCTCGAGCGCATCGACAACATCGGGCGGTGGCGGGGTCTGTGATGACAAGTCGATGCCCCGCACCTCGGCACCCATAGGGTCCAACAGGGTTATTTTCCCACCGAATTTTTCTATAATGACAACGCGCGATGGGTCAGGAGGTACAATCTTCGATAGGTCAGTTTTCATAGCTAATGTCCTGTCGTTGATTTTAATGCATGAAGGATGAAAGCCGGCTGGATGCGCAATCCCGAAAGGATTCGCCAATAGCTCGTCACCATCACCCCGTATATCTCTTTATATGGAGGCGGTTTTAGCAACTATAAACAGCACTCTATTACCCCCGCTGTTAACTATGGACACCATGTGTAACCTTTTGTAATTGTGATAGGCGTCCAGCCAAACGCTGAGGTTTCTGAATTCCCGGCAAAGCCTGGCCAGATACCTGAGCTTGGGCTACGGGCATGGCGCAGACGACTACTGCCCACCCCCTTTAACGCCCAAACGGTCCAGAGTCAGATGAAGCTCCGCTTCGGTTATCTGGACATATTCCAGAACACGGCCGTAAAGCATCACGGTAGGGACGTAGCGGTCGTGCAGTTCCTGTTGGGTTTGCTGAAGCACATACAGGACGATGCGCTCGGTGCGGGTCAGGCCGTCCCGCACGTCGGGAATCACGTCCAGTATGGTTTGCCATTCTTCCGGGCTCACAGACAAACCTGTACCTTGCTTCCGAGCGAAAGCTCACCGCCTTCAACCACCCGGGTGGTGATGCCACCGTGTCCGCGCATGGCGTTGTAGCCACCTGGCCCCAGCGCCGTCTCCATCTTGCTGCAAGGGTGGCACAGGCCCGTGTATTCCAGCAAGACGCCACCAATACGGAACGTTTTACCTTTCAACGCAAGCAGGTTAAGGCCAGAAACCACTATATTGCGCCGGAAAATGTCTGGTTCAATCTCACCTCGCTGTACACATGAGGCAATGGCCTGCAGGTGCTCTTGCTGAATCAGGGTAACCTGTCGCTTGCTGGTTTCGCGGCCGTTAAAGCGATCTCCTTCCAGGCCTCTGCCCGGGCTCGCATCCACGCGATCGAGCGCTTCCATTGCCTTGCCGCGGCCGGGGCGGATACCAATCCATTCTACCCGGCCACATTGCGGCAAGGTGTCGAACAGGGTTTGCATTGGGGTTGATTCAGGCATGGTTACTCGTCTTGATAAAGGTCATCCCGATAGGTCTGCAATGGTAAACGGACACACAATTGTTGTCTGCTGCTTATTGGCTACAAACCAAGGGGGGGTGCCGGGTTTTAAGAATAGCTCGTAAATGGCTTCTATCAGGAACGTCCATGTCCCGATAGCAGGCGGTAGCAATTCTGCAAATTTCAACAGCCTGCTATGACAGTGGGCATCAACTGCACTATCAACCGGTACCGTAAGCTTTTGTAATTGCAGTGACTGCCCTATCATGGAGTCTGGTCTTTGGAGCCGCTTAAAAGGGCATCATATAGGATATGCGAAAGAGTTGAGCGAATATACGGCACAGATGTTTTGTTTGTTGGCTTTGTTAAGCTACAAAAAACCGCTTTAAGATTCTGTGAAAAGGTAGATTACGCTGGACGCGATTAACAAAGGGTAGCTCTATTGAGATGTTCAAAGTACCCTTGGAACAGGTGCAAGGCTCAGTATGAATAAGTTATTCTGCTGTACTGATGAAAAATGCTATGAGTAACGCTATATGATAAAGACAGCCAAAAAACTATGCTATCCGATACTTCGTATTTTTGAATCGGGGGAAGGTGAGTATCGATATGAAAAGTCACACCGAAAGATACTTCTTGCTGTTGGTGTATTGTTTCTAGGTTTATCAATCGCTTCTGCTGTGTTGGCTATTAATTCATCACAATTAGGCGGGCTCATCCCTTTTCTGATATTTTTCCTGATTGGGTTTGTGTGCGAAGTGGTTGGACTACTAGGGAGTGAGCGTGCAGTTGCAAAAATATGGGGTAGTAAATAAAACCGATCGCTCAGTGAGTGGTGTTATACGCAGATTCCGCATGGCTTGCCAATATCATGCTTCTTCCAGGAAATATTAGTGAATAAAATAAATCCCAGAAAATTGCTTAATAGCAAGTGGACTGCTGTTAACCCTACCCATAAAGAAAAGCATTTCATTGTTACAGAGATGGAGTTTGATGAAGAGGGTGAAGTTATATACTGTTTACTTGAGGCTGTTATTTCCAAACATTCAGAATCAATAGACTGGAAGTCGCTAACAGACAATGAAACCTGGCTTCAGGGTTGGAAGTGACAATAGCAGAGCTGTTGGCAATGTATTACTACTGAGCACTCTACTGAGCTCCCTGTTTCGGGCCATTCAGCAAACAGCGGGTTGTTGGGTGACCACCACGAAAATGCCACCCATATTGAAAACCCGATTCACAACTGGTTAATGTTGGTTACCATCCTGACTGGATAGATCCTGGACTTCTGCAGGGTCGGGTTCAAGGCCCTCATCTCCTTACTTAACGCTTGCAGAGTTTCCATTCGATTATCAGGAGACGGGTGGGTGCTCAGGAATTGCGGCTGGCTGCCCCCTGCCTTAGCCATCTTTGCCCATAAAGTGGCGGCTGCATCAGGGTGGTAACCTGCACGGGCAGCCAATTCAATACCAATACGGTCTGCCTCTGTCTCAGCTGTTCTGCTGTTGGGAAGTTCCAGGGCTAGCTGCGCCGCCACCGCGGTGCCACTCAACAGGTAGCCGTTGCTGTCGGTGACGGTTGACGCGACTGACATGCCAGCATTGATGAGTATCGCCCGGGACATTTTCTCTGCCGTATGATTTGCCAGTGCGTGTGATATCTCGTGGCCCATAATCTGAGCTATCTCGTCATCCGTTAAACTCAACTGAGTCACTATGCCGCTGTAAATAGCCATGCGACCACCCGCCATGCACCAGGCATTCAAAGTCTCCGGGTCGTCAATGATGGCAACGCTCCATTGCCAGTCGGCGCTACCAGGGTTTGTTCTAATAGCTTCAGTAACCAATCTGCCAGTGATCGTTGAAATGCGGTTAACCCAGGCCGGGTCGGTAATCAGTTTATGCTCCTTGTTCACCTCTGTAACGGTACTCACATAGGCCTGTTTCGACTCACTAATTGCCTGCTCCGGTGACATGAGCATCAATTGTGAACGCCCTGTGGGGCTGGTGGCGCAAGCACTGATCAACAAGACGATAAGTCCTGTCAGAATGATGTTTTTCATATAAAGCCCTTTCAAAAGTGGTAAAGTAGCCTACCTCAGCCTACCTCAGCCGACCTGCCATGAAGATAGACTATATACTCCAACCCTATCTGACCTCACCCAAAAATTGGTCTATTGTCTGAATAAGCAGTAAAGGCACACTGACACTAAAATTCGCTGACACTATTCTGACCCGAGGTACGCCATGACTGACTTCACCGATCTTCGTGCACTTTTCATTAACACCTCGCTCAACAGGAAGGCAGAAAAGAGCCATACGAGGTTACTTCTCAACGCTTGCGCCGGCATCATGAAGAGCAACGGTATTTCAGTGGAACACCTGCATCTGGCTGCGCACGACGTTCCACCGGGCGTTTACCCTGATATGACAGAACACGGATGGACCATCGACGAATGGCCAGCGCTCTGGGAGAAAGTATTAGCAGCTGAAATTCTCATCGTGGGCACGCCGCTTTGGCTAGGGGAAGAAAGCTCGATATGTCGTGTACTGATAGAACGACTCTATGGAATGTCCGGATTGCTCAATGACAAGGGACAATCGATTTATTATGGAAAAGTCGGAGGTTGTGTCATCACCGGTAATGAAGATGGTATCAAACACACAGCAATGACCATCGGGTTCGCGCTCAACCACCTGGGCTACACGACGCCTCCCCAGGCCGATTGTGGATGGATTGGCGAAGCAGGCCCGGGGCTCTCTTATGGCGACAAGATTGAGGGCGGAGGGCGAGCCGGGTTTGACAACGACTTCACACAACGGAACGCGACGATCATGACGTGGAATTGCATGCATCTGGCGCGGATGCTTAAGGATGCTGGTGGAATTCCGAGCGAGGGAAACGACCGCGAAGCCTGGAAAGCCGGTGAGCGATTCGGGTTTCAAAATCCGGACGAGAATGAGGGATAGCCAATTGTACAACAGGAACGACGGTAAGCCAGGCTTTGAAACCGTCGACTACTGTCTCGAAATAGGAGCATATTATGTTTGAGGCTATTGAGAGCCCGTACCTGGTGCCTTTTGACGAAACCTTTAATCTTAAGAAATCACCGACAATTCCCGTTGATTTACCCAGCAAAAAAGTTTGCAACAAGGCACTGAAAAGTGCTGTAAAAGAGTTGGCTGAATTACAGAGAGTGTTGTATGCCAATGGCAATCATTCGATATTACTGGTATTCCAGGCCATGGATGCAGGCGGTAAAGACAGTACCATTCGCCATGTACTCAGCGGCGTTAATCCTGCTGGCTGTCAGGTTACTTCTTTTAAACAACCCAGTAGCGAAGAGTTAGATCACGATTTCTTATGGCGCACCGCAAAACGATTGCCAGCGCTCGGACGCATCGGTGTTTTTAATCGCAGTTATTATGAAGATGTATTGATAGCCCGGGTGCATCCCGACCTTATAAACAGATCCCGACTGGCCGAATACAAAAATATAAACACACTGTGGGATGAACGCTATGAATCCATTAAAGATCACGAGCTTCATTTGGCGCGGACCGGAACGGTTGTCTTGAAGTTCTGGTTGAATGTATCTAAAGATGAACAAATGGCCCGCTTTTTATCTCGCTTGAAAAAGCCGGAAAAGCATTGGAAGTTTTCTGAAGCCGACCTTTCTGAACGTGAACTCTGGCCGAAGTATATGAATGCTTATAAGTCGGCACTCAGTGTAACGAGCAAACCCTGGGCACCCTGGTATGCTATTCCAGCAGACAATAAACACTATATGCGAATGCGGGTGGCACAATTGGTTGTTGATGCCATGAAGAGCCTCGCTCTTGAATACCCAACAGTTTCAAAAGATGATAAAGAGCATTTCAAAGTGCTACAAGATGAGCTGGCAAAGTAACGAGCAGGAACATAAATAGTGGTTAAACATACTTTCGATAGTGACAATGCCATTCTGTATGTACACCCGGAGTCCTCACTTGAAAAAGAGGATTTCAAAGAGCTGGCAGAAACGGTTGACCCATATATTGAACAGAACGGAATTCTGGCAGGCCTCATAATAGAGTTACCCGCTGGCTTCCCGGGATGGGACAACTTTGGGGCAATGATGGAGCATTTTCGTTTTGTTCGGGATCATCACAAACACATCAAAAAAGTTGGGTTAGTGACAGACTCAAAGATGGGTGATTTGGCAGAGAGAATGGCCTCGCATTTTGTAGCTGCGCAAATCAGGCAATTCTCAGCAACAGAGTCAGAAGCGGCAAAAGCATGGATCATTGCTGATGCCTGACGGCTTATTGCTACGGACGGTTAACGTGCACTGCCGAACTCAATCGTTACTGGGTCTGTCCTGGTAACCAGACCCCGGAGTCGGGCAATAACTTGACCAATTTCTGTGGTATCAGGCAGGTTCGGCCGATGACCCAGTCCTGACTCCCGCGTCAGGATTGCACAACATTAGCTGTGCGGATGGCTGCTAATTAGAATGAGCCTTCAACATTTTGTAGAGCTCATCTTTAAGGTGCAAACGCTTCTTCTTACGTTCTTCAAGGTAGTCTTCATTTACATACTCATCACCGGACTCAATCCCGTGAACTTCGTGATCTACGTCGCTATATTCTTCAAACAGCTTGGCAAAGTGACGATCTTGCATCTTTAGAGTATGGATTTGCTCACGATATTCAGGAAACTCGTGCAATAGGTCGTGTTTCTCGATCATGGTTGTGATCCTTGTTTGGTTGGAAAGTATTGTCAGTATTGCAGTCATATCAACAACAAGAACTGATCCAGAGCAACATCTCACAGTATTAAACCACCCGTACGCAAAATAACTGAGGCAGTGATTCTGCTAGAGGTTTCTACTGCTAATGCCCCTGCTGATTTGGCCCCATTGTGGCAGGCTGAAAACACATGTCAAAACCCGGCTACGTTATTACCGGCGAGGCACAGTTCAGGCTGCTGGGCACGAACAGCTGCAGTGAAGGAGCTTAAGTGGAGCTTAAGTAGACATCCATCTGAATACTTGATTGCGATAGCTGCCTAATGTGGGTGTCCATATACATATAAGCCCATATAAGCCCTGGGCCGCTGCAACGCTTTGTTGGGCGGCATGCTGTCCGTCGCACGATTCGGTCAGATTCGCGACCGAGCCTTCAGCGCCGCTCAGCTACCGCATAACGTTCGACGCCGTGTGTTTCGTCGGTGTCGACGTCGGAGATGATCTTCCAGCCCGTTCCTTCGACGTACTCCGGTAGGTTTTCGCTCTCGACCGCCGACTTCCACGGCTCTGCGATCAGGTTAGTGAGGACCGTGACCAACTTGCGATAGCCCGGCTTCGCATGCGTGAATACAAACCGGCTTCCAAGTGAGGTGCAGGCAGCTGCTTCCGCCAGCAGCCCTCGCACCTCTTCGTCTGTCAGGTACTGCAAGAGACCTTCCGCCACGAGCACGGAGGGCAGTGCAGTGTCCCATCGATCATGCTCCGCCAACACCTTCGATAGCGGATGCTCGCCGAGATCGGCCGCGATCTGGATCATGTTCGTCGGTTGGCCTTCGAGGGCGATGCCTTTCGCCTTTGCTGCAGACGTCGCAGGATGATCGAGCTCGATGAACTGCACTTTCGGATGTTGTGGGGCGAGCCTCAGGCACAGAGTGTCGAAGCCAGCGCCCGTGACCAGCACCTGTCGAGCTCCATGTTCGATCGCGGCCTCCACCTGCTGCTGCACGAAGATCTTGCGGTGACCAAAGCCCTCGAACTGACCCGGCATCAAAAGGTCCCCGAGCTCGTAGGCCCGAATCATCCACGGCCCCTTGGATATACGCATCATGCGAGGGCCGAAGCTGGGCGATCCCGAAGCCCGGAGCAGGCGCTCGCTCATCTCCGCGAGGCCGGCAGGAAGTCGCTGCGCCCAGTCGTCTTTCGCACTCAACGTGACAAGGTTGTGCGCCACCTTGAGCGCGGTCTGGCTGATTCGTCCCTGCTTCACGATCGATCGCCCCTAAGAATACTCGGCCAGGAGAGAGCTCGCGGTCTCGCCGCCCAACGCCTTTGTAACGGGCAGCCTTGTGGCGAAGCCACGCTTAAGGCTGTCCAGCCCGAAGGGCGATCGTTGACAAACTTGTTAGGTGATTGGTGGGTCATGCGTACTCATCCCATATTTTTGTATACATTGGCACCAGCAATAAAGGCAGTAGAAACAAGTCCGGCGCAAATATAAGAATTAGTATTACACCAAGGACCGACCCGAATATAAAACCAAACCAGAATACAAACCCAGTAATTATCAGGCCAGTGACAATAAGGTTCCACAGAAGCCTAAACGGGAATAATAAAATATTCACTATCATGGATTCACCTAACATATAAGCATTTAACCGTCGTGCGCAGCACGATGGATACATGTCTGTTGGACGAAGCCGCCCACCCACTGGCACGCTTATTAAGAGTATTGTATTTTCAAGGCAGGGCATCGGGTGGCTACCAACCCTCTCAGAGGGTGCCACACTGACGGTTTGCTGGCGTTATTGTGCGCATCATGCCGTCTCACTTTCCTTAAGTAGCCTCAGACTAGCGACTTTTTACGACTACAGCCAGTATCAGGCCGAACGCTACCCCAGCCCTATCGACTGTTTCAACTCAACCGCACCACTCTGGGCGTGTTGCAGTTACCTGGCTTCGTCAGCCTCTCGTTCGCCAGCGCCACAAGATGCCGGGGAGTTGCCGTTTGACTCGTATCCGCCCGAC